>Ga0153918_1001155_pt1 | contig 11001 bp, 10 predicted proteins | sample TSFL002MetaG_FD_104687 | JGI IMG/M metagenome (GOLD analysis project Ga0153918, IMG submission 104687) | Attine ant fungus gardens microbial communities from Florida, USA - TSFL002 MetaG | ecosystem: Host-associated > Fungi > Mycelium > Unclassified | place: USA: Florida, Paynes Creek Historic... | reverse complement strand
TATAGCGGTTCGATATTTAGAAACAAGTTCCACATGTAGATCTCCGGCAACCTGATCCAATAATGATGGCCTCTCATACCTTGTCTGTAATCTCCGCTGCCGCTGTCGGCTCCTTTCTTCTTCGGATCCGGCGACATCGTTCAGTACGTAGGCTCCAGTAGTTCCAGGGTATTAACCAGTGATACCCCACAGTTGTCTTACCCTAGGCCACGGTTTTCTAGTTTCGTCACCTTCCGGTATTCATATAATATACCGAAAGGTCATCAGGCCATCTCAGTGTTGCCTAGTTATCATATTCAGATTGTTGACAAAATTCCATTGATGAACAGCGTTTTTGCAGTAAGACTTTCGGGCTAAAAAGCTCTCCATATCGCTATCTGACGTCATTCCGCTAGGGGGATAAAATATCAAGAACAAAAGAAATCTGATGACTCCTCTCGGCTATCAAAGGTGAGTCTTGGCATTTTCCCGATGTCTCGTAATAAACCGTCCCAGGTCCATATCCTCAGCACCAGCCGGTGTTCTATGTCTCCGGCCACAGGATCCCTTCTGGGAATCATCCTCCGCATTTCGGGACAGCGACTTCTGAACAACAAGTGAGACACTGCTACCGGACCAGATACCGGTATTTCGAACCTTGATTATCCCTCTTTGAGAAACGGTTTATCACGTTTGCCGAATAAGCCCGCTTAATCGCGCTACAATTGCAGTCGGCGATTGTTCCCATCAATATCAATTCCCACGGCACAGGAGGAATGAACAGTGTTGCCTTATTTACATTCGAACATATTCTCGGCTCAGGGTAAGACATTTGAGTGATAAAGATCTAGGGTATTCATCTTTTGACATTATTATGATGTCTTCCACACTTGGCATGTCACAGTAAACGCATTAACGCATTTAGGGGAATTTCAAAAACCCAAGGCTGTTGAGGACTGATCAATAATCAAGCAGGTCTCCTAATACAGAACTTGAGTGTGACTGGAGTGTATATCATTTCGTGACGCATGAAATCAGATTACAGCTTCACTGTCATATGAAACATTTCTCCGTTTTGAAAATCACCCTCTAACCCCATTCTATGTAAAACTCCACAGTTCACCGACAACGTCGAATTGGTGCAGTTCAGTGCCATCTCCTCCTTCCGCTGAAGTGATGGCCGAAGTCGGGAACGGCACAAAGCCCTTGAATTGATCTATAGCTAATTCGGGTGCTTTCTTGATCTTTCTACCCGCCTCCGTATCAAACAGCTACCCAGATTTGAAAAGCCGGAAATCGTGACATGATGAGAGGAACAATAGGATAAGATTTTTTTGTTCAATTAACTACTTTCCCATTAAAGAACTTACCGTAGCATAAGTATGATCTAAAAAGTCTTCAAGGGGATAACTGGGTTTCGTAAATGGTTCGGTGAATATTTTGCATAATGTGGATACGGTGGCGTGATAATGCGATCGATGAGACAGAAGTTCCCATAAGGAGCTTTCTAATGCTCGGGTATTGATAGGATCTGTCTCATCAGAAAGAAAAGGATCTGTATAGATCGATGAAGAAGCGGCGTGTAATGTCCAGCGAACGCGAGAAAGTAATCGGAGAAGAACAATCAATTCACTTAGCATTCATGACATAAACAGGGCACAGACCTGCGTACTCGTTTCCAGCGTCGGGGTTATGTATCATGACCATCAACGCTGGATGTCTTTTTAGGATGTTATAGGTGAACGGAATAATCATTATTATAGCTGCGGGGGGCGCCGACAAAGAAAGCCGGGACAGGCGCTTGATGAAAGATGCCAGGAGAGTTGCCGGAAGATGGCTATAAATGATATAAATAAATTCGAGAAATCAAAAAGGCAAAAAAAAAGACTTACGTCGAGCTAAGGAAGGTTTCTGTCATTCGGAAGAAACGAGCGCGATGTTTGAGATGCAGGACGTCCCGATCTAGGAATGCGTATAGGCGTGTGTAAAATGATGGATAGTCTCTGAACTTAAATGAAAAATGCGCATGTGAGAGAGTTAGGTCCAAAAACCTACAGATTATAATCCTTGATGAGGATGAATAGAGCATTCAGGGCCAATAAGCCAGCGGAACCCCCTTCATGGTTCAAACATAAAAGAGAGGAAGTAACAAAAGGGGATTTAGAACCCACCATAATCGACACATACACTCACCCAGTCCATCACAAGGACAGGTCGCGTGAGATGGGGTAGTATTGCTCGATGCATGATGTGTAGTACCCGTACAGCCAGCCTCTCCGTATCTGTGGCGTTGGATAACCGAGGAAGGAGAGCTAACCAAATGCGACTAAATACAGCACGATGAGATGCTAGAGAGTGTAATGATTGATGAATGTTCATCTGATGGAGGCGTACACCTGGTTCCTTGGCTTTTGGTGCCTCAGGCGGTGCAGGCTCGTCTTCAAAGTACTTGCGCCAATCATCTTCATCACCCTCATTGATATTGGTCTTAGGATCCTCAACATCGGAGTCAGAATCGTCTCCTTTCTTTCTCAATTGCCTGGGTTTAGGCGGTGGTATTCCCATCTCCGAAACCCACCAAGCGTTTAGCTCAGATGGTTCTGTCGGGAATGTCGTAAGTCGTTCGAGTATGGAGAGGAGATTAAGAGGGAGTGTCAGATGTCTTGGGTGAGTATTCAGCAGCGTCCTGATAGTGTATTAGAATTCTCTTGAGGGAACGGTATGCATCCTTACACAGATTCGCGCAGGAAAAACCAGCGTATGTCATCATATACGCTAAACCATTTTTCGTGAAACAGGCTGGCAACATCAAAATCGAGTAATTGATCGAGGGGTGCTTGAGAGCCTGACCGAGAGCATGACGGGCATAAGAGAAGCGCTGAAGCGATTTTACGGAAATGGGAAAGGTGAAATGGAAGTTGAGATCCAGAAGAGGATGTAGAGAGGTGTTTTTGGAAAGAGAACAAAATCTGAAGAGCAGAAGTCTGGAAGCTTTCAGAGGAAAATTTAAAGTGACAATTCGACAGCTCACCCTTAGAGTCCCCTCCTCGTCCTTTAAGAGGCCACAAAGGAAATCAACGTAAACATTTAGCTGCTCCAAAAGCCAAGTCTTGACCAGCTTTGAGGCTTCATCTCCACCCAGACCAAACTTGCCACCATTAATCAGGACGACAAAAATTCGATAGAGGGCATAAATGGCTTTGGAAACAAGCTCCACATCCGTCATCGCCACAAGAATGTCCAGCAGATCGGGGAGGGCGTTGAGAGATTCATTTCCATGAGCTGCTTCGATAAGAGCATTTTCGAGAAATTTTATCTGTTCAGCGGGTCCGGAATTACAGTTAGTCTTTCGTTTCTTAGCTGGAGGGAGTGAACGTGGGGCCATTTACTCAGAAAAACAATATGAGCCCTGACAAAGGAAAATCTTTGGCCCCAGGCCGGAGCAGACAAATAAAGCCAATTAGCCTCCCACAAAGAATTCATGTTGTTCCGCAGACTCCATTCAACCGTTGCTCATCCAGCCCAGTTCAAATTACCACCAACAATTCGGCAGCTACTTTCTTCGAGTGATAAGGAGATAAAACTAACTACTTTGACGGGCTGGGTCAAGTCTGTCCGCAAACAGAAAAATGTCACTTTTGCCGTCATAAACGACGGGACAAATGCAGAGGGACTACAGGCGGTTGTGTTGAAGAAAGAAGGTACAGCGCCAGAAATTATGAAACGGTGAGTGCATTTTTGGCGTCTGTTTTTGAACTGCTCACGAGAGGAAGACTGACAAATGGTTCAGCGGTGCGCCTGACAGGAAGTCTGCTCAAGTCACCCAGCTGTGGTCAAGAATGGGAATTTGTTGTCCAAGAAGGTTCCAAGGGGGCCATTGAAATACTTGGTGATTGTGATGTTGATGTATGCCACCTTGTCATGACACTGGAACGATTCCTAACTGTTCTCAGACATATCCTATCCAAAAGAAAGCCCTCTCGACGGAGTACCTTCGCGATAATGCTTTTCTCCGTGCTCGCACAGGCCACATTGCTGCGATGTTACGTCTAAGGGACCAAGTTTCGCGTAGCCTCACTCAGTTCTTTGAGGTATATCTTAGCAATCTAGCCTTGATTTGCTGGCTGACGTTCGAAAAGTCTCAAGGATTCACCTATACCCATACCCCTATTATCACCGGCAACGACTGTGAAGGAGCAGGAGAAGCGTTCCGCATCGCACCCCTCTTGTCACCCACTTCAGATCCTCTAGCATGCCCATTAGAATTCTTCTCCCGTGCAGCATACCTGACAGTTTCGCATCAGCTACACCTCGAATCCTTTACAACTGCGCTCTCTCGTGTTTATACTCTGTCACCATGTTTTCGTGCCGAGCGATCGATGACTGGTCGGCATCTTGCGGAATTCTGGATGCTTGAGGCAGAATGGAATCTTGTGACATGTTTAGATAGCGTTGAGGAGATATGCACTTTTATTGAGAGCCTCATCCGGTCCTCGGTTGATTTAAATTCTCCAGAGATTACAAAGCTCTGGTCCGAGAGGGACGGCGGAGGACTACATTCGGAGGACTATCAAATGTTCCATTCAGCCCTTGACAACGCTCAGCCTTGGAGCCGTATCACCTATACTGAAGCTATTGAACTCCTCAAAGCAGCCCATGCCAAAGGACGATGCTTTGAATATGAACCAAAATGGGGCGGGTCACTATCAAGTGAACACGAACGCTGGTTGGCAGAGACACATGTTGGTGGACCTGTATTTGTTACAAATTACCCCGTAGGTCTCAAGCCATTCTACATGCGTGTGAGTGAAGATGGGAAGACCGTCGCATGTTTTGACCTTCTTGTGCCCCGTATCGGTGAGCTTGTGGGTGGGAGTGTACGGGAGGAGAGAATGGATGTACTCACAAAGCGCATGCGAGACCACGGACTGCTACACGGGAATGACGGGCCGGCGTGTACTGGAGACGAGGATGTCACTGCAAATTCTGGGGAGGACTCTGCCAATGACTCTACTTACAAGTGGTATGCGGATTTGAGGAGGTACGGAGGGGCACCCCACGGGGGATTTGGCCTCGGTTTCGAGAGGCTGGTCAGCTGGGTCAGTGGGATTGATAATGTGAAGGAGTGTATTGGAATGCCGAGATGGACTGGGAGGATGGTTATGTGATGCAGACGAGAACAATATTTCTACAGTAGCATACTCTAATTTTATCAGGCTTGATTGCTTGGTTATTTGACGCGTGCCTAAAAAGAACCAGATGATCAACATTGTCGGGCCGACGTCTATGTATACGTACATATGCAACACACGGAAGGAAAATTCAAGGCCAGCTTTCTGTCCATGTCCATCTCCGCAGGCTCCCTCATCTGGAAGTCGATTCGCCCACTGATTCGCCTGTGGGTTATGATATGTTTACTTTTTGACATCTGATAACAGATCAAAAGAGCTGCAGGTGTTGCTAGTGGTTTTATCATCACAAAGGCGGATATCTTTCCTCCTGTTGCCGCGAGAGGTGCTGGCCAGGTTGCACTCAATATCACTCTTCCCAGTCTGCTTTTTTCTAAACTTGTTACGGCATTCACGAAAGACAATATCAAGGCCTTTGGTGAGAATGGATAGCTGAACCATCTATCTCGCAAGCATTTGCTAAGTCTACTCATAGGGCCACTCTTTTTCGTCGCCGTTCTTTACGAAGCTCTTGGAGTCCTCCTAGCCTGGATCATCAAGCAATTCTTCTGGGTTCCCCACCGTTTTCGATATGGAATTTTGGTAGCTGGAGGCTGGGGAAACGTGGGGGATGTGTGTATGTCTTCCAAACATCTTTCACTTTCAGATCCTTGACTGTGTTGTTGTCTGCAGCAACTGCGGTGTTATTGAGTCTTACCGGCAATTCCCCGTTCCAGGGAACTCAAGACCAAAATCTCGCTGTTGCGTATATTTCCGTCTTTATCCTCGTGTTCACCGTGAGTTCTTTTGACATCGCTTATCGGAAAATGGGTTCTCATTGCCTCTTAATGGCAAGATCACTCTTTTCCCTTGTGGAACTCACCGAGTACTGGCATGGGACTTCGCAGGCCCTGATGAAGAACCAGAAATTGTACAAGCCAGGATTAAGGCACGCCGTCGGCGCATTTTCCACTTTTTCTTGTGCAAGCACCTTGGTAAGGAGCATGGTCCTTCGCCACCAATTGACCAAGACGGAACTGTACGTCTTGACGAAGAAAAAGCCATCTCTCATGAACATACTGTTTCATCACCCCAAAGGCCAAGATCCGTACATGATGATGGTACGACGGTGGTTGATCAGGATGCGACTACGCGTGTACAACATACACTTCTCCACGCCGAAAACGGAAGTGCACCAAGCCCCAGCGCACAAACTCCATCTCCACGTTACCGACGTCTGGTAAAACATGTCCATAGCTTCATCAAAGGTCTTTTCAATCCATTATCCATTACGATCTGTCTGTGCCTGCCAATCTCTCTTGTGCCCCAACTGAAAGCGCTTTTTGTCCAAGTTCCCAATGTTCATATGCCTCCTGCACCTGATGGCCAACCGCCACTGGCATTTATACAGGACATCGCCACGTTTATCGGTGCTGCATCTATCCCCATCGGCCTGATATGTCTTGGGTCATCCTTGGCACGCCTGAACGTACCTTTGAGCCAATGGCGCACGCTGCCCATCGGTGCTATCTTGACGATGACGATCGGCAAGCTGATCATCATACCTGTAATTGGCGTCCTGATATGCAAAGGACTTGTTCAATCAGGTGTGATTTTCCAAGACGACAAAGTCCTTGTGTTTATCACCATGTGAGTACTAAAATACACATTGATGGCTTCGCAGCGTTGATTGTGTTCATGGATGGTCATCAGGTTCTTCTCGTGCCTTCCGACAGCGACCACGCAGGTTTATTTGACACAGGTATATAATAAAACGGGAGGTGCTGAGCATATCGCAGCGTTTTTGCTCCCTCAGTATATCCTCATGTTTGTTTCTATGACAGTTCTCAACGCTTATGCCATTCAAAGCATCTTTTAGACTAGAAGAACCTCAAACGCGTTGATGTCGTTTTTTCTGACCAATGCTTAGACTAGAGTTTTTTTTGTTACCATGTAGAATGGGCATTTCACCGTGCACGAAGCGTTGGGATAGATTGATACTAATTACAGTGAGCGACTTTGAGCAGTCGCGTTGAATGATGCCGTTGTTTCAAAGTGCACCTCTCCCCGACATGATGAAGTTGGGGAGAGTAATGTGCGGCCTCGTCCATTCCATGATGAGAAGACTCTTTGAGAATTTTCAGGTGTGCTTTGCCCTTGTCTAATCTCCTCCTGCGATTCTATAATTAAATGCTCATATATCATGGCGCTAATTTAATTCTCCCTGTTGGAGGTTATTTATACAAGAGATAGAGCGACCCAATAATGGTCTCAGACATGCATCAAATTAAGAATCAACCTCACTCCAAATCCCAGACTCTTTCTTTCTTTCTTTCATGATAAATCAATCCTCCCTGGCCACCAAACTAATTATTAATTTCTCGAGAAAGGCCATTGATAACCAGGAATGAAACTCTCACTGGTTATTTTTTCCTGCAATGCGTACATGAGAAATCAAAAAAAAGCTCATTAGAATGACTCGAATCATTTGAGGGGAAATTCAACATTAAATTATCCCCATATAGGCAAGTTTGATGCCGCGGTGAATGGAGATGTAGTCATGCAAAAAACGTCTAATCGGCTAACAATAACTCCAAGACACAGACTGTAATATCAGTCCCGAATCTTCCCTGTCACGTCAAAGTTCTATATTTCAGCATCACCCACTATCTTTATTGATATATCTAAAAAACAATTAGGGTTTCAAGTACACTACACGCAGTTGCAGCCTGAAAAAGAGATGAGATATGCGGGCACATCCATGTCCTAGGTCGAAAGGGGCTAGCCACGAAGATAGCCCAAAAAGATGCCTGGAGATATCAATGTTAAGGAGAGTTGCTGGCACCCTAGGTGGTAACTGAAAAAAAATGTCGAGTTGTAGTATCAAAACACGAGCAAAAGCGGGATGCCGGTACTTGTACAGGCCAATGAGGCATCGAGTAACTAATGACCTTGTCCACGTCTTAAATCTAACATGACAAGTAAAAAAGTTTTCAAGGCAAAAAAGCGAAAACAGAGGATAATAAAAACAAGGGAGTCGAAGAATGGAGAATCAAGCAGTCCTGTATACATGTGATTGTGAATTAGTATAAGTAATGACAGAAAAATTAAGCTGTCTCTCAGAGGAAAGGAGAAAGCCTATAATGAAATGCAATGCGGATCTGTTCCGTCTATAATGTACAAGTTTCAAATGCGATTAGCAGATATAGGAGTCATTTCTGGCATGTGCAAACCAGAAGATGTAGACGGGTGAGAGATGTTATGGCGAGGAAAATAATCAAGAGCGTCATCGTCATCCTGACCAATGAGACTATGTTTTCCTTCATACGATCGTTGTCTATTCAAGACCTCTATCATGCACTGCCAACGCTGATACCAGTCCTTTGCCCACGAGTGGCAAGCTTCTGAATTCGAGGCTTCGCAAGTTCTCTGCGGTGTCGAAGGTTCTGAATAAGCTGAACGCGACCAGGCCGACTCAAGAGACAGAGAAAAGAAGGAATCGGATAAACCACTCGAGGTGGCACTACCAGTAGAAGAGTAGGTATCACGATAGGACATGCATTGCTTTCCATCCACACAGGGATCCCAAAGAATATCGGAACTACTCCCACCCAGGGACAAGTCATTTTCCGTCTCACTATCTACCAACGTCGCATCTGAATCACCGTTGTAACCCGCGGACGATGAACATGCACCCAAAGACTCACTCTCGCTTTCTGTGTCGTCATATGGATCGGTCATATCATTAGTCTGGACTTCAACAGATGCACGATCTCGTGAAGCGAGATGGACGTCATACATCCATAGAGTCTTTCCTATGGTCCATGTAGGAAGAACAACAAAACTTCGATCGACCCTAATGCAGTAAGGGTCTCGTAAAGAGGATAAATCACCTCTCCGAGGATGAATGGTCATAGGAGGAAGCTCATGTTGGGACTGATGAACGGGATGAAGTGGGGTTCTACGTCTAAATACGGAAGGACCAGCAGTTGCGAGAGGGTCATCTAAAGCAGTTTCGAGAAAGGACTCGTCCAGCTGTGGCTTGCTGAGGCGCACAGGCCCAAACCTCGTCTCCCATTCATCCTCTCGCGTGACCCAAAACCACTTGATATGAGCCAAAGCATGACGAGAGTAACCACGATGACAGTACTCATGCCGACGGGGATCAGGTTGGTAGGAGAGGGGAGGTGTCTCAGTGGATGGTGGAGAACGGGGATGAAGACCGACATCTTGCTTTGGATATGATGTTAAGAGTGGGATCCGAGGAAGAGAGGAAGCATTAGACAGAGAGGAAGGTAATTGCTTCACTGCCCTTGGCGAGGGAGATTTAGAAGACTTGACGAAGGGAAATGATAAACGGGAGACAGTGAGCTTGTTAATTCCATGTTTCTGATTAGGGGCATCTACAGCGGTATCAAAGGGCTCGCTTGGCAGAGAGGGTGACTTGGCACTGCTCCCTTCAAGATCCACTGAATTGTACGACAGGGTAGAGAGCTTTGATTTGACTCGGGGAGCAAACATCGTGAAAGGGTAAATATTAGATGAAATGACAGAGGGGGACATTAGAGCAGGATAGTCCGGAGTGGCAAACGGAGACGGCAGGTAGGTCAAGTAGACTAGTCAAGTAGTCCGGACTTGTGGGATGACAACCTGGCAGTGTTCGACACCACTAGACTCGCCACTGGTGGATCAATGCGAAGGCATTAAAGTATGTAACACTAACCAAGTAATGTAGGAAAAAGAGTGTACATAAGTGAAATGCAAGGAAACATCAAAAGGGACAATACCTATCCAACACACTGTAGAGGTCGCCTCAAGAGCAGCTCTAAGGCGCAAGTATGCAGCCAGGCGAGGAGCTCCTTTGGTCTTCTGTAGAAGATTAGTGGGCAATCATTTTGTTTTCGGTGAGACTACCTAGGACGACGATGGCCGTCGTATGGGCTAGTGATTGAGGAGAGAAAGGAACCGGGGAATTAAACAACTCTCGTCCTAATAAACCACTTCCCACGCCCTATGTTTGTCCCTTGTTTGGCACTCTGTATCCAGGATCTTAGTGCAACCAGTGCAACCAGTCTTGTGACAGTGTTGGACATAAGAAACTGCATTCAAAACCACTTCTCATCATTATGACGAGGAGCTTGTCAGCCGATCACTATATGTATGTACTCCTAGAATCTCCTTGCAAGCCTGATTGGCATATCTGCGACACCAAGAGCGAGAGCCAGTGTAGCTTCTAATACCCTTTCCCTCCACTGTTCCCTGGTCTCTCCATTGACCAGCAGTGGCTCAACTTTCCATCCTCGCAATAACAGCGTCAGGAATGCAATGGATTCTGTCATGCCGAATTTTCTACCCAAACAGGCTCTTGGTCCTGCATAGCATCATTTGTCAATGACGCACAGGCTTGGCAAAGAATAATACGACTCTCACCGACACTGAAAGCTGTGAACATTTCAGAGTCAGCAGGCACCCCATACCACCTCGAAGGCTTGAATTTTTCGGGCTCATCAAAATAGCGAGGGTTATATTCTGTCAATCCTTCGTTTATGGCGAGATTATTCCAAATGTTTATGAATTCACTCACGGATGCCAATCATATCGACAAGAACCTTGAAATACATTCAATTACAAATTGGACCTAGGCATGTATCTCACCTCTGTTCCTTTCGATACTGGGATTCTTCTCGTCCCTTCAGTTCCTTCCGGGTTGGGGATCGTCAAGATAGTATCTTCACGAGCTGCTCTAATCATGACATAACCAGCCGCTGCCTTGCCGAGTTACTTCACCATGAGGGAATGACGTCTTTCTTACTCACGGAACAGCCTTAATGATTCGAAGAAAACGGCAGTGACC
>Ga0153918_1001154_pt1 | contig 11007 bp, 9 predicted proteins | sample TSFL002MetaG_FD_104687 | JGI IMG/M metagenome (GOLD analysis project Ga0153918, IMG submission 104687) | Attine ant fungus gardens microbial communities from Florida, USA - TSFL002 MetaG | ecosystem: Host-associated > Fungi > Mycelium > Unclassified | place: USA: Florida, Paynes Creek Historic... | reverse complement strand
GGGAAAATCGGTAGCAGATGTCATCTTTTATCATGCGGCGGGAAAGATAAATAACCCTTATCGGACGGAGATGCGGGCCTCTATATGAGTACAAACATAATTGCCTAAACCTTAAACAATTAACAATCTATTAAAAAACAGCTGTCTTGACTTATTGGGTTTACAAGGGGGCTTAGCTCAGGCTCGGTCACGACTTCTAAGAATCATCAACAGAATCATCCTTCTATACCTATGATTAAGAAGATCGGTTACCTGATACTTTCTTTCTATCTATACTGTTTGTCACTAACGATGTAGCGGCGCAGCATAAGGATAATAACGTATCAATGAAGTTATGGCCACCATTTTGTAGCTTTAGTATCAAGAGGATTGCTATGTAGCAATCCTCTTGAGTTTTTAAACTGTCAGATTGTTAAAAGTCAATGTTTATTGAAAGGTACTCTCGGCGTATTGTAAAAATGATTTTGCATTTATCTTTTACAGTACACTTTCTCAGATTTTTAGCGACATTTCTAAAAGCATATAAAATTCATCTACATGAAAATTGTGGATGTTATAATTGACCAATATGAAATCAATTTACTTTTTGGAGCTAATGAAGCCAAAACGACGGCTACGCCACTATAGCTCTTTATTTGCGCTGTTGCTCTTTACCACATGCGTAAGCGCACAACAACAAGCCACTATACATAATGATGTGTTCTGGAATACCGTTGATGGTAAACCAATATATAGTCAGGGCGGCGGTATCTTTAAATTTAAAGACACTAAGACTGGTGAATCAAAATACTATTGGTATGGAGTACACTACAAAGGTGCGGAAACCTATAGAAACGATCCTTCTGTAACGCAAAAAGGAAGCGGCTTTGAATCAGTAACCTGTTATAGTTCTGCTGATCTGGTTAATTGGACTTTTGAGAGTGATGTGCTGACTAAGGATGAAGTGCTCAGGTCAAATGGCCGCCTTTCATGGGTGGGACGACTGGGGGTAGCTTATATTAAAGATTTAAATGTTTATGCGCTGCTCGTTCAACATGGTAATGGCGTGCTTGTGGCCACTTCTGCAAGTCCTGTAGGGCCGTTTAAATTTGATCAGCAGATCGACATGACCCCTTTTATCGGTACACCTAATACAGGTGACCAAACGGTATTTACAGATGAGGATACCGGTAAATCTTATCTTGTTTATTCATATGGTAAAGGGAGAAACAAAACGTATCTGTCAGAGATCGGTGTTAAGAATGGCAAGGTGAGCTTGCTTGATTGTGTTAAGATCTATGAAGGTCAAGGTCGCGAAGGTAATTGCATGTTCAAATATAAAGGCAAGTACTATGCCTGTGCTTCAGATCTGTACGGTTGGGATGCTTCCCATGCATATTATCTTGTTGCCGACCACATTCGCGGGCCTTATAAACCGAATAATCAAATGGAGGTGATCGATGGTTGCACAGATGACTATGGGCATATTACGCAAACCGGTTTTTTCTATACCGTTAGGGGAAGCAAGCAAGAAACGATAATTTATTGCGGAGATCGTTGGGCTGATTTTGCCGGAAATGGATTAGGTTATAATCAATGGTGTCCACTTTCTTTTGCCGGAAAGAAGCCATATTTTAATTCACTTAGTGCGTGGACACTCGATGTTCAAACGGGTGAATGGTTTACGCAAACAGATAACAATTATGTAAAAAACGGAAGTTTTGAAGCAGACCGGAAACGTATCCCGAGTATCGTCAAACCAGTGCAACTTCAACTTTCGGGTTGGGAAACCATCATAACCAAGGGTAGAAAGATCAGTCTGGATACAAGTTCGACAGCTTTAAATCATAATAATGCCGAGAGTGACCGTAAGATCGTGGTCGGAGAGAAAAGCCTTAATCTCAGCGATAAAGTTGACTTTAGTCGCAAGGTCACACAAACCATTCGTTCCACACCATATGTAAAATTGCCAGATGGGTATTACAATTTATCAGCCAAAGTTAAGAACAGCGTCGGGTTTACGCAATTGACAATGTACGCAGATGTTGCAGGTAAAGTTGAGAATGTCGACATTAAAGGAGAGCACGCCACATGGGCAGCTATAAGCTTAAATCATGTTCTAATTAAGGGCGGTAGCTTGCAGATAGGCTTTATAGCGGAAGGTGTGGCTAATAGTTTCTGTTATGTAGATGATGTTTCTCTCGTTAAGGCAGTGCCCATTAATAATTGATCTTTGAATTTTAAGGGAAGCAGTTTGCGATGTCGACCGAGGTGTTTTTTGCCACCTAATTTGCCACCATTGAAGCTGTGGCAAACAAAAAAGCCCGTAAATGATATCATTTACGGGCTTTTTAAATTTTGGTTGCGGAGAGATAGGGACTCTATTAGAACACCTCGACGGAATTTTGGACATCATCAGAGACATAAAACAAGCCGAATAGCATTACCATTATTTGCCTTTTGACCAAAATTTCCACCAAGGTAACTTTGATTCAAGAACGCTTGCTCTATGATCATCTGCAATATGTTCTGTCTGAGACATGAAGGTATTTTCTAAATCCGATTCATGAGCACCCGTTTCAATGGTATCTTCAATATTATCTATTTGAAAGGTAATAGGTTTAGACGTTGAATCAGATCCTGTACTGAAAGTAAGCATGTATTCAGTAATACCACTGTCTTTTATTATCTGTTTTGCAATTTCATTATCTGGTAGCGTCTCTTTCAGTTGAAATACGCATTCTGTTTTTTTATTTTTAGAGAAACCTTCAAAATTTCCTTCAATAAAATTGAGGACATAGTCTGTATGGTGCTCATGCATTGCCAAATAACCCAAAAAGGACAATGCGCATCCGCCAGCTATTTCATCCTTAGTATAAACTTTACTTGCAGTATAGTGAAGGTTTTCGTTCGTAAATAATTTACCCACTGATATGCATAACTGCGAAGCCATCGGCAAGGGCTCTTCGTTGGTTGATAGGAAACCTTGACAATAATTGAATATCTCTGTTACCTGATTTAAATCTTCGTTTTTGAATCGTTCTCTGAGGTTAGTTATGATCTCTTTTAGTTTGGTTTCATCTTTGTTTTCTTCTACCGTTTTCGCTGTTTTGAGGATGTCGTTGAGTAATGCATTGTTGATACCTTGTATAATGTTCTTATGTTGCTGGTCCAAGACTTCCTGAAATTGGTCTAAAGGACTTTTCTTTTTTTCTTCCATATTACTCATTGATCAAACTTAAAATATAAGTGAAGTAAGATAAGTAAAATAATATTCCTTGTTAAAATAGCTCAATGATCAAAGCCCCGTAGAAGATTTGCGGGGCTTTTTGTATGGTTACGGGGTGCAGATCATTTCTTGATGATCAGGTTCTCTCTGGCGGCCCACAGGGTAATATCTTGTTTGGTTAGTGCGGCTGCCATCAGGTCTGGAAATTTATCTGGTGTGCAGGCAAAAACAGGTGCGCCCAGATCAGCCAGGAACTGTGCGTTGCGGTGATCATATGAGGGGGCGCCATTGTCGTTCAGCGCTAGTAAGACAATGAATTGGGTGCCCGATGCTACCAACTCGGTCATGCGCTTGCGCATATCATTTACATTGCCACCCTCGTACAGATCGGTAATAAGTACCAGCACCGTGTCCGACGGCCGGGTGATGATCTGCTGGCAATAGGTGAGGGCCGCATTGATGTCTGTGCCACCGCCTAGCTGTACGCCAAACAGCAGTTCTACCGGGTCGGTCAATTCTTCTGTCAGATCGGCTACAGCGGTATCAAACACCACCATTTTAGTTTTGATGGTGGGAATAGAGGCCATAACACTGCCAAAGATCCCCGAGTAAACTACAGATGAGCCCATTGATCCGCTTTGATCAAGACAGAGCACCACATCTTTTAATGATGACCGTCTACGTCCGTATCCAATGCGGGTTTCTGGGATAATGGTATTGTATTCAGGCTGATAATGTTTTAAGTTCTTGCGGATGGTGGCGTTCCAATTAATCTCGTTGTGTCGCGGCCGCATATTGCGCACGCTTCTGTTCAAGCTACCGATAATGGCTTGCCGTGTAGGTTCGGCCAGTTTTTTAGTAAGCTGATCAACTACTTTGCGCACCACCTGCCGAGCTGTATCCTTGGTCTTGCTGGGGATCACGCGGCTCAGCGTCATTAGCGTAGCTATCAGGTGCACATCGGGTTCCACCGTTTCCAGCATCTCTTTCTCAAACAACATTTGTGTCAGGTTGAGGCGCTTCAGGGCATCCTGCTGCATCACCTGCACAATGCTCGACGGAAAAAATTCACGGATATCGCCTAGCCAACGGCTCACGTTAGGAGATGAGGCACCAAGTCCGCCGCTGCGCTCACTGTCATACAGCGCTTCCAGTGTGCGGTCAATTTTCCGGTCGGCTTCATCCAGTTGGTATTGCGTGCCGTCCTCTTTATGTCCGCCCAATATCAGCCGCCATTTACGTAGGTGCTGTGTTTCTTGTTCCATTTCAGGTGGTTTTAGGTTTTATCCCCAACAGTTCCATTATTACGGGCAAAACCTGCTTGCCGCGTTCTGCATCAAATTCCAGTTCGCCGATTGCTTTACCATGCGTAGTGACCGCCCCGCCCGACTTCGCTTTTTCGCCGATCTTGCGCCTTTCCGGCGGCGAGAAGTTGGCGAATGTGCGTCGCAGCAGCGGCAGCACCTGTATAAATGCTTCATCAATCAGGCTGGCGATCCAATTATCAACTACCAGCCATAGGTCATCATCCAATAACAGCAGGGTGCCGCTACCTTTCAAAAAGCCCTCCAGCCAGGCGGCGGCCGTCATAGGTGGGCTGGCTGCCGACATGGCGTAGTTAAAATAACGCATCAGCTCGTCGCTGTTCAGCGCCTTTGCATCGTTAAGCAAGCGGGTACTATAGCCCCCAATTACCGGCGTTGTATTTTTATTTCTGGCGATGATGAGCAGGGTTTGCTGCAACTGCGCCATCATATCGCCTTGCTGCAGCAGGTTAATCCCGTCGTTCAATTGCTGGAAAAGGCTTAGCAGCTGCGCGGCGGCATCGTCATCAATACCTATGCAGGCGTTGGGCAGGCTCACGCAAACACGGGTAGCTATACTGTTGATGATACCCAGCACCAGGTCCGAATCGGTTTTGCGCACGTTGCCGTAGCGGGCCACATTGATAAGGCTTGGGATCGCCCCCATCAGTTCCAATACATCCGCTGATGCTGCGGCCAGGTTATTTAACTGCTGGATCAACGCTTCAATAGCTTCGGGCAGTTCTGCCGGGATGCTGCGTTCCAGCAAGCTGCCAATTGCTTGCAGTTCCGTAGCGGCGCGTAGCTGTTCCAGTACACTGCCGGTGGCGGCTTCTGCTACGGTGTTGCCCAAGCTGCCACATTCAATGATTTCTACAGAAAAGCCGGGATCCCATTGTAAACGCCATTGTTCTTTGAACGTTCCCTTGCCAGATACCTGCTGCCGCCGCCCCCAGTTAATACCCAGCAACTGCAGCCGATGCAATAAGATGCTGCGTCGCAGGTCGTTATCATTACGCAGGTCAAGGGTATAGTCCTTATGGCCTGCCGTTGCAGGCATGCGCAGCTTTTTTTGCTGCTTTTCAATATCAAGTTGTAAAGGCGGTTTGGGTATATCCGCAGGTACCTCGCCAATGCGGTGACCTACGATCAGCTCATCCTGCACCAGTTGGAGTAGGATCCTTTCGCCGTTGCATAGCACGCTTAGCGTGGCCTCGTTCATTTCTTCCAGTCCGGCCTTGGGTAGTCCGCGTAGCGAGGCCAGAGCTTCTGCCAAACGCACGGCTTCAATAATACGAGCCGTGGAGGTATCCATTTCCTGCTTGCGGAATAGCTGCGCTACCCCGGTTAGCCACAAGGTGCCGTCATCTGCCGGATGATGCCAGATGTGATGATACCAGCCCGGCGAGTTAATACCCGCACCGTAACCGCTATAAAAACTCAACCGGTTAAACGTCCATGGTATCCAGGTGCACTCGGTCTTTGTTTTGGGGAGACCTTTTAATAGCTCGTTATCATCTTTCTGGGCTACTTTAGCCTGTAAAGCCGGTACGTGCCATGCGCCGCAGACAACGGCGATGGTATGAAACATTTCCTTCTCTGCCTGGCGGATGCTGCGGCGCATATAGGCCTCGCGCATAAACTCTAATTGCTCATTCTTTTTGGGAAAGCTTTCGCGCAGGGCCTGCATGGCCTCGGCCACGGCATCAAAAACCTCGTTGTTATCGGTGCGGTATTCAAAGGCATGTTCCCACCATTTTTCGCTGTCGGTAAAGCCGGCGGCATCAGCCAGGTAACTAATGGGGGTGCGGTGCAATTGCTCATAGGTTTGCGTGTCGAGTGGGCTCAGGCATAACCTATGATGGTATGGGCATGACTGGTTCTAATAACAGCATAGTAGATCATTGCTCTATAAGCTGGATTATTGATGAAGGTTTTAGTTCGCGAGGGGCTCACGACATCACGCTACAGCGCACTATGGTTGCAGAAGCTTTGAATGTTGCAGGTCATGACCACCATAAGGCAGGAGATGCGCACGGTTTTGCGGCAAGCATTGGTGGTGATGTAGGCAGCTTTCACCACAATTTGTTGGCAGATTGCTCAGGCCGTAACTGGAGTTTGGCGGGAGGTTTAGATGGCGATGCAAACTATGCGGGAAGACTTGACCTAAGGAACAACGTAGTTTACAACTGGGATACGAGGGCTACGGACGGAGGTGCACGTGAAGTGAATTTTGTGGGCAATTATTATAAGCCGGGCGCGGCCACTACATTTATGTATGCGTTAAATGCACAACACGAAGGACAAGCCCGGGCGGGTAGCATGCAGCGTTATTTTTTTGACGGGAATGTGATGCCCGGCGTGTTCGATGAATCTAATCAGCAAAGAGGCCGTAAAGCTACTGGTAAGGTAGACTACGAAACCTTCGTGTCAAAACCATTTTTTGAGCCTTATGTAAAAACCGAGAGTGCTAATGATGCTTATAAAGACGTGTTGTCTGATGTTGGCTGCAATTCCCCGGTTTTTGATGATCATGATATTCGTATTGTTAAAGAAGCGCTTACAGGCACTTATACTTACAAAGGGAGTAAAACAGGTAAGCCCGGATTGATAGACGGGCATGAAGACGCCGGTGGCTGGGAAAATTATCCTGAAGCGAAGAGAGATGCCAGTTTCGATTCTGATCACGATGGTTTGCCTGATTGGTGGGAGAAACTTCATCAGCTTAACCCCAAGTCTGCTAAAGATGATTTCTCTGACAGTAACGGGGATAAAGATGGCGATGGCTACACTAATTTGGATGATTATGTAGATTGGCTTGCACATACACATTATTATACTGAGCCGCAAAAAGTTGTTACAGTAAATTTGAAAGATCTGAGCAAAGGCTATCAGGATAATCCTCAATATAAAGTGACCGATGTAGTTAACGGAAAAGCAGAAGTAAGCAAAGACGGCATGGTGAACTTTATGGCGGCTAATGAGGGATTGGCCAGTTTCAGATTTACAGTAACAGACAAGGCTGGCTCTATATTCAGCAGAGTAGTAAATGTGGTGAGTTTGAGATCAAAGTAACGGTGGGTTATTTGAAAAGACTAAATAACCCGCGTTTGTCAAGTAGCAATTGATTATTGCAATAACGACCATAAAGAATGAATAATGAAGCTAAATGAAAGCGAGTAGATAAAGCTCCCATAGGACCGCCAATTTCCTGGAACCGTCCATAAAATGGATTGCGAAGCACACCGTTTCTACTGACGAAGCCTCTTGGTTTTACCAAGGGGCTTTTGTTTTAAGACGATAGGGTGTCTTTTAACAATAAATGCAGGTTTTGAATCTTTTTAGTTTTGTGTTAATAAAATACAATGAAAGGAAAACATAATATAATGAGGCCGGCCAAACTTGTTCAATATTTGCAGCAATATCCTAAACCAGATTATTTAATTATAAACCATACCTTATCACATGAATGGTGTATTTACGCTCGCTTTGACGACGTTTATCATCTTTTTGCCTGTCAGACATTCTTTGTTTAATGGCCTTTTTCTTTCTAGCTGTCCGAGTCTTTCATTGGTGCGCTTTTCTAAGGCTTTTCGAGTTAGCTTGCCTAAATCAGCGAGAAAAAGATCAATCAGATACATTGCCTTTATTCCATTGCTTTTAGTTGCTTTATTTAGCTTATCGTGTCGAGATGTGACTTCAAAAGCTAATAACATAATAGATAGTGCTGGAAACAAAAAGATTGAACTTGCCAAAGTAATCCAACATTATCGAAATGATAGTGACGAGAAAAAGCTTAAAGCGGCAGTTTACTTAATTGAAAATCTTCCTTTACAGACGCACACCACCGGACAAGGAGTCATGGAATATCAATCGCTTTTCAGGAAACTCCTTAAAGTTCCGGAAGAACGGAAAGATGATTACGACGCAATTTATGATAGTTTACAAAAAGCAAGCTTTACCAACTTCCCTGGTACGATCGAGGATTTGGGCGATATAAAATCGATAAGCGCGCAATACCTGATCAATCATATCGATGCGGCATTTAAAGCTTGGACTCAACCTTGGGCCAAGCAATTATCTTTCGATGAGTTTTGCAAGTACATTCTTCCTTATAAATTGGTCAATGAGGTGCCAGAAATCTGGATGCCAACGGTTCAACACCGGTACGCCTGGTTACAAGATTCAATGAAAGGTAGCCAGGATAGCTATCGTGCCTGCATTTTAGTTAATCGACAACTAAAAAGGACATTCACTATCCGGTCATTTCCTACAATTTGGGACGTAGGTTTTAATGATCTTGATGCCATTCAATCTGGCAAATGCTTCCATGCAACGCAATATACAGCTTATGTTATGCGCTCTCTGGGCATTCCTGTAGTAATGGATTTTACGCAGTTCTGGGGAAATATGAATGGTGGTCATGATTGGGATGCGCTTATCTATAATGGAAGGACAATTCCGTTTGTTGGCTCCGAATCAGACCCCGGACTAACGAAAATAGATTTGGCCTTTCAACGAAAAAGAGCAAAGGTTTTCCGGCACACATTCGCACCTGAACCTAATTCATTGCCCATGCAAGTGGATGAAGATGAACCAATGCCATCAAATTTGAACAACAGCCGAATGGCCGACGTAACTGATGCATACATACCTGTTACCGATGTAAGTTTAATCATAAATGGAAAGGTGCCGGAAGCTAAAGCTGCATATTTATGTGTATTTAACCAACAAATGTGGACACCTGTTTTTTGGGGGAAAATTGAAGAGGGAAACCATGTCACTTTTCAGAAGATGGGCAGGAATATCGTTTATGCGCCCATGTACTATGACGATGGAAAATTGATAGCTGCCGGAGAACCCTTCTATATCAACCATAATGGTGAGATCTCGACGATTGGAAAGCCGAGTGCGGAATCTGGCACCATTACAATAAGCAAAAAAAGCCCGCAAGGCCCCAGTATCGAGAAAGATAAAACATATCAATTATTTTATTGGGGTAACGGATGGATTAAGGCCGGAGAACAAAAGGCTACAGATAAGAAAATTTCTTTTGCGCACGTACCAGCAAATAAAATTTATTGGGTTCATAGTCCTGATAAATCTACTAAGGAAAGAATTTTTACCTATGAAAAAAATAACGCAACATGGTGGTAAGGAAAGCAATACCAATATTTATACTGTGGGTTATTACCGGTTGCAGCGGCAGGTCATCTATGCAGCATCTTTTTGAAAATCACCCGGACAGCCTCGTTGCGACCCGATATCAGAAGATAGAGCCTATTGTTTCTTTAGTGAACATGGAAAATCTGGAATCCCGCGATTCAATGTTTACACTGTCAAAGCCTACAGATTGTCAAATCTATTGCACAGGTGAAATGGATATTGATATGGCAGCATATCCCAAAAAATATTGCTTTCAACCTGATGATATTGAGCTATACATTCAGACTCCTAAAGGCTACCGTTACGATTTTATATTTCCATGGAATGATGCAACCAAGAAATTAGATACTATTAGCTATTCAACACAGGGTGCAGAATATTTTGGACGGTACGATAAATCACAAAAGTGCTACAATGCCTCTATATTAATTCCTTGGAGCACACTTCATACCGATAGTGTTAACCATCCCGCCAGTTTCAAATTTAATATCGCTATTGCGGATAATGACGACAACATTCGGCAAAAGGCAAAAAAAGTTTGGGCGGACTATCAAGACCCACGGGATAAAACGCCGCTTTTAGGCATGTTACAACTCGTTGATACGGTGATATCAATTAACACAAAAAACACGGTGTTTTCACCGCGCACAATTGGCGTAACATTAGTAAATAACAGCATTGATACAACTCAAAACGGTAACGCCCAGATCGAAAACATTGTTTTTGGCGATCATATCAAAAAAGAAGACCTGTCAGGCAATTACAAAGTAAAATGGAATGATAAAGGTTTGCTCTTTTCTGTAAATGTCAATGATGACCGAATGGGGCGTATCAATTTAAAAGAGGTCCCTAAGCAACCCCATTTTCAAGATTTTGGATGGATCGAGGATGCTAAAGGAAAAAAAGTATGGACAATGACCGCCTATTTCTCAAAGCATGCCGGAGGCGCCCTTAAAAATCAACTTGCCGATACGGTGATCAAATTAAAAGCTGGAAAATACAAACTGCACTACCAAACAGATGAGTCGCATAGCTGGAACTCTTGGGATGCACCGCCGCCGCACACCGCGTTTTATGGAATAGTTGTCTATCAGTTTATTAAACCATGAGTTTAGTCAGCGTTACAGGCGTATCCAAAAGAGTGAACGGAAAGAACGCTGTTTACGTGGCAATTTCATTTACTGCAATTGCCATTTTGGTTGCCGTTATTTCTCAAAGTCGGTCTTTTGTTTTAGGATATGCAGCAGCGTTGTTTTGCCTTGTAGCTCTATCATATCCCAACAGAGGGAAATGGCTGAGTGCTTTCCTTGCCGCATTGTTTATGCTGCT
>Ga0153918_1001152_pt1 | contig 11026 bp, 8 predicted proteins | sample TSFL002MetaG_FD_104687 | JGI IMG/M metagenome (GOLD analysis project Ga0153918, IMG submission 104687) | Attine ant fungus gardens microbial communities from Florida, USA - TSFL002 MetaG | ecosystem: Host-associated > Fungi > Mycelium > Unclassified | place: USA: Florida, Paynes Creek Historic... | reverse complement strand
TTGATTCGTTGAGGGCCGTGCGGGCGGTGCGGAGGGGCGCTTGCTCCTACCGGCCCTGCTTGTGTCGGCGTAGCGCGGATGTCGCCGCGCGCCCCTCCTCCCCGCCTGCACTGCGTCACGGCATTCAGGGGGTCGGCACGCCGGCTGGGGTGGGGGGTTCTTTTGAGGGGCTCGCTGCGCTCGCGGCTTCTTTTGTCGGGGGGCTCGCGGGGCTGCTGCGGGGCGGGGGTCGGCTGCACCGGCGGGGTGGGTGGAGGCGCTCGCTGCGCTCGCGGGATCTGCGGAGCGGAATTTCCCCTTGGGTGCGGTGCCGGAGGGGGAGATCGGGGCCGTGGATGACGTGAACGGGCGAAGCGCCCAGCAGCGGGCGCGATGCAGCGGGCGCGATCAGGGGCGAGACGGGGGACGGGAACGGGAGGCGTGCGGGTGGGCGGCCTCGCGGGGGTCCGAGCGGGACGCGTCGCGCGCACCCAGGCGGTCGGCACGGTCGGCGGGCGGCGCGGGGTCGAGGCCCTCGGCGGCGCCTCGACCGAGGCGATGGGGACGATCGTCGTGCCTGACCGGTCGGCGCTCGACGTCCTCGCCGCGGTCGCGCTCACGCCCGGCATCCAGGATGCCGGGGGCATCGCCCGTGTCGCCCCGGCGCTCCGCGTCGGCCTTCCGCTTGCCCTTCCGAGGCTTGCCATCGTTTGGGATGGCGGTCGCGAGGGCCGCGTCGACCATGCCGGCATCCGCGTCGACGATCGAGGCGAAGCCCATGCGCTTGGCCTCGGCGGCCCGGCTCTTCGCGTTCGTCACGCCCCGCACCTCACCGGCGAGGCTGACCTCGCCGTAGACGACGGCGCCCTCGCGCACCGGCCGGTCGGCCGCCGCGGAGGCGATGGCCGCGGCGATCGCGAGGTCGGCCGCGGGCTCGACGAGCTTGACGCCGCCCACCGTCGAGACGTACACGTCGCGGCCGCCGAGCTTGACGCCCACCCGCCGCTCGAGCACGGCCAGGAGCATCGCCACACGGCTCGAGTCGACGCCGTTCGTGACCCGCCGCGGATTGGGCGAGCTGGTCTCGACGACGAGCGCCTGCACCTCGACGGGCAGGGCGCGGCGACCCTCCAACGCGATCGTGACGCACGTGCCGCTCACGCCGGAGCCCCGGTGACTGAGGAACAGGCCCGAGGGGTCGGGCACCTCGCGCATGCCGTCGCCCTGCATCTCGAAGCAGCCCACCTCGTCGGTCGGGCCGAAGCGGTTCTTCAGCGTGCGCACGAAGCGCAGCGCCGTCTGCCGGTCGCCCTCGACGTGCGCGACGACGTCGACGAGGTGCTCGAGCAGGCGGGGGCCGGCGACCTGGCCGTCCTTCGTGACGTGGCCGACGATGACGACCGGCACGTTGCGCGACTTGGCCGTGCGGATGAGCGCGCTCGCCACCTCGCGCACCTGACCCGGCTGCCCGGCCAGCGAGGCGACCGTGTCGCTCGCGACCGTCTGCACGGAGTCGACGATGACCAGCGCCGGATCGATGGCCTCGATCTGGCCGAGCACGGCGCCGAGATCCGTCTCGCTCGCGAGATAGAGCGAGGGGTGCAGGGCGCCCGTGCGCTCGGCCCGCAGACGCACCTGGTTGACCGACTCCTCGGCGCTCAGGTAGAGCACGCGCGCGCCCGTGGAGGCCACCTTCGAGCACAGCTCGAGCAGCAGCGTCGACTTGCCGACGCCCGGCTCGCCGCTCATGAGGATCGCCGCCCCGGGCACCACGCCGCCGCCCAGCACCCGGTCGAGCTCGCCGATGCCCGTCGGCAGATGTGTGACGTAGTCGACCGCGGTCTGCGTGATGGGCCTGGCCGCACGGGCGCCCCCGATCTTGACGGGCTGCACGCGGGCGCCCGTCTTCGCCTCGAACCGCTCGACGAGCGTGCCCCACGACTGGCACTCGGGGCAGCGGCCGAGCCAGCGGATGGACTCGGCGCCGCACTCGGTGCACGTGAACGCGGCCTGCGCCGGTCGATTGGATGCCATGCATCCAGGCTAGGGGCGACCACCGACAACGCGCGGGCGAGGAGGAAGCGCGAGGCTCGGCCGCCGAGGCGCCCGCCGCGGGACGGCGCCTCGCGGAAACCCACAAAGGGACAGGGCGCCGGGCCGCGGCGCAGGCGACCGCATCCGAGTTGGACTACAGCGCGTCCGGAATCCCATACGGTGGAGGCATGCAACGACGCAGCACGGCCGTCCCGGCCATCGCGTGGCTCCCCTATGCCGCGCTGTCCGTCGTGCACGTCGTCGCGCTCGCGGTGGACGGTTCCATCGTCGACGCCACCAAGCTCGCGCTCATGCCCTGCCTCGCGATCCCCGTGATCGTCGCGGCCCGCCGGGTGCGCCGTCCGGCGGTCCTCGCCCTGCTGCTCGCCGTGCTGCTCTTCTCGTGGCTCGGCGACGGCGCGGCGGTCGTGCTCCCCGGCATCCCCGAGGTCCCGGTCATGCTGCTGCTGTTCGGCATCGCGCGGATGTGCTGCATCGTCCTCTTCGCCCGCCTGCTGGGCTCGGGACGGCTCCCCGGCTGGACGCTCGCCTACGCCGCCTGGTGGTTCGCGATGCTCATGGTGCTCGACTCGAGCATCGGACCGCTGTTCCTCCCCGTGGCCGCATACGGGCTCGTGCTCGCGACCATGGCGGCGACGGCCGCGCGATGCGGACCGGTCATCGGGCTCGGCGGCGCCGCGCTGCTCGCGAGCGACTCGACCCTCGCGTTCCGCCTCTTCCTCTCGTCGGTGATGCCCGACTGGACCAACCCGGCGGTCATGCTCTTCTACACGCTCGGCCAGGGGCTCATCGTGGCGGGGGTCATCGCCGCGGCGAGCGCCGCCCCGTCCGCGGGCGACGACCGGGCGGTCCCGGCGCCCGGCGTCCGTCGCTAGACGCCGGCGCCGCGAACGGCGGACGGAGAACGGCGGACGCGCCGGACGGCGAAGGCCGCCCCGTTCGATGCTCGGAGGGAGCCCCGCGCAGGGGCGGGGCGCCCCTGCCGGCATCCGGCAAGGGAAGAAGGAGGGAGAGACGTCACTCCGGCAGCCGCGGCGCGGGGAGGGCGTCCGCGTCGGACTCGATCCGGACGCCCTGCGAGAGCCGCTCGAACGCCCCCCGCGCGAGCCTTGCGGGGAGGCCGTCGCGTCCGTCCGGGTCGTCGCCGCGCTCGGCCCAGTGCTCGAGGCCGATGCGCACGGCATCCGTCGCGGCGGCCGCGAGCAGCCGCACGTCGAACGAGTCGGCGCGGGAGCCCGCGACCTCGGCGATGATCGCGCGCAGTCTCGTCTCGGAGTCGTGGTTCACGCGATGCCAGACGACGCGCAGCGCCGGGTCGTCGGCGACCGCGCGGAGCAGGCCGCCCGTCCAGCGGAGGCCTTCGCGCCCCTCCTCGCCGTTCGGCGTGAGCACGCGCTCGATGAGCTCGGGGATCGCGTCGCGCGGATCGCCCCCGCGTGGCATCGCCGCGAGGCCCGCCTGCCAGGCATCCGCCCCGACCGACAGCAGCGGGCCGACCGCGTCCTCCTTGGCGCGGAAGTAGCGGTAGAACGTGCGCAACGAGACGCCGGCGGCCGCGGCGATCGACTCGGCGGTCACCCGGTCGGCGCCGTGCTCGGCGAAGAGCACGGCCGCGGCCCGCGCGATCTCCAGTTGCGTGGCCGCCTTGCGGCGCTCGGTCAGGGTCGGCTGGCGTTCCACGTCTGGAAGCGTACGAGTTCCGCCCAGGAGATGCACGGACAGGACATTCTGGCACAACGTGCCATCTAGACGTATCGTGTCTTCAACAGCGAGCGAAGGAGCAACATGAATCGCTATGAGGGTCGTCGGGCACTCGTCACGGGTGCGGGATCGGGCATCGGGCAGGCCACCGTGCTGCGGATGCTGGCCGAGGGCGGCCGCGTCGTCGCCGCGGACGTCAGCGAGACCGGGCTCGCCGACACGGTCGCGAAGGCCGGCGACGCCGCCGAGCGGCTCCGCACCGTCGTCGTGAACATCGCCGACGAGTCGTCCGTGCGCGAGGGCGTCGCCGACGCCGTCGCCTGGCTCGGCGGGCTCGACGCGCTCGTCAACGCCGCCGGCATCCTGCGCTCCTCGCACACGCACGAGACGACGCTCGACTCCTTCGAGCAGATCATCCGCGTGAACCTCGTCGGCACCTTCCTCATGATCCGCGAGGCGATCCCCGCGCTCCTGCTGGGCGACGGCGCGGCCGTGGTCAACTTCAGCTCGACCTCGGCGATGTTCGCGCACCCCTACATGGCGGCCTACGCGGCCAGCAAGGGCGGCGTGCAGTCGATGACGCACGCGCTCGCGGCCGAGTACGCGAAGCAGGGCATCCGCTTCACCGCCGTGCAGCCCGGCTCGATCTCCTCGGGCATGACCGACGGTTCCGGGCAGAGCGGTCAGAGCCGCGGCCCCGGCCTCCCCGAGGATGCCGACATGAGCCTGTTCATGAAGCTCCAGCCCGCGCTCGGCCAGGGCTTCGCGGGCCCGGAGACGGTGGCGGGCGTCGTGGCGATGCTCGCCAGCGACGACGGCCGGTTCATCACCGGCACCGAGGTGCGCATCGACGGCGGCACGCACTTCTAGGCCCTTCCCCGGATTGGACGGTCGGGGCCCTTCGCACCGGTGTGCGAAGGGCCCCGACCGTTCCGTCCGCGAGCCATGAGCGCGACGTCGGACGACCGCATCCGGTCGGCCCGCCTGCTGGCGCTCGCGGTTCGGACGGTTTCGGCTGTTCCGGACTGTCCTGAGCAGCCGAAACCGTCCACTCCGCACGTGCAGGGACGCGCTCAGGGAGCGAGGTCGGCGAGGCGGACGCGGATGCCGTGCACGTCGGCCAGGGCCGTGCGCGCCGCCCACCAGCCGGGCATGCCGTGCACGCCCGGGCCCGGCGCGGCGGACGCCGACGCGAGGTAGAGGCCGGGCACGCGCGTGCGCCACGGCGCGGGGGAGAGCGAGGGGCGCGCGACGAGGCCGCGCAGGGACGCCGCGCCGCCCGAGATGTCGCCGCCCTCGAGCGAGGCGTTCGCCTCGGCGAGACGGCTCGCGGGCGTCGCCCTGGACGCGACGACGAGGTCGCGCACGCCCGGAGCGTGCCGCTCGAGCTCGCGCAGCACGTGCTCGCGGGGATCGAGCGTCGAGCCGAGCGGCACGTGCGCGTAGGCCCAGACGACGGAGCGGCCCGTGCCGGTGGCGTCCCGCGACGGGTCGAACGCGGTGGGCTGCGCGAGGAGGAGATAGGGGCGCTCGGCGTGCCGTCCGCGGCGCACCGCCTCCTGCGCCCGTCGAAGAGCGGCTCGGTCGCCGCCCAGGTGCACCGTCGCGGCGAGGCCCGCCTCGGCGTCCAGCCAGGGGATCGGCTCGCGCAGCACGAAGTCGGCGCGGGCGGCGGCGTCGGCGCGCGGCAGCGGGCGGGGGAGCGCCTCGCGCAGCTCGTTCGGGGCGATGCGCCGCAGCTCGCGCGCGGTGACATCGGCGAGCACGACGGGCGCCTCGAGCAGGCTCGTGAGGTCGTCGACGCGCGCGCCCGTCTCGACGCGGCCGCCGTGCGCCTCGAGGTCGGCGACCATGGCGCGCACGACGCTCCCCGTGCCGCCGCGCGGCAGCCCCCAGCCGCGCGCGTGGGCGTGCAGCGCGAGCAGCAGCCCGGATGCCGCCGAGGCGAGCGAGCCGACGGGCATGCCGGCGTGGGCGAGGACGCCCGTGAGCAGGGCGCGGGCTGTCGAGCCGGTGACGCCGAGTCGTTCCGAGGCGTCGAGGCCGTAGGAGCTCGCGAGCGCCGCGGCGCCGTACCGGGCGAGGGCGAGCGGCTCGCGGGGAATGCCGACGACGGGGCGCAGCGCGGAGCGCGTGATCTCGTCGGCGCGCTCGACGAGCGGCGCGAACCGCCGACGCCAGGCGCGGCCGTCGCGCTCGCCGAGGCGTTCGGCCGTGCGCTCGAGCGAGCGATAGGCGATGCCCGCCTCGTGCCCGAGCGGATGCGCGTAGGAGACCTCCGGCACGAGGTAGTCGACGCGGTCGGCGAGGCGCCAGGCGCGGAAGAACGGCGAGGCGAGTGCGAGCGGGTGCACCGCCGAGAAGCGGTCGACGACGGCGCCGCCGAGCTCGTCTGCGCGCAGGCCCCCACCCGGCTCTCGCTCGGCCTCGAGCACGACGACCCGCAGGCCCGCCCGGGCGAGGGCGATGGCGCTCGCGAGGCCGTTGGGGCCGCTGCCGATGACGTAGGCGTCGGGTGCGCCGCTCGCGGAGGAGGAACGGCGGCGGTGCGCGTATCGGGACGTCATGGCCGGTCGCCTAGCCGATCTCGCGGGGCGCACGGAGCCGGAGGCCGGATGCGGCTCGTCGGCGCGTCCACACGGTGAGCGTCACGGTCTAGCCGAGCCGCTCGATGATCGTGGCGTTCGCCATGCCGCCGCCCTCGCACATGGTCTGCAGCCCGTAGCGGCCGCCCGTCGCCTCGAGCCGCGAGAGCAGCGTCGCGAGCAGTCGCGTTCCCGAGGAGCCCAGCGCGTGGCCGAGGGCGATCGCGCCGCCCGACGGGTTGAGCCGGTCGAGCGGGGCGCCCGTCTCGGCGAGCCAGGCGAGCGGCACCGAGGCGAATGCCTCGTTGACCTCGAACGCGTCGATGTCGTCGACCGCGAGGGCCGCCCGCTCGAGCACTCTCGCCGTGGCCGGGATGGGGCCGGTCAGCATCATGAGCGGGTCGTCGCCGACGACGGAGAAGGAGACGAAGCGGGCGCGCGGGCGCAGCCCGAGCCGCCGGGCGCGATCGGCCGACATGATGAGCGCCGCCGAGGCGCCGTCGGTGAGCGGCGACGAGTTGCCCGCCGTGATCCGCCAGTCGATCTGCGGGAATCGGGCGGCGATCGTCTCGTCGACGAACGAGGGAGGCAGCGCGGCCAGGGCCTGCCTGGTCGTCGCTGGGCGGACGGTCTCGTCGACGTCGTGCACGCGCGAGGCGGGCGAGGGGTCGCCGCCCGGGGCGCCCGCTCCTGCGCCGTCGGCGGGCGCCGTCGTGGGCGCGGGCACGCGCACGGGCACGATCTCGCGCTCGAACGCCCCGGATGCGCGAGCAGACGTCGCGAGCTCGTGCGAGCGCGCCGCGAAGTCGTCGAGCGCGGTGCGCGAGAGCCCCCACCGGGTGGCGATGAGCTCGGCGGAGACGCCCTGGTGCACGAGCCCCTCCGGGTAGCGGGCGCGCAGGCGCGCGCCGAGCGGGTCGCGCCCGATCGGGGAGGTGCCGAGCGGGATGCGGCTCATCGACTCGACGCCGCAGGCGATGACGACGTCGTGCACGCCCGACATGACCGCCTGCGCCGCGAAGGCCGCGGCCTGCTGGCTCGACCCGCACTGCCGATCGATCGAGACTCCCGGCACGCGCTCGGGGAAGCCCGCCGCGAGCAGCGCGTCGCGCGCGATGTTGCCCGTCTGCTCGCCGACCTGCTGCACGCATCCGGCGATGACGTCGTCGATCAGGGCCGGGTCGAGGTCGTTGCGGCGCACGAGCGTCTCGAGCACGCCCGCGAGCAGGTCGACCGGGTGCACGTCGTGCAGTGCCCCGCCCGGCTTCCCCCGGCCCGAGGCCGTGCGCACGACATCGACGACGACCGCTTCGTTCATGACCCGCTCCTCCTCGCACTCGGCGCTGCGCGCCGTTCGCCCCGTGCTCGACCGCGCATGCCGCGCTCGACGACGACGCTACGACCCGCCGCCGACATTCGGATGCAGGCCGCGCGCCGCCGTCACCGCGGCGCCATCCGGATGGCGCCGTCGAGGCGGATCGTCTCCCCGTTCAGCATGGGGTTGGCCACGATGTGCGCGACGAGCGCGCCGAACTCCTCCGGCCGCCCCAGCCGAGCTGGGTGCGGCACCTGTTCGCCCAGCGACGCCCGCGCGGCCTCGGGCAGCGCCGCCAACAGCGGCGTGTCGAACGTGCCCGGGGCGATCGTCATGACCCGGATGCGGTGCTCGGCGAACTCTCGCGCGAGGGGCAGCGTCATGCCCGCGACCCCCGCCTTCGACGCCGCGTAGGCCGCTTGCCCGATCTGGCCCTCGAAGGCGGCGACCGACGCCGTGTTGACGATCACCCCGCGCTCCTCCTCGTCGGCGAGGCCGCTCTCGAGCATCCTCGCGGCGGCGAGCCGCACGACGTTGAACGTGCCGACGAGGTTGACGTCGATCGCATGCCGGAACCGCTCCAGCTCGAGCGGACCGTGCCGGCCGACGGCGCGCGCGGCGGGCGCGATGCCCGCGCAGTTGACCAGGATGCGGAGCGGGCCGAGCTCGCTCGCGAGGTCGACTGCCCGCGCCACGGCGGCCTCGTCGCGCACGTCGCCCGGCGCGAAGCGCACCGAGCCGCCGGCGCCGTTCGCCGCAGCCGCCGCCTCGCCGCCCGACGACGGCAGGTCGAGCAGCACGACGCGCGCCCCGCGCGAGGCGAGCGCGCGGGCCGAGGCGAGGCCGAGCCCGGAGGCCCCGCCGGTGACGATCGCGACGGCTCCCGCGGCATCCATGGGGGCTCCTCTCGCAGGTCGGCCCGCACAAGTCGGGAGAATATGGGGACAGATCGCGACTACGCCGATCTGTCGCCGTATTCTCCCGGCTTTTGCCTACGAGCCGCCGAGACGCCCGTCCCACGAGGACCGCGAGCGCCCACGAGCACGCGAGCACGCGAGCACCATCAGGATCACGAGGAGCACCATGACCGTCACCCACCGCGTCCGCGTCCACCGGAGCGAGGAGCAGCTCGCGCGCGAGGAGCAGCTCGCCTGGAAGATCGCCGAGGTCGCCGTCGACCCAGTCGAGGTGGAGCCCGCCGTCGTCGACATGATCGTCAACCGCGTCATCGACAACGCGGCCGTCGCCGCCGCCTCGCTCACGCGCCGCCCGGTGAGCTCGGCCAGGCAGCAGGCCCTCGACCACGACGTCTCCTTCTCGGGCGAGGGCGCCACCGTGTTCGGCTGCCCGCTCGACACCCGCACGAGCCCCGAGTGGGCCGCCTGGGCGAACGGGGTCGCCGTGCGCGAGCTCGACTACCACGACACGTTCCTCGCTGCCGAGTACTCGCACCCGGGCGACAACATCCCGCCCATCGTCGCCGTCGCCCAGCACGTGGGCCGCGACGGGGCGTCGCTCGTCCGCGCGATCGCCACCGGCTACGAGATCCAGATGGACCTCGTGCGCTCGATCTCCCTGCACAAGCACAAGATCGACCACGTCGCCCACCTCGGCCCCTCTGCGGCCGCGGGCATCGGCGCCCTGCTCGGCCTCGACACCGAGACCATCTACCAGGCCGTCGGACAGGCGCTCCACGTCACCACCGCCACGCGTCAGTCCCGCAAGGGCGAGATCTCCTCGTGGAAGGCGCACGCCCCGGCGCACGCCGGCAAGCTGGCCATCGAGGCCGTCGACCGCGCCATGCGCGGCGAGACCTCGCCGTCGCCCATCTACGAGGGTGAGGACGGCGTCATCGCCTGGATGCTCGACGGCCCCGACGCCGCCTACGACGTGCCGCTGCCCGCGCCCGGCGAGCCCAAGCGCGCCATCCTCGACTCCTACACGAAGGAGCACTCGGCCGAGTACCAGGCGCAGGCGTGGATCGATCTCGCCCGCAAGCTCGGCGGCGAGCGCCCCGAGCTCCGCGACCCGGCGAACATCGAGCGCATCGTGCTGCACACGAGCCACCACACCCACTACGTCATCGGCTCCGGCGCGAACGACCCGCAGAAGTACGACCCGACGGCCTCGCGCGAGACGCTCGACCACTCGATCCCGTACATCTTCGCCGTCGCCCTGCAGGACGGCGAGTGGCATCACGTCCGCTCCTACGCCCCCGAGCGCGCCCAGCGCCCCGACACGGTCGAGCTGTGGGGGAGGATCACCACCGCCGAGGATGCCGAGTGGACGCGCCGCTACCACTCCGAGGACCCGGCCGAGAAGGCCTTCGGCGGCCGCGTCGAGATCGTCCTCCGCGACGGCTCGACCATCGTCGACGAGATCGCCGTCGCCGACGCGCACCCGCTCGGCGCCCGGCCCTTCGCCCGCGCGAACTACGTCGCCAAGTTCCGCATGCTCGCCGAGGGCGTGCTCGCCCCCGAGGAGATCGAGCGATTCCTCTCGCTCGCCGAGCGCCTGCCCGAGCTCAGCGCCGAGGAGGTGCGCGAGCTCACGATCGTCGCGCTCCCCGGCGTGCTCGAGAGCGCCCCCGCACCGAAGGGGCTCTTCTGATGCTGCACAGCCTCACGCCCGCATCCGAGAAGCGACGGCTGCTGCGCGAGCGGCTCGCGAGCGGCGAGCTGCTGCGCTTCCCCGGCGCCTTCAACCCGCTGAGCGCGCGCCTCATCGAGCGCAAGGGGTTCGAGGGCGTCTACGTCTCCGGCGCCGTGCTCTCGGCCGACCTCGGGCTGCCCGACATCGGGCTCACCACGCTCAGCGAGGTGTCCGAGCGCGGCGGCGCGATCGCGCGCACGACCGAGCTGCCGGCGCTCATCGACGCCGACACCGGCTTCGGCGAGCCCATGAACGTCGCCCGCACGGTGCAGATCATGGAGGACGCCGGTGTCGCCGGCCTGCACATCGAGGACCAGGTCAACCCCAAGCGCTGCGGCCACCTCGACGGCAAGTCCGTCGTCGACGAGGACACCGCCGTCAAGCGCATCCGCGCCGCCGTCTCGGCCCGCCGCGACGAGAACCTGCTCGTCATGGCCCGCACCGACATCCGCGCGATCGACGGGCTCGAGGCCGCCACGGCGCGCGCCAAGGCCCTCGTGGACGCCGGCGCCGATGCGATCTTCCCCGAGGCCATGCGCACCCTGGAGGAGTTCGAGGCGGTTCGGCGGGCGGTCGACGTGCCGATCCTCGCCAACATGACGGAGTTCGGGAAGTCGGAGCTGTTCTCCGTCGACCAGCTGCGCGACGTCGGCGTGAACATCGTCATCTGGCCCGTCTCGTTGCTGCGCATCGCCATGGGGGCGGCGGAGCGGGCGCTCGACACGCTCCTCGACGAGGG
>Ga0153918_1001151_pt1 | contig 11033 bp, 7 predicted proteins | sample TSFL002MetaG_FD_104687 | JGI IMG/M metagenome (GOLD analysis project Ga0153918, IMG submission 104687) | Attine ant fungus gardens microbial communities from Florida, USA - TSFL002 MetaG | ecosystem: Host-associated > Fungi > Mycelium > Unclassified | place: USA: Florida, Paynes Creek Historic... | reverse complement strand
TAGGCATCGGCGGCATCCAGCAGAGCCAGGTAGTTCTCGTCGCCGCGGTTGATGTTGTCGACCAGGTTGTCCTGGAAGTGGGCCACGCCGTTTTCGAACGACTGGGTCAGGCCGACCAGGGTCATGCCCTGGTGGGCGAGGGCGCGGAAGTCCACGGTGTGGCCGCCACGGGCGCCGCTGACGGCGATGGTCACATGCTCGCGGCCCGGCTTGGCGATTTCCGCGTCCCATTCGCCGAGCACGCCCAGCCACCAGCAGAAGTCGCGGTTGCGGTAGGATCGCGGCGGGCGGTCGTGGGCACCGACCGACAGGTATACCTGGCGCCCGGCACGCATCAGCTCTTCGGCTATCTGCACGCCGGAGGAACCAGCACCGACCACCAGCACGGCGCCGTCAGGCAGCTGCTCGGGGTTGTAGTAGGCGGCGGAGTGGATCTGGTGCAGGTTGGCATCTTTCGGTGCGATCGCCGGGATCACCGGTTTCTGGAACGGGCCGGTGGCAGCTACCACGCGGTTGGCGTGGATCACGCCTTCGTTGGTCTCGATGGTGAAGCCAGGGCGGTCGGCGTTGCGTACCACCTTCTTGACTTCGATGCCGGTGCGTACTGGCAGGTTGTACTTGCGTACGTACTGCTCGAAGTAGTCGGCGACCTGGTCCTTGCCGGCGAAGGCATCGGCGTCGAGGTTGAATTCCAGCCCCGGGAAGCGGTCGTGCCAGACCGGGCCGTTGGCTACCAGCGAATCCCAGCGGCCGGTGCGCCAGGCCTCGGCGATGCGCTTGCGCTCCAGCACCAGGTGCGGCACGCCAAGCTTGCTCAGGTGTTCACTCATGGCCACGCCGGCCTGGCCGGCGCCTACCACGAGGGTGTCGATTTCGATGTTGTTCAGTGTCATGTCCGAGCCCTTGTTCAGGCGGTTTTTGTCAGGTCGGTTTGGAGGACCGCCGTTGCCTGGGGTCAGACTAGGGATGCCTGGAAAATCGCGAAAATAGTATTTAGCTGGGGCTTGCCGATAAAACGGCGAAGGCCGCGTCTTGCCTGGGCTCGGCCAGGGTTTTGCGGGCTTTCCGGGCGCTGTGGGCCGGCCTTAGTTTTTTCCTGTTCAAGGCACAGGAAAATGTTGGTTTCGTGGCCCTGAAGGTTCCGCCCAGAATGCCGGGCATCGCACAGAACAACAGGAGCTCCACCATGACTTTCTCCATCATCGGTCGCTGCCAGGAAACCGGCCAGGTCGGTATCGCCATCAGTTCGTCGAGCATCGCCGTGGGCGCCCGCTGCCCATGGGTACGGGCAGGCGTCGGTGCCGTGTCCACCCAGAACATCACCTTGCCGGCCCTCGGCCCGCAAATCCTCGATGCCCTGGAGCAGGGCCAACTGCCGCCTGCCGCCGCGCTGGACCGGGTGTTGAGCGCCAATGGCTGGAGCGAGTATCGCCAGGTCACGGTGATCGACAGCCAGGGCCAGGTGGCGCTGTTCACCGGCAAGGAAGCGTTGGGCGTGCATAACGCTGTGGCCGGCGAGCAGTGCGCGGCCGCTGGCAACCTGTTGTCCTCGCAGCAGGTGATCGAAGCCATGGTGCAGGCTTTTGAACAGGCAGGCGGGCATCTGGCCGACCGCCTGTTGGCAGCGATGCATGCGGCGATGGCGGCGGGTGGTGAAGCCGGCCCGGTGCATTCGGCGGCGCTGAAGATTGCTGGCGAATTGACCTGGCCGCTGGTGGACCTGCGCGTGGACTGGGCCGACGAGGACCCGATCGGTGTGCTCGACGGCCTGTGGCAGGCGTACCGCCCACAGATGCAGGACTACGTCACCCGCGCACTCGACCCGACCGCTGCCCCCAGCTACGGGGTGCCGGGCGATGAGTGAAGTCAGCAGCCGCGCCTTGCTGGAACGGCTGATCGGCTTTGCCACGGTCAGCCGCGACTCCAACCTTGAGCTGATCGCTTTCATCCGCGACTACCTGGCCGGGCTGGGGGTGGAGTGCGAGCTGTTCCACAACCCTGAAGGCACCAAGGCCAACCTGTTCGCCACTATCGGCCCCAAGGACGTCGGCGGAGTGGTATTGTCCGGGCACACCGACGTGGTGCCGGTGGACGGCCAGGCCTGGACGCTGCCGGCCTTTGCCCTGACCGAGCGCGACGGGCGCCTGTATGGCCGTGGCACCGCTGACATGAAAGGCTTCATCGCCTCGGTGCTGGCGGCAGTGCCGGCGTTCCTGGCGCAACCGCTGCGCATGCCGGTACACCTGGCGTTTTCCTATGACGAGGAAGTCGGCTGCCTGGGCGTGCGCTCCATGCTTGCTGCACTGGAACAGCGCCCGCACAAACCGCGCTTGTGCCTGATCGGTGAGCCTACCGAGCTGAAGCCGGTGCTGGGCCACAAGGGCAAGCTGGCGATGCGCTGCGAGGTGCATGGCGCGGCGTGTCACTCGGCGTACGCACCGTACGGGGTGAATGCCATCGAGTACGCCGCGAAGCTGATCGGCAAGCTGGGCGAGATCGGTGATGCGCTGGCATTGCCGGCGCATCACGACGAGCGCTTCGACCCGCCGTTCTCCACGGTGCAGACCGGGGTGATCAACGGGGGCAGGGCGCTGAACATCGTGCCGCAGGAGTGTACGTTCGATTTCGAGGTGCGCGCGCTGCCGGGGTTTGAAGCACAGGCGGTGGCCGACCAGCTACAGACCTACGCCGAGGCCGAGTTGCTGCCACGCATGCGCAAGGTCAATGCGGCCAGTGCGATTCGCCTGCAGCCGTTGAGTGCGTATCCAGGGCTGGCCACGCCCGCCGACAGCGAGGCCGCGCGATTGGTGGCATTGCTCAGTGGTTCGGAGGATTTTGGCACTGTGGCGTTCGGCACCGAAGGTGGCCTGTTCGACCAGGCGGGGATTCCGACCGTGGTTTGCGGGCCCGGCAGCATGGACCAAGGGCACAAGCCGGATGAGTTCGTCAGTGTCGAACAGCTTGAGGGTTGTGATGCGATGTTGTTGAGGTTGGTGGATTACCTCAGGCAGGACTGACGGTATTGGCTTTTTCGCGGATAAATCCGCTCCTACAGCGCGACGGCCCGGGCCCCGTAGGAGCGGATTTATCCGCGAACGGGCCGCAGAGCGGCCCCGGCGATGTCAGAAGGTCGCCTTGACCTGCAGGCCCACCACCAGCGCGTTGTCGATGTCTTTGCCCGAGAACGCCCCTGGCTCGATGATGTACTGCACATCCGGGCGCAGGTTGAGCCATGGCGTTGCCTGGTAGCCATAGCTCAGTTCGATCAACTGCTCGGCATTGTCGATGTTGGGGAACTGTTGCCCGGCATTGAAAGCAGCGTCTTCCAGCACATCACGGCTACGCGGGTTCGGCACGGCGCGGCCATAGCCCAGCGCCACGGTATCGCGTGGGCGGCCTTCGAATGGCTTGTACAGCACGACACCGGCGCCATACCACTTGGTGAATGGCGAGGCGGCCTCGCTCGCTGCCGAATACTGGCCGAACGCGTGCAGGCTGCGGCCCGGCGAGCTGGCATCGTTCCACACCGCCTGGTCGACCAGCAGGTAGTGGCCACCGCGACCGGAGACTTCCTTGCTGCTGTCGACGCGCTTCACGTCGGAGCTGTCGTAGTAGTAGCCCAGCTTGTACTCACCCGGCAGTTCGCCCTGCAGCTTGTACACCAGTTCCACCGGCACCACGGTACCGGTGGTGTGCTTGGGCCCCAGGTGCCAGGCGCGGCTGGAGTTGCCGTTGCTTTCCGGGTCGACGTTGAACGCCGCCACGCGCAGCTGCCAGGACGGCGACAGGTCGTACTTCACGCGCACGCCGAGGTGGGCGTTGGGGTAGTTGGTCCAGCCGCTGCCACCGGACATGTTCAGCGGGTGGCCGCAGAAGCCGGCGTTCATGAAGTTGCACAGGATGCCGCTGTCGAGGCCGCCGAGGTCGTTGCCCATGGCCATGTAGCCGAGCTTGACGTTGAGTGCAGGGGTGAACAGGGTGCGCTCGTAGCTCAGTTCGGTCAGGCGGGTGTACAGGCCGCCGTAGTTTTCCTGGATCGGCAAACGGTTGCCGACCAGGTCTTCCGAGGCGCTGTTGCCGCGGCGGTCGTTGATGGTCAGTTGGACCTTGCCGCCGTTTTCCAGGCCGTACAGTTTCGACAGGTCGAACTGTGCCCCGAGCTTGATGTTCTGCGAGTAGCGCGCCGAGCGGTGCAGGCCGCCGTGGGCGTTGTAGGCGGTTTCACCGCTGTAGTCGCCGGTGAGCTTGACGCCGTCTTCCTCGAGCTGGTGGCGCAGGCCGCCCCAGTCACCGGTCATGGTGCTGCGGTTGAGCAGGTCGCCGTCGGCCAGGGCAGGGGTGCTGGCCAGCGCCAGAAGCAGGGTTGGGGTAATGCGGATTGCGGATGGCATTGCTGTGTCTCGTGTTGTTTTTGGGAGGCCATTCGCGATCAAGCCCGCTCTCATCAGGATCAGCGCAGACCCTGTGGGAGCGGGCTTGCCCGCGAATGCAGCGACGCGGCCTTACGGCAGGGCGTAAGAAATCACATAGTCGCCACGATCAGTCGACTGGCGCGCACCGCCGGCGGTGACCACCACGTACTGCTTGCCGGTCTTCGGCGAAACGTAGGTCATCGGGCCACCCTGGCTGCCTACAGGCAGGCGGGCTTTCCAGATTTCGTTACCGTTGCTGCTGTCGTAGGCGCGCAGGTAGAAGTCCTGGGTGCCGGCGATGAACACCAGGCCGCCTTGGGTCGACAGGGTGCCGCCGAGGGTCGGCAGGCCAATCTTGATCGGCAGGTGCATGCGGATGCCCAGGGGGCCGGTGTCTTCCACGGTGCCGACCGGTACCTGCCAGGCGATCTGGCGGGTCTTCATGTCGATGGCGGTCAGGGTGCCGAATGGCGGGGCCTGGCAAGGGATGCCGGCTACCGACAGGAAGCGGTTCTTGTTCACCGCGTACGGGGTGCCCTTGAGCGGTACGGCGCCCATGCCAGTGTTCAGTGCCTCACCGCCGGAGGCAGCGTCGCCCTTGTTCTGCGACGGGATCATCTGGATCCACAGGCCCAGGCGCATGTCGTTGACGAAGATGAAGCCATGCACCGGGTCGGTGGACAGGCTGCCCCAGTTCATGCCGCCCAGCGAACCCGGGAAGCTCAGCGACAGGTCGGTACCCGGCGCGGTGTACAGGCCGTCGTAGCGCATCTTCTTGAAGTCGATACGGCACAGCAGTTGGTCGAACGGCGTGGCACCCCACATGTCCGACTCGGTCAGGGTCTGCGCGCCGATCTGCGGCATGCCGACCGATTTCGGCTGGGTCGGGGAATACGGCTCGTTGGGGATGTTGCTTGGCTTGACCGGTACTTCGTCGACCTGGGTCAGCGGTTTGCCGGTGGCGCGGTCGAGCACGTAGATCTGCCCGGCCTTGGTGCCGATCACCACCGCAGGCACGGACTTGCCGTCGTCCTTGGTGAAGTCGATCAGGCTCGGCTGCATCGGCAGGTCGAAGTCCCAGAGGTCGTTGTGCACGGTCTGGAATACCCACTTCTGGTTGCCGGTGGTGGCGTCCAGGGCCAGTACGGAAGCGCCGTAGGTGTGGTCCAGCTTGCTGCGCTCGACGCCATAAATGTCGGTGGACGACGAGCCCATCGGCAGGAATACGGTGTTCATTGCCGGGTCGTAGGACATCGGCGCCCAGCTGTTTGGGGTGCTGCGCACATAGGTGTTGCCATCGGCCGGCGCCTTGCGGTCTTCCGGGTTGCCCGGGTCGAAGGCCCAGCGCATTTCCCCGGTGATCACGTCGAAACCGCGGATCACGCCGCCTGGCATGTCGGTCTGGACGTTGTCGGCGATACGGCCGCCAACCACCACGGTGGTACCGGCCATCAACGGTGCGGAGGACAGCTGGTAGTAGGAGTCCGGTACGTCACCCAGGCCGGCCTTCAGGTCGACCTGGCCATTGTTGCCGAAGCCTTGGCAGAACTGGCCGTTGTCGGCGTCAACGGCGATCAGGCGGCCGTCGATGGTATTGGTCAGCAGGCGACGCTGGCAGTTGGCACCGGCCGGCACGCTACCGACAGGGATCGGCGAACTGTTCGGCTGGGTCGGCTGGGCGATCGCGGCGGTGGCGTCGAAGTAGGCCATGCCACGGCAACGCTGCCAGACCTTGGACTGGGCGTTGATCTCGTTCTTCCACAGCTCTTTGCCGGTGTCGGCGTCGAGGGCGATCAGGTTGTTGTGCGGGGTGCAGATGAACACCTTGTTGCCGATCTGCAGTGGGGTCAGCTGGTCTTCGGCACCGTTGCCGTCACTGAAGGCGACATCACCGGTGTGGTAGGTCCAGGCCACCTTGAGCTTGTTGACGTTGTCGCGGTTGATCTGGTCCAGCGCAGCGAAGCGGCTGCCCCCTTCGGTGTTGCCGTAGTGGGCCCAGTCCTTCTGCTCCTTGCCGGCCTCGACCGGGGTGATGCCCGGGCCTTTGCCGGTGGGGGCAACGCTAGGGTGGGCGACGAACATGTTGCCCGCGGCGATCACCAGCAGCACGGCCAGCACACCGGCGATGCCGTATGCACCCCGGCCGGCGCTGGCGCCGTTGGCGCGGGCGAGCATCGGGTAGACCAAGGCCACCACCATGCCGATTGCGCCGAACATGAACAGGCGCGAGAACAGTGGCCAGAACACCAGGCCGGCGTCGATCAGTGCCCAGACCACGGTACCGACCAGGAACGCCGCGTACAGCCAGGCGCCGGCCGGCTTGCGGCGAGCGATGAGAATACCGGCGATGGCCATGGCCAGGCCGCCGATCAGGAAGTACCAGGAACCGCCCAGGCCGGCGAGCTTGACGCCGCCAGCGGCCAGGAGCAGGCCGAGCAGGGCGACGATCACGCCCAAGCCGACCAGGATGATGGTTGTGGCGCCAGAGGCGCGCGGTGTTTCGTTCATGCCAGGGATCTCAGCAGGTGGAATGAGCGCAGTTTAAGCCCTTAGCTTGCTAATTAACAAGTTGGTACATAATTTAATGAGGCTGATTGTCGCAGGGCCTAATATGCAAAGGTGTGGCAAAAAGTGTAGATCATGCGCTGAAAACCGCAGTAAACGCGGCGTTTAAAACGCCTGTAATTTTTGATGGGCTGGACGCTTGCAGCAGGCGATGGGGTATCTCAAAGAGATGGCCATGGCGTGTCGATACCATGAAACACGGCAAGCCAGACGGTCGGCTGCCCTTGGGCAGTCCATTCCACCCGATGCCGGCAATGCGCCGGAATGTCCAGGCAATCACCCGGCAGCAGCAAGCGGGAGTAGTTCTCGCATTCAAGGCGTAGCCCGGCGCTGCCGGTCAACAACAGGATCCATTCGCTTTCGGCCTGGTCGTACCAGAAGCCGTGCGGGCTGGCCTGGCCGCAGGAAACGATGCGTTCGATGCGCAGCCCAGGGCGTTGCAGCAGTTCATCGACCCGCTCGGCTGCGGCAGGGTCGCAAGGGGGCAGGGCATTGAGCAGATTGGCAATGGGCATGGCATGTTCTCGCACTGACGGAGGTGCTTCCACTATGGACCTGATCGCTCTGTTGTGCGCTTCTTGACCCGCCTTGCCGATTGTAGGAGTGTTCCGAAATTCGAAAACTGGAGTAGCTATGGACAAGCTCCTGGCGATGAAGATGTTTACCGCAACAGTCGATGCCCAGGGCTTTTCTGCGGCAGCGCGCAGGCTCGGCGTCGCTACTTCGTCGGTGACGCGTCTGGTCGATGCATTGGAGTCGGAGCTCGGCACGACCTTGCTCAACCGTTCCACACGCCAGGTCAGCCTGACCGAAGCGGGCGCACGTTATTACGCGAGGGCGAGGGACATCTTCGACGCGCTGGAGGAAGCCGACGCCAGCGTCGCCGACCGAGGCGATGAGCCGGTCGGTGTGCTGCGCCTGTGCCTGCCGGTCGAGTTCGGCCGACGCGTGATCGCACCGCACCTGGGGCCATTCCTCGCCCGTCACCCGTCGCTGGAGCTGGACATCGACATGAGCGACCGGCTCGATGACCTGCTCGACGGCCGCTACGATCTGTCCATTCGCCTCGGCGACCCGTCGCCCAACGGCGAGCTGGTATGCCGGCAACTTGGCCGCTTTCAGCGCTGGCTGGTGGCAAGCCCCGACTACCTGGCCAGGCGTGACCCATTGCTGCACCCCGAGCAACTGCTACAGCAGGCCTGTCTGCGTTTTCGCTACGGGCAGAAGGCGCGCGCCTGGCGCCTGCAGCGGGCCGACGAGGTGCTGGAACTGGAAGTGAGCGGGCCGCTGCGCAGTGCCAACGCCGACCTGTTGCGCGAAGCGGCGCTGGCCGGCAGCGGCATTGCCTTGCTGGCCGACTGGCTGGTCCGCGAGGACGTCGCGGCCGGGCGCCTGCAGCGGCTGTTTGCCGACTGGCAGGCGAGCCCGGGCACGGCCAACGACAGCATCAATGCCCTGTACTTGCCCAACCATCGCGGCTCACGTCGGGTCAACGCATTCATCGGCTTTTGCGAGGGCTTGCTCAAGCCCTGAACCCTACCGTTGCGCCTGGCGCAAAGCCTCGTTGCGCCGGGGCCGGATTCTCTCCCAGGCCAGCGCTCGGTAAGGTGCCTGGCATATTCCAACCCGATGCCGAGGTGCCTCGCATGAATCCCTCCCTTGCTGCTGCCCAGCCAGCCCATGCCGGCCTGAGCCGTGCCCTGGTCGCGCTGCTGGCGTTCTGCTGCGGCGCAATCGTCGCCAATATCTATTACGCGCAGCCCATCGTTGGGCTGATCGCCCCGGACCTGGGCCTGTCTACCGAGCGCGCCAGCCTGATCGTGTCGTTGACCCAGCTGGGCTATGCGCTGGGCCTGTTGTTGCTGGTGCCACTGGCCGACCTGGTGGAAAACCGCCGGTTGATGATCACCACTGCCGTGCTGGCCTGCGTCAGCCTGTTGCTGGCAGGGACCAGCAGCAGCGGGCAGGGGCAACTGTTCCTGGTGTATGCCTTGCTGATCGGTTTCAGTTCGGTGGCTGTGCAGATGCTCATTCCGTTGGCCGCTCACCTTGCGCCTGAGCAGGAGCGTGGGCGAGTGGTCGGCAACATAATGGGTGGCCTGCTGCTGGGCATTTTGCTGGCACGGCCGTTGTCGAGCCTGGTCGCCGACCATTTTGGCTGGCGCACGGTGTTCATCGGCGCCGCTGGCCTGATGTTGGCAATCATCCTGTTGTTGGCGTTGACCCTGCCGCGCCGGGTACCTGAGCACAAGGCCAGTTATGCCGGGCTGATGGTGTCGCTGGTCGCCCTGCTGCGCCAATACCCGGTGCTGCGTCAGCGCTCGCTGTATCAGGCGTTGATGTTTGCGGCATTCAGCCTCTACTGGACCGCAGTACCTTTGGCCCTGGCCGGTGAGCACGGCCTGTCACAAAGCCAGATCGCCTTGTTCGCCCTGGTCGGCGCGGTCGGCGCCATCGCCGCGCCAATGGCTGGACGCCTGGCCGACGCCGGCCATGCCCGTGCCGGTTGGTTGCTGGCCCTGGTGTTGGCGCCCCTGGCGCTGCTGCTGGGCCTGACCACACCCGGCTACAGCGTGATCGGCCTGGGGCTGACCGGGGTGCTGCTGGATTTTGCCGTGCAGATGAACATGGTCATCGGCCAGCGTGAGGTCTATGCCCTGGACCCGGCCAGCCGCGGGCGGCTGAATGCGCTGTACATGACCAGCATCTTCCTGGGCGGGGCAGTGGGTTCGGCGGTCGCCAGCGCGGTGTTTGCCCAGTATGGCTGGCACGGTGTGGCGCTGGTGGGCGCAGCGTTGCCCGGCTTGGCTCTGCTGGTCTTCCTGCTGGTTTCGCGACGCGCTTGAGCACTACCGGCCCAGCGGCAAGGCGACGCCAATCAGGGCGAACAGGCTCGCGCAGCAGCGATTGAACCCCTTGCCGCCCTTGGCCAGCCACGGCCGGATACGAAAGGCCAGGCGCGCCAGCACGTATTCGACCACGCATTCCACGCTGGCAAAGGTCGCCGCCATGATCACGAACTGCAGCAACAACCCACGCTGGGGCTCGATGAACTGCGGCAGGAAAGCGCCGTAGAACAACAGGACCTTGGGGTTGGCCAGCGCCGACAGCAGGCCTTGGCGGAACATTCCCAGGTTGCTCAGGCGGGCAGTACGCTCGGTCACCTCCAGCTGCAAGCCAGGGCTGCGCCACAGCTGGATGCCCAGCCACACCAGATAGGCGCCACCGACCCACTTGAGCACGGTCAGGACCGAGGCTGACGTCTGCAGCAGCGCCGTCAACCCGAACATCGCCAGGGCAATCAGTGCACTGAAGCCGAACACCCCGCCGACGATGGTGAACAGCGCCCGGCGCGCACCATACAGCGCGCCATGGGTCAGGGCCAGCAGGCTGTTCGGGCCGGGCGTCAGCGACAGGCCGATGCTCGCCAGCAGGTAGATGAGCCAGGTATCCAACGCCATGGTGTGCGCCTCAGCCATTCACGTGTGTTTTCTGAATCGGCGTCGCGTTCATTGCGGCGTGCCGAACAGGCCAGTCCAGTAGATGCCCGCATCGCTCTTCGGGTCTACCGCATAGGCCGCTCCCATTTCGCGGAAATCCGGGTTCATCAGGGTGGCGCAGTGGCCGGGGCTGTCGAGCCAGCCATCCACCACCTTCTGCGCGGTGTCGCGCCCGGCGGCGATGTCTTCGCCGATCTGCTGGTACAGGTAGCCGGCCAGCTCCGCCCGGTCACCGGGGGTGCGCCCGTCCTTGTCGATATGGTCGAAGAAGTTCTGGTTGGCCATGGCCCGCGTATGGCTGGCGGCCACGCCTGCCAGCGCCGTGCTCCAGCTCAGCGCGGGCGCTGCAGCGAACGGCTGGCCACCGCATTGGCGGGGCGCCTTGCGTGCGGCATTGATGGCCTGCAACACCTTCTGCCCCTCGGCCTGCCAATCGCCCAGGCGCCCGCTGAGCAAGGGCCGGGCAAGCACGATGCGCCAGTCGCGGCCTTCCTGGCTGACGCCGATGTCGACAAACTGCGGGTCGAGCACGACCTGGCAGAAACTCTCTTCGATG
>Ga0153918_1001150_pt1 | contig 11036 bp, 10 predicted proteins | sample TSFL002MetaG_FD_104687 | JGI IMG/M metagenome (GOLD analysis project Ga0153918, IMG submission 104687) | Attine ant fungus gardens microbial communities from Florida, USA - TSFL002 MetaG | ecosystem: Host-associated > Fungi > Mycelium > Unclassified | place: USA: Florida, Paynes Creek Historic... | reverse complement strand
CTTCAGTGTTGAAAACATCTGTTGACCATATCCATTATACGTTGAACACGCTATAGAGTCAAGAGCGTACGGTTGTCCAAACTTATATGGGTGGGATTATCAAATGTCAGATATCTAGGTTTCGGAGACATCAGATACATTTTCCCCTCAGAAATTAGGTCACATACAGGTACTTGAGTGTTTCAGCGAACCAGAAACTCTCCATGTCATTGATTTTGTTCGAGTTTGCACTATTCACATCCTCGATCCCTGCATATGCGCTGTTGACTGAAAGGTATCTGTTGATGTTCTGAATAACCTGGGAAGCACGATCGAGGTATTTGACATCGCCTGTTGACCGCCAGGCATAAAAGTTTGATTCTATAACTTCGGGACGTAATATATAATGGCTGTCCGTGATATAAAATCCATGTTTTTCGTAGAAGTCCTGCTGGTCGGGGGTCGGAGCCACCCCATTCGTGTAATCACCATCACTGGACGCGAAAGCGAAGGTCTCGGGACCGATGCCAGTTCTTGGAACTCAATTGAGCTTGCAGGAAGTGTTTCGAGAAATGGAAAACTAACGCTGTGCTTGCATAAGTGTTCCAACATGAATCGACCAATTCAAGGGCGACATCAATGATAGTCTGGTTGTTGGTCATGTGGCCACCTGGAGCGATTATGAAATATCAGTTACAGAGGAGTGGCGTTGACCTACCCATGATCCAATTACCTCCGTAGAAACATGCGAGGTGGGAACCGATGTGAACGACTCGCCCTCGAGAGTCAATGTCGGCTAGATAGATCTGATTAGCGGCTGTTGATTCCTGGATACAATTTTATGAATTTTGGCCCAGAATCCCGAGCAAATTCCAAACCTTCAGGAGAGTATGCATAGAAGTGTCCACAGCTAGCTTCCAAGTATTGGCATAGAACAGATCGTTGGTGTTGTTAAGACGAGCAAATTTGATGAGATACTCAAAATAGCTGTCAGAGCCTCCCCCCCATGTCTGGTTCTGGTCAGATATAGCTAAACGATAAACGGTGGACAACTTACGATATATCCACCCACGGGAGCGCCAGTGTTAGGATCAATGCCTTGGGCAGGTAGGCCTGACAGTCTTATTAGCCTTTTGTTATCGGAAGATAATTAAGAAATCAACCTGGTAACGGGGATGGCTGTTTGGCTAAGCACGAGTAAAGCGAAACGGGGGACGTCAACGATACTCACGTTGGTAGCAATGCGACGCATCGATCTGGCAGCATATTTGAAATACTTGTTATCGCCTGTATATTTGCTTAAAGTCGCCCACTCGAGAAGTAGCTAGACGCAGATCAGAAAGAGGACTTAAGTGCACTACAGGACTTACGCTGCCTGCTTCAGCGATATTGGACTAGAGCACATGTTACGTCAGGTTGAGAAGAGCAATAATAAAGAAAACTCCCGGCTAACATTTTGATTGACAGGCATGTTGTTGTTGAAATCAAGTTGCCCAAATGGAATATCATTTTCCTGAGCATTGCCATCAGCATATGAGATGAAAAATAAGAGCAACTACGTACTCCAACCCAAGCATAGATTAATTTATCAGCTAGCTGTGCAGCTTTGGTGACAAGACTGCGGTGCTGTTTTCCACTCAACTCATAGGCACTGAGTAGCCCTCCAATGTACCGGATTGTGGATTCAAACAAACTGATTGATGCTAAGCTGTTCTTCCAATGAAGAACATAGAGATAGACGCACCTGACTGTATCAAGTGTATTTGATCTGCTGAAATCAACATTCGATGTAAAATTCACGGCTTCATCGAAGTACTCCTAGAGAAGCATTCAAACCCAAGTTTTCTAACTAAATGCACTTCACTGTACTGTCAAACCCATGATATGCTGCATATATCAGCATGATCAATGGTCATCGATGCAAGAAGGTGATCCCACCAAGGTTCCTAATCCATCAATGATAGTGGCACCTTGAGAATTTCAAATCAGCCGGTAATGTTTCTCTGACGCATGTTGTCATACCCCATCCATTACGACTGTCAACGAAACTGCCTGTAGTGATATTAACTACCTGGTTCAAGGCCTTCAAAACATGTTCAGCAGACCATTTCCTCTATTCGAGAGAGGGGCGAGGTCATCATGACCCCAAGCAGATTTCCTATCGTGGATCAGCACGAAAATGCACGATAACAGGCAGATGACATACCTATATGCCTCGTAACTCTTCAAAAATATGTTTCTGATAGTATCACGGTTTTCAAGACTGCTAGGAGGCAAAACAAGACCATCCTTTTGAATCTTCCCAGGGGAGACAACGGGAATAGAAACGGTAGCAGCAAGGAACGCGAAAAATAAGGAGCGTGTATGCATGATTTATTTAAAGAATGACAAAAGTTCCTGGGGAAGGTTGCAGGCAGATTGCTGAAGAGAGGAAGCTGGAAAGAATTTTATTTTTCACGTGCGTCTTTATGCGAGTGTGCTCTAGCGATTAGGCTAGTATTGTTGGAATATCGAGCGCTGCACTAAAAATATGATTTCATCCCCTGATGATCAAATAATTCAGTTTATGATGGTAGATAGAGACAAATACAAGCAGTCGAGACGAGGCTCGTTGCGCGTTTGCAACGGGTCTTCGCTCGTCTCCTCTTTTTGATCTAAACGCAACAAGTACAGCATCTGTTGACGTAAATGACGTAAGAGGAAGAGCAAGTGAGTTCGTTTATAGTAGCATCGTCGACTCTCGGGCTCAGACTGCCTTAGCAGCGCTCGAACTATGTAACGGTTTAACGGGTGCTGTTTCACGAAGCATGAAGGAGATCCGGCGCTGATGAATGAATCACTAACTAGTGCACGCACTGCCGGAGCATTTGAAATGAAAGGAAGGAAGATGTTAACCCAGCCGCTGCATCTCCGAAGCTTCACTACAACCTTCTGGACCTCCTAATCTTCAGCCAGTGCTACAGAGCGACAACTGCTCAAAGTCAAACTCTAAGAGCAGTTGACAAACTAGCAAGGTGAAGAACGTACACCATGAAGTCCTCAAAAATGCCATGTTGCCCAGAATACCTGAAGGAAATTCCTTGCTGTAGAAGGGAAATCTGCAAGGGGAATGAACACAAGCAGGTTCGGGAGCAGATTTGGCAATAGGACGGGATCAGTGGCCGATGTGTCCTTTGGTGGAGGGGTAGTTACGCTTCAATATTCCAGATATCATCAGTAAAATTACCTGGGAATTTGGGTGAATCCGAAACTCCCTGAACCTTCACACATATGTGACCTTTATACCTTCATGTGCTCAAGTCCTTTATTTGATTCAGGATTTCTCTTCTATTTGTAGCCAAAGGAAGAAGGTGTGGGCAAACCTGCGAAGTTTGCTAGGTTATGGTAGTAACTAGATAAAAAAAGGAAATAATCAATGTATACCATAATGCCGCAGGACTCTCAAATCGTGCTTAAACTGTCCCCTGGGTGCTCGTTCTTTCTTGTTCGAAACCCCAATTACACGCTCACTGTGTCATGTGGCCTCGTCGTACCTCTGCATGTGAAGATATATTTAGTGCAGTGATAACCACCTGTCAACTCAGTCCCTGCAATAAAAGATTGAAGAAAACACACTGAACATCATTGATCAGTGGTGAGAGGAAAGTAAATGAAATTGTAAAATGATGATTATACCTCAGCTTCAGCTTCAAACGTCCAAAGAAATCACCGAAAAGGAATTGATTCCAATCATGTGTATGGGAAGGTGATAGATCTAGACGACTTGACAGGACAGGACACCGTGTAATAAATTGTTGTTCCAAAAAGAGGACACTACACCATCAGGTGACTTGACATCCCAATTCAAGCGGAGACTTGACATCTGAATATCCGCCATGTGACCCAGTTCGGATTGAAGACCCAGGAATTAATTAGACAGATGCGATAACCAACTACGCCATCGAGCCATACATGTGTATGGGAATGCTCTGAATAATAATCACATCCCGACATTTTCTCACCTAGATATCAAGGAGTCCTTTCTCAAGATACCATCTGCATCTACTCATTGGATGTTCCTGGTGGATAAAGACCTCGGAACACCACCCTCTGACCGCTCTCGAAATAATGTTTCTTCGATCACACGTCTAAGTTTGCTGGATAGAATTTGCGAAGATAATTCTCTACTTTCTCATGTTTCTTCGCAACCATCTGCGATTTTTGCATCATTGCTTATGTTCACGTGGCTGCAAACGACGTTCTTCTTGTCTATCTACAAATTGGTATAATGTCATCAAGTCAGTATAGATTTCCTGCTCCGAGGCACAAATAACGTGTGATTCCTGTTTGGAACACTATTTAATATCCACCCCTGAGGCACTCTCATACCTTATGATAATGCGATTTTGGTCATCTCTACTTCTCTCTGGGGTGTTGTACATCCGCCAAAATGTTTATGGTAGCCTGGTCGATGATCTTGTCAATGCAATTACTCAAGCAGTTGATTGCGGCTCGTGTCATGCCCTCTTCGTTCCCCTCAAAGGACTTGCTGCTCTAGGCAATTCGCCATTCTCTAACACTATGGCTGCTGTTTGCAAGGCTATTGGCGTACGAGATCTCAATTTCCCTGTACAGTGACCTGTGCTTACCCTCAGTTGCCTCCAGGCAGAAGATGACGATGTCTGCGACGGTGCACTAGCTGAACAAGGGCCCATCGTGGCTCATGACCTGCGGAAAATTTCTCCCTTCGATCGAAGTTCTACTCTGCTGTGCAATTCTATATTTGGTTTATGTCAACAACCTGCCGTTCAACAGCTCAATTTCCCACTGTCCCCAGTACCGGAAAATCAGAAACAGTGGACAAGTCAAGGACGCCAACCCTTCCAAGTAGTGCATTTCAGCGACGTTCATATAGATCGAGAATATACTGTGTGTATTCTTGCAGAACTTATTAGTTTATATAGCTGATCACTGAAGCACATAGCCCGGTGCAGAAGTGAATTGCACGAAACCTATTTGTTGCAGGAATTATACAGCTGGACTTCCAATTCAACAACCAGCAGGGATACTTGCAAGCCATAACTGTGATGCCTCCACAGGATTGGTTGAGAGCATGCTACGTGCTGCTTCCGCGCAGGGAAATTCCTTCTCAATCTTCACAGGTGATGTCATCGAAGGTTCGATGCCCTTGCTCTCTTGCCCTCTCGCTCTCACCTTGCCGGGCTGTTGTTTTGACAGGTGATGTTTGGTTGGTCAACCAGACTGGCGTGACAGCCCATCTGCAGCAATTTAATCAAGAAATGCAAACATTTATAGGTACTTCCGTCTTCCCTGTGATCGGTAGATATCTGTTTCTTCAAAGCATTGTATACAGTTTGAGCTAAGTTTTGATAGGGAACCAGTGAGCCATTTTTCAATTTCATTTGTCATTGGTATTCTGGCTTATGATCAGTGATGTTGCCCCAGTCAACAGTTTTCCTCGAAACACTACGTCTGATGCATCATCTCAATGGGTGTTCGACACCCAAGGTGCTGATTGGTCGGTAAGTCAAGTCTTGAGAACCAAAGTTCCGATTCTCAACTCCAAACTACTTATAGGAGTGGCTTGATGCTTCTGCTACCAACGCTGTTAAGCATATGTCGGGGAGTTATTCGGCTGTAGTCTCTGGAACGAACCTTCGGTAGGCTTCGCTCTGTGTATACACCACCGAATACTCATGGAAACCAAGTATCATTTCCCTTAATAATCTGTATTGGTATAAAGCAAAGTAAGTATAGATTCTACGCCAACTCATAAGCACAGGCAGGGTTTATTATAAGAGATAGCTTTTGGCTCTTTGACAGTGACACAGCTCAGTGTGTTAACTCGTTGGGCTGTAAGTATCAGAAACTTATTCCACCACAGACCGGATCCTAATGGTATCCTGGCATTTGCTGCACAAGAGCTCCAAGCAGCTGAAGATGTGGGACAAAGAGCATGGATTATAGCACATATGCCACCAAGTTCCTCTGACGCCTTGTACGACCAGGTGATTAAATGTGGTAACCTTTGCGCACATCAAACTCACTAGTTTAGTCGAACTACTTTGATCAAATTGTCCAGAGATATAAAAATACCATCGCAGGACAATTTTACGGGCATACTCATAAAGTAAGCATTAATTTGAAAGTTGCACCGCAATCTTCTCATGGCCGTTAGGATGAGTTTGCAATCTCGTACTCGGACTATGCCAATCGTACTGCGGGCAACGCAGTCAGTACTATGTGGATCGGGCCATCTCTCACTCCTTCAAGTACGTATCTTTTGAGGCTTCACACTGAATTCAATCGTTCAAGGTCAATGATAGCCGGAAATCCAGCTTTCAGGGTATATGATGTTGACCCTGATACGTATGAAATCATGGACGCCCGAGTATTCATAGGTCCGGCCTCCATAGTTACTATGCAGAAGATACTGACGGTGCTGATTCTAGGTGACTTAGCAGATCCTACTTTCCAGACATCCCGTGAGCGTTCTTCCTCTGTTTAAATGCCTGGATAGACTGCTCAGTGTGACTTTGAAGCTCAATGGAAACAATACTACTCAGCTCGTGAAGTCTATGGATCTGCCTTGTCTGATGGCTGGCCTGAAAACATCCCATTAACGCCTGCATTCTGGCATCAGGTCACGGAAGCATTCGAACAGAATGATGCACTTTTTCAACAATTTCTAGAGTTTAAGTGGAGGGGTGTTCATGTAGAAATATGCCAGCCTGGAAGTTGCAAAGATGATGCAATTTGTGCACTGCGCGGTGGAAGATCTGAAGATAACTGTGTCAGTTTTCATCTTTGATAGTGTTGGATTATGCTCATGCTACAAAAGGTTGTTGCTTCTCCTGGTCTATCCTTCCGTAAGAGGGATCCGGGAGAAAGGTCGAATACCGTCCCCGTCAATGAATGCGAGGGCATAGGTCTCGGAACGATCTTTTCGGATTTGCCGAGTAAGATGGTGCGTAGCCGTGACACTTGCTCTGCTGAAGTGTATATCTCAAAGTGTTGCAAGGTCAACGTTAACGTCGAGGACTTTGCAAACAAATTGAAGTCGGCGATCCCAGAGTTCAATAATTAAGAAATCCGGGCAAAACTTTGAGCTTGTTTATGCCCCTCTTTTATCAGGAATCCAAATGTCATGGCTTAACAAAAATTTTGAATCCTTGTCGTCCTATTTTCTATTTCACAGGATCCGTTATCATTACCTTTCCCCTTAGGTGACTTAGTTGCCGTTGGTGTTCTTGCAACAGCTTGTAACTAAGGGAATACAGTCTTATTTTGTGAACATCACAAAATCTCACGATCAGTTTCACGTTAAGATCAGATTCACCAACTAATCCTGTGCCAAGGAGTAAAGCTGTCACAGGTTACTGAGTTAAGAGAAAAGACTACAATAAATCAAAATTCAAATTTTCCCTTCTGAAGTACTCAATGGCCTGAGTGGAGAAATAGCTTGTACTTGACATACTAGCATAACAAAGATCAGTGCTCCTTCGTCATTCTTCACTGAGATTAGTTTTGCCTATGACCTCCACCATTTAGTTTGTTTGATAGCATGTTTCTGACACCAAACCACTGATAGGAACTGCGCTGTGTTGGACAGGTGTGGAAAAAGACCATGGAGTTAAGAATACAATAAAGAATCAAAGCATCGATGATCCTCCCAGTATTTGGTTTTATTAGGACTCAAGGATATTGAAAGCACATGATCAATTTCGTCGTCGTGAGCGACAAGGAGTACCAGATCAAGTACCAGATCACCAACTCCTACTCATATGGCATCTCCAACAACCGCCTCTCCAACGCAACTCAAAGAAAACAAGGTACCCATACATTGGCGGGATGGTTGCTCTGCGTGAGTGTAATTTTTTCGGAAGCGTCTGGCACTTATGTTCGAACTCGAAACCTCTATTTGCAAACGAACCTTATTGACTGTTAATTATCAACATGAACCTCGTTGTGTCATCTTTTGTTGGACTTTTTACATGAATGGACCGGACAACCAACCCCGCATGCGTCGTGAATTCACGGAATCGTTCTCCCTTATGGCCTACAACGTTCACAGGCTGCTGCTCCCTCTGAACGTATGTCGGAAGAAGAATTTCTACCTTCCCTGGGAATGTGAACACGAGCGTCACGAGTACGAGCGGTGCGTCTTCTGCTTGAACCCTCTTTGCAGCTTTCCTTAGACATGCAATTTGTCTTAGATGTCAGTACGATGAGTAAGTTCAAATGCAATTCTCACGTAGAAATTCCGGGTAATTACAACATAATGGGAACTTAGCTATGTTCGGCGGATGAAGAAGCTTGCCAAGACAAAGGCCCAGGCTGCCGATGAATAGAAGCTCAGTGACATTATGGAAGGAAGTAGGACTTGTGAATCTTCAATTGATAGTAGATTTTGTGACTTTCCTCGATGGACCAAGTCACTCGAATTCTTCTAGATCAAGGTGCATGAAACTCCAATCATAAGAAGATTGAGCAGCGAGAGGTCAATACATCGATTGTCAGTGTATGATAACTGATTTTCAAGATTTGGATGATTGAGTAAATAGGTCATGTAGGATACAGAGGAAAACTTTGCTTCATCTACTGGGAAGCTGATTTGATCTAGGTGAATATCGATGAAGGAGTCAAAGACGCGGGCATACCAATGAAACGTCGTCGGTTTTCGACAAATTCGTCATAGAGGATGCGAACCCAGCCACCACTAGGAGCTTGGTGTAAAACCACTCTGTCTGTGGCGCCCATCTGTTTCAAAGATTGCTCCGCAAAGAGGCATATGGGTTGGGTGTGATCGGGTGCACCACAAATCACGATTTCATACTCTTGCAAACTTTGGGATTTCGTCACAAGCGGTGCCTGGTTGACTGCCCAAGCTGGACCCATGCTATTGGCCTCGCAAAATTTTCGCACTTTGGTCATAGTTGGATAATTAAATAATTCTTCGGCCTCTTCATCACTCAGACAGGTGTAAACGCTGGTTAGATATGCCAGAGGGGGTTGCTGAGTTAGATCTTGTGGGTTGATGGGACCATGCATGGGACCCAAAGTGATCTTGTCGACACGAGGCGGAAGGAAGGGCTCAAAGAGGGTCCAAAGCCTTTGGTCCATGTAGAGAACGGTGAGGGATCGTAGCTCAGTACAAAGACTGATGAGTTGCTGGAGAGGGTGAATGGGCCACTGACGGGATCCGTACAGGAGGTCACCCATCCCGTTTAAGCCACGACCAATGTGTAGGTCCCTGATAAGCTGAAATCTGTTCCTCATGCGCAGGTTTAGCACATCATGTTTGGAGACAAAATTGACAATATCTTGTGAAAATGGAAAGTGAACGGAATGGTAAAGGACTGGAAGGACCCAGTCGTGAACAGTCGAGTTGATGAGACACATCTTTGGAGTAATTGATGCATCATCGCATGCCCACAAAATTACTGTCAATGCACATTAGGGAATCTGGTCTGAACAAGGATTAATTGCATACTCTACTCTCAATTGGGATTAATGATATATTACGACAGAAACTTGGAAATCATACCTTTCTTATCAGATCTAAGGGAAGCAGGTCGTTCGATGGCTGTTTGGTGAAAGCTCTCGGAGGAACATAACCAAGGCTCCTTTGCTGGTCTGGGTCCACTGCAACAGTACGGCCGATAATTGGGCCAGATCTCTTGGTTGGCACGAAGAGCTCAGACATCTGCGGACAAGAGGACGGTTCCAGAGCCTCCATTGTGGTGGTAGAAGAAGATACAATAGAACCTCAGGCGGTGAGACATTGTGTCGGACTGGTTAAGTCATCTTGGTGAAGACGTACGTACTGTATTTCCAAAATAGTGATTTGTTCTCATCACGTCAGCTCTGTAGTATTTACTATAGCTTGCGGTTTGCTCATTGCTTCTTGATATACCCCTTTGTACAACTGCTACTGATCTACTTTAGTACTATTGGGTGTTTTATACTCCTGACATGCTGCGGATATGTCGTGCGGAGGACGGTCGTTTGTTCCAGGTTTGCGGTTTCTCATCTTAGCTTCAATGTCCGCTCACTTTGGTGTAGACCAACGCTAGCCTGAGGGACATCGAGAGGTTAGCTGGGCAATGCTGCATCATACTCATGCTGATGCGTATCCCAGAGCCAGGAGTCTCGAGCTCTTTGTCCATCAGGAAACAGGACTCGACCAGGAAGCTGTTTTGACATATCTCTCAGATGGCCGCAGACTATTGAACTCAAATATCTTGGATCTTGCTGGCGCAGCAGATCAGGTACGTGATCTGACAACTCGCCAATCTGAGTCTGATGTACCTCCTATTTCTGCAGACTATATATGTATTCAACAAATTCTACCTTGACTCTAACCTTGAGGATGTCCTCCAGGATTTGTACGTTCGGCCAACATTACAGCCTCTAGCGGAGGGTCAGTTAGTTTAGGCACAATCCGATAGGAGATGCTGAAGATGTATCAACAGAGAACATACCCGAGACCCCACCCTTTCGGCCATCCCAGCTTGCTGCCTCGTATCTCCGAACTTCCCGACTACATCATGAGCAGATCAATTCCATGCTCACATCAATACATTATCAGCATGAAGCCATCAGGGTAGCAATTAATGGCCTCGACCTTCATGTCCTCGCAATCTTCGATACGTTCGATTCACTTGCTACCAACTCCAAACGTGAACTACAAAGGCAGTCTACCCTCCTCGGGGGCTTAAATTCTGACCTCGAATTGATCAAACGAGTTTGCATACATGTCGACTTCATGTCCAATGCCGTACGCAGGGCTATCGAGGCAGGAGAAAGACACAGAACACTGGGTGATTATGTTTCAACTGAGAAAATGCGGACAGTTGCAGCAGGTTGTGCACGAACTCATGGTGTGCATCTGTCCCTCTAGTTCCTAGTTTGATTGGACATCCAAGATTTAGATGACTTAAAATCGCGCTTCGAACTTGCTGAGCAGGCTGTTCTCAAGTTGAGGGAAGGCACCGACATTGTCCGGTCATCCGTAGGTAACAAGCGGTGGGTATTATTGCTTTCTTATATCTGCT
>Ga0153918_1001148_pt1 | contig 11041 bp, 17 predicted proteins | sample TSFL002MetaG_FD_104687 | JGI IMG/M metagenome (GOLD analysis project Ga0153918, IMG submission 104687) | Attine ant fungus gardens microbial communities from Florida, USA - TSFL002 MetaG | ecosystem: Host-associated > Fungi > Mycelium > Unclassified | place: USA: Florida, Paynes Creek Historic... | reverse complement strand
GTGGCGGTTGTCGAGCAGATAAAGTCATGTTACTGTTACCGTCCGCTTTCCAAAGTTTAAACCCCCACCCAGAATGGGAAGCTGCTGATTTCTTGTCAGAGTCATCTCCACTAATGGCTATGGGTGGGGGCAACCCTTTTTTTCCCACCGAGGACGACTCTCCAACCTGATTTTCCGCAATGAATTCTCGAAGCGCCTTGACACACGAATCCGAAGCTTCTTTGGCTTCGTTGGCCTCACTCAACTCAACCCGAGCATCCACCAATTCCCGTTTCAAACTCTCCAGTTCCTTCTTCATGGCTTCTACTTCAGATGACGTCGGTGCATTTGTCGGTGGGAGTGGTATGGTTTCTGATCTGGGAGGTGAATTTCTGAAAAACAGGGAACGCCGTGAGCTAGGTGGACCAAGACCTGGGGCTGAGGAGGAATCTTGTGAAGAAAGAGGGTTATTAGGTTGTGTATCCGATGACAACAGATGAAGGAGACCGAGACCGTTTCCATCAACAGCACCACCAGAAGAAATTGACGAGACGCGTCTATGGTTATTAGTTCGTCCAGTCAAAGGCGTGAAGGATGCTCGTTTTGATAGCGGTGGGCTGCTTATTCCGGGTATTGCGGATCGAGATAAATCGAGTGCGCTGGGGACAGCACTCTGACGTCGACTCTCAGCTTGCAACCGCATGATTCCTCGTCTAGGACACAAAAATCAACACAAGGCAACATTAGGTCCACCAACCAGGAAACCCACCTGCTCTCTTCGACTTTATTGCGTAACAGTGAAATGGCTTCTTCATCTTCCTTGATCTTTTTCTTGGCGGCACTGAGTTCTTCTTCATAGTCTGTTGCCTTCTCCGTCATCAAAGCCAACGTGTCCTGTAATGTTGCTTCTCTCGTGGTGGAACTCTCAAAAAGGTTAACCAAATCATCGCGTTCCTTGGTCAAATCTTCGACTGTCTTTCGTAGTCCTGTAACAATGTGCACGAGGATCTGGGGGTCCAGGGTATTAGGGTTGGGTTGAGCGTGTGGATATGAACGCGAATGAGAGCTCTCCGATGCACTAGGAGTAGTTGGAGGTGAAGAACCCTCTAGCTCGAGCTGTCGTTCAAGTTCTAGACTGAGGTCGATAGAAAAATGTTTGGGCCCGCCCAGCTGTTCAGGGGCCTTTGTGGGTGTAGGTGAGGACGCCTGGGCGCCGAGGCCGCCGCTGGACGAACCGGCATCGTGTGGAAGAGACATGGTGAATAGAAAGGGTGGTTGTGGTTAGGAGAGAAGAGACATGTCCATCCTGTCACTCGGGAGTATGTGTTTGAACGCCTGGTCTGCCATCACGTGTGCACTACAATTTATATGTTATTCACATTTATCTACTCAATAGCTATTTGCACATCCATAAATTCTTTGGTGCCAGGAGCACTGCCAGGTTCACAACCACACACGACTACTCGGAAGCGTGTGTCAGAGGATCAATGCAGATGATCCCATCTCGTTCGCTCCAAGGATATCCCCAACGGTGGACCCATTCACGTACGCCTGTTGCTAGACGATTGCGAGAGGCGCCACGAAGAGAATCTTGAGTACCCGTGTGCTTCTCCTCGCCAACGATGGCATAGGCTGCGATGACTATCAGTGGCTGTCAGCATCTACGCGGAGAGTCACGCACCCAATCCGTAAAAGTGCTCATTCTCCAACTGAACAGGAGCAGGGTGAGCACCAGGCGCGAAAAAAATAGAAACAAAAGACCCACAGAGAGCAAAAAATGCTCCAAGACTTCTGTCGCCTCGTTGGAGTGCAAGCCATGCAAATCCAAGATACACTCCGTGCGTTCCTCGGCAGTCAATTTGTTATCACCCGCGTCTTTTCTAGCAATTCCCAAAATGACACCCAATCCAGAGCCACATGACTTGCCTCGACAGGTCCGATCTCCTGGATCATCGGACCAGCTCAAATCTCTTTGTCTAGCTGCCTGCTCGGCGAGGCGAGAGCGCTCACGAACGAGATTAGAAGCTGCGGTGGCCATTTCAGCAGCCATCTTGGCATTGAGGTCATGTCCTTCACGACTGAAACGCTTGGCTGCTGCGCCATCACCCCTTCTCCAGGCATCTGCAGCACGAGACAAGCAAGCATTCCTTGCAGCTCCAAGCTGTAATGCACGTTGGCGATAGGTCATGTAGAGTTGATTGACGGCTTCGCCGGTGGGCAATGTGGGCAACAAGGATGGAGGACGAAGCTTTAAACGGGGAGACGGGCGAGGCGCCACGATGGCTGACTGATGATGGAGATTATCGGCGGCAGGACCCATGACGCGGGTGATAGTGAGCTTGGGTGGCGGTTTTTTGACGGCGGCAGCAAAACGTGTACGGCTGGGGTCCAAGTATCTTGCTGAAGAGTTGATGGTGGGGGATTGGGAATGAAAGCCAAGAAGTGGAAAGTCGTCAACGGATGGATTATGGGGAGGAGGAATATAAGGAGGGGGGTTGCGAATGTGATGGCGAGACATGGCGACGTTGAGGCTGGCGATGTCTACATCTTTGGGAAGGTGGTGCAAAAACTCGCAAGATTCGTTTTTTGCGCAGGTGCCTCTGAGCCAGAAGCGGCACAGGGCGCGCTCGAGATCATGACTGGGAACGGTGAGTGTGGGTATTTTTGGAGATGAAGGGAAGAAGAAAACATACCTGAACCTGCAGTCCGCTCTGAGGCACTCTCCGGCGATAAAGTACCTGCAGACGCGATTACCGCCTTGAGGGGGGCGGCCATTGAGGTAGCGGGCGGAGGGACGAGAGGGTCTGGAAAAGTTGAGGTGGCTGTCACGGGAGACGAGGGTGATGCGATTACCGATGAGCTGGACGGTAGGCTGTGGGGGAGAGGGGGGTTGGTGGGATGGAAGGACGCGGTCGACCAAGGAGGCAATGGCGGAGTCAAAGTCGTAGCCGCTGGCGACGAGGGCGTCCTCGAGTTCTGAGGGAGCAAGAGAGGAGCCAAAGACGGAGGTGAGGACGTCGAAGGGGGTCATGCCGTCTGTGAGGGCGGTGTTTGGATCGTGGTCGTCGATGGTCGGTGGATGATAGGGATCGATGGGCGCCCATTGGTGATCGAAATCGGGGGTGGTGAAGGGGGACTGGTCGTCGTCGTCGTCGTTGTCCTCTGGGCTTACGAAGGAGCGGAGAGAGGAAGTTGGGGTGATTGGGGGGACGAGGGGGGCAGCGATGGCGAGATTGGAGGAGGGACGGGGTGAGCTGTGGGACCAGAGATCAGGAGAGGGAGTGTCTGCTCTGAGCAGCGAGCCAGGCTGTGAGGAGGCGGAGGAGAGCGGTCGCTGGATGGGTCTGAACTCTGAGGCTCTGGCGTTGAGCGAGCGGGAGGTGAGCAGCGGAGAGGCCGGGAGAGAGGCAGTCCACTGAGCATGGGCATGGGTTGCCTGTGTGTGGGTGAGGACAGGCGACGACGAGGGCGAGTAATGGCGGGAGGGCGTCGAGCGGGGCGTTTCTGGGCGAGTTTCCCTCATGGACATCGAGCGAGGCATTTCTGGGCGAGTTTCCCTCATGGACATCGAGCGGGGCGTCTCTGCACGAGTTTCCCTCATGGGCGTCGGGCGTCGGGTGGGAGTGAGGACGACAAAGGGCACGCCTCCAACGTCGTCGCGGTGTTTGTGCATGAGCTCCAGGACGTTCTCCTCGGTCTGCACGACGGTCAGCATGTGCACGTCCGACCCACTGTCGACCTACCGCCTGGCCGTCCATGCCGTACGTGGCCTCGAGCAGACCCTTGAGCTCATCCTCCTTCTCGTCGACAAGGAGGGCGACGACCTGGCCAACGAGTGTGCGCTCGTCGTCGTCGTCGTCGTCAACGCCCTTGTACCGTCGCCCGAGCGCACTGAGCAGCGCCCTTGTGTGCGGAAAGCAGTCAGCCATCACTGGGAAGACGGGTGTGACATGTGACATCCACCAGCTGTGCGCGTGGGACTCTATGACGTAAGCAGCGACCCACACATTGTATCGGGCGTCGGCCATCTCCGCGCTGGGCTGCAGAGCGTCGATCCTGTCCTTCTCTTCTTCCATCCACACATGTCTGCCACTCCTCTCCTCGATCCCGACAATCAGCTCAAAAAACGCAGAAAAGGCGCAACCCGTCTCAGCTGTGCAGAGTGTCGTCGGTGCGTCCTTGCCTCTCCTCCCACAACAATCATCTCACCGTTTCCAGCCTCAAGCTCCGCTGCGACCGCGCAATCCCATGTAGCTCCTGCATAAAGCGTGGCTGTGGCGCCATATGCCCAGACGTCCTTTTTGTTCTCTTTTTCTCTCTCCCCCATCTCACCCATGTTGATAGGGATCGCTCACCACAGGCCAGGGCAACCGGTTCGCTTTTCTCCCTCTTTCCAAGCTGAGCTCATCGTTCTCCTAGCTTCGTTCTCGCCTCCACCCAAGAACTCCATGAGAAAATATCCCAGCTCGCTAACCGTGTGCGCCAGCTCGAAGACGCCCTCCGCTCCTCCCACTCACAGCTCTCCAACGACCCCCATCCTCTCCTCGCAGAAGACCTCCTCAAGATAAAAGCGCCCTTGCAGAGAGACCCCCCTGCCCTCAGAAACGCTACCCCCTTCGCCGTCAAGGAAGAAGACCCCAACCCCGACGTCGTAGACGCCTTTGGCTCCTTGTCCATCAACTTGTCCGGCAAGTCTCGCTACTACGGTCATATCGCAAACTCTTGGGTATCCTCCCTCCCCTCCTACCCGTCCTCCATCTCATTTCCTTTTCTAGTATTTCCTTCAAGTAAGCTTTCCATCATTCCTCATCTCACTTCTCACCATTCTCTCTCAAAAAAGAACGAAGAGGAAGAAGACCAGTCTGACCACGATCAACTCCTTCTCTCCCTCCAGTCCGTCCTCACCCCTGATCTACTCACCAGGGCTGCCATGTTCCCTATATCCACTCTCCCCCATCAAGATCTTAGCTCTCTCCAGTCTCTCCTTTGGTATCTCCCTTCTTCAGGTAATGCCTATGATCTACGCACCATCTACTACTCTCATGCTGCTTGGATGTAAGTCCTCTCTCTTCCTCTCTCAGTCTGTTCTCAATCCATCTCCAGGTACAACCCCATTTCCATGGACACTTTCGACTCCCAGGTCTATACTTGCTTCTATACTTCCGACTCGAGTCTTCTCGCCCAAGACCCTGCTCTCCCACACAAACTCGCCCTGCTCTTCATCGTCCTTGCCATAGGCTCCCTCATGAACACCACCTTACCCGCTTATAACCTCGAGGCCGAGAAATATCACCAGCTCGCTCGCGCCGCCCTTTTCCACACTTCCATCTTTGATGCACCAACCCTGCATTCCGTCCAGGCTCTGGTAAGACAAGACCTTTTTCAGAGTCACCCCATCACTCACATCCAGAATCTCGCAGTATCTCATGACCTTTTATCTCTTTCTAGCAGATCGCCACGGAACCGCCTCTGGCGCCAGATGGGCCATCATGGGCATTGCTGTCAAAGTGGGCCAGAGCGTCAGTCATATGATCCATCTCTCATCTTGCCGCTCTCTCATTGGCATGTCTTCTCACAGATTGGTCTACGTGAGGCCAAGGTTTTGTTGATTTCAACTAGACCATTGATTCATTCTCTCTTTAGACAGAGACAGTGGCCGTTGGAAGATCGAGCCCGCTGAAACTCAACGTCGACGTGAACTTTTCTGGGAACTGTTTACCTATGATTCGTTGCAGTGTTTGACGTTTGGACGACCTCCTTCGTTTGCCCTTCCCCATATCGACTGCAAACAACCCCATTCTGGTGACACATCTGACGAACAAACTTGTACCTTTTCTCATCTTTCATTTTAGCTCTGAAAGCTGACTCATTTCTACCTAGTCCATGCATGGAAGCACCGATTCACCTCCGAATGCATGAACCTGTTGCATGATCAAGCTTTCGGCGCCAAGATGCCGACCTACGCCACAGTCTTGCAACTGGACAGAAAGATGCGTGCATTTCCTGTTCCTCCGATTCTGCAAATTGCCGGGTTCGGAACTGTGGAAACTAGGCACAGTGGCTTTCCGGATACGATCATGCTTATCTTACAGAGGCACATTGTCTTGGCACTTCGCGAGATGAGTGAGTGTACCCGATGACTGGGTTTATCCAGGTGCTCATTGTCTGGCTCAGATCTGTTGTATCTTCACCGTAGTTTCTTTGCCAGGGCTATCAGCGACCATCCGAAAGACCCACTTGGAAGCCCTTATGGCACATCTGTCATTGCTGCATATCGTAGTGCTGGGTCTCTGGTGGCTTTGATGAGGAATCTGCATACGCAACTCAAGGTTGCCAGTGAGAGAATGTGGTTCTTGTGGACCCATATGTTTTCCTGCGCTGTGAGTCGCTCGTTACGACAGAAGATATAGCTGATCAAATTAGATTGTCCTTGGATCCATCGTGACACGGTGCCCGTCCATGAGTTTGGCACCTTCTGCTTTATTACAACTCGATTCGGCTTGTGAGCTCTTCTCCAAAGCCGCACCTGGATTCCGTGCTATGAAAGTCCTGGTGAGCCCTGGTTCTAAAGGATGGTATCTACATTTTCATATGACACCGTTGAACAGAAAATCATGCTTCAGTTACAACAGAGAGCTCATTATAGCCTGGAAGAATCTAGGCGAGGACATACGATAGCTAACCGATACCCAGTAGGTTCTGAACCTGTCTCCCCGGACCACGACAACGACGAGCTCGCGATTCTAGGAGGCAAGACGCGTCTTGTGGCCAATATTGAATTACCATCGTCTCCCAATCTCATGGAAAGGTCGCCGAATTCACACAACCCGATTGTTCCGCTGCCCTTGTCGCCTACGATGCATCATCACATGGACCCGAGTGTGGTTGAATATTTGCACTCGTTTGGACCTCCTGTTGTTACCCATAGTGGTGGTGGTGGTGTGCCGTCGGAAGCAGGTGGAAATCAGATGAGTGCGCAACAGCCGAGTGCGGGTTTTTCTGCCGAGGTGGAATTATCGCCGGTGTCGGTTTATGGGATGACATCTATGAGTACACCGACGAGTTATGGAACGCAGGATTCTTTAACGTATATGTCGTCATCATCACCTACGCATCCACATCGGCGAGTTGGTTCTTTGGGTCATCATCATCAACAACAACAACATCAACATCAACAGCATCAACAGCATTCAGGATCATCTCATGATGGAGGGAATTCGTTTTGTGATGTTACGATGGGTTCTTCGACGACGACGAATCCGAATCCTGTTGTTGTTTCTTCGTTTCCGCAGTATTTTCCAGTGTTTGATTATGGGAGTGGGATGATGAATGGAAATGGAAATGGAGGGATGGCATCGACGACGACGGCGACGACGGCAGCGACGGTGGGGGGTGGTGGTGGATATGGGGATGCACCGATTTTGGATACGCCGAGTCCTAGTGGTGGTGGACAACAACAGCAGCAGCAGCAAAGGAAAGCGTCAGGATCGCCTGAAGGGAATATGCAATCGATGTGGCAGGACTTTGTGATGGGGTTACAGATGACTACTTGAAAAGGACTTGTGGAGGGGATTTTTTTTTTTTGGTTTTTGGTGCTGTCGATGGCTAGCTGTCGTGTCTAGTTTTTTGTTTTTTGTTTTTTTGCTTGTGTGTTTTTTTGGAAGCTATGTGTAAGATTGTTTTTGTGTGTGTTAGGGGTCTATGACATTGGCGTTTGGTTTGATGCGAGATATGTATGTGTGTTTGTGGGTCTGTAGCTGATGAGGGCCACGTGAGGGGCCACGTGTGGAGTTCTGTATTTATTTATATACTGCAACGTGAGTTGCTTAATGTGATTTGTGTTGGCTGGAGGTTTGAGATTCAAGAGTCTGTAAGGGGTCTGTCTGTAATGTGGGGTGGTGTTGGAGTTTGAGGATGCCATGGCTTGTATGCCATCCTTTGAGAAGGTATAGTATCCTTGGCGTAAGATGGTGCAGAATCTTTCGTAGCATTGTATGCTTTTGTGTGGATGTGATGTGTGATAGTATGAGATCAAGGCGTGACCTGATGTGATCCCTCTTTCGTTGTCGAAAGGGTGTGTCAAATAAATATTCAGTCTACCTTTCTTTCCTACGCCAATTTAGCAGCTACATCATGGTCGATGCGATAAAACGGCTTTCCCCTTGTGTTTGATACCGAGACTGACAGGAATGTTTGCATTTTCTTTCCTTTCATGGTACTCAGAGTCAATTTGGATTGAGTAAGATTAATACATTTGAGGACGGAAAGCAATACTTACTCAAAGGCATGAGGTCTCCTGTGCCTTCTATAACGGATGCAGTGGGTTAACCAATTGTAACTGGAGACTATGTCAGCCGTTTTCTTTCGGCTGATGCAAGCCGGGGCACTTGTAACACCGCCATGCTTCTGGACAAGATGATCAAATTCCCACTTGTTATATTTGGCGAGGCAGTGGCAGCTGCCTCAGGTTCCACAGCCTTGTCCACCTGATAACATCATATCCACTTTCGCAACGTTGTCTCCTGCTTACTCTGAATCAATGGCAAACCCAGGTGAAACTGCCACTATGGTACCAACTATCCGAATTGTTGGTGAGTACAGTTCTGTCCCATCGGCTCAATCTATCAGCAGGCTAAACTGCATCTAGAATTCATCGGGAAGCTCGATCAACCATTGCCACAATCATTCATTGTCAAATACTCTGACAAGGCGGATAGCCATCTCCAAGATACTGAAGGGAAACTCAAGAAAAACTTGGAGGGAGAGCAGCGTCTGAAGTTGACAAGCAAATGGTGAGTTGAACGCCACATGCCTAGGCAGTGCTGAACATTCGTAACAATGTAGTATTCTCAAGCAAGAAAGTGAATTGGATATTGAGATACACCGGAAGCATCCTCTGCGACGGAAGATCTCCAGTCTTGGTTATTTTTCAAACAATGATCCTTTATGTAAAGTCAGCGTTAAGTTTGACGAGTTATGGGATCACCTGGTATCAGAAACACGGGAATGTAGGTTGATATTTCCCTCGATCACTCCAAGCCTTCTCAGAATCCTTCAGCAAATTTCAAGGTTGAATTCCCCAATGGAATTCCAGGATTACACTTCTGGATCGTCGCTGAGGTACGCTATCATGGGTTGTTGTCAACATTTCTCAAATACAGATGTAGGCTTACGAGTGTGACCTGAACGCCCTGGATGGACAAATCAAGGGCACAATCAAGGACCTGAACAATTTTAGGCCTATTATAATTGTCTCGGTTCCGCAAATGATGCGGGTGCGATGTTCATTGAGTTCGGAGTAGCTATTGGTGGGGTAAATCATGGTTGACTAGCACCCATGCGCATGATCTGACTCGAAGCAGCTGAATTCTATAGTGAAATCTGTGTTTTCTTGTATTGATATTGTATACAAAGTTGGCTCCCTTTTCTATACAACGTGAAGGATACTGATAAATCTGGCAGCATTTCAAGGCCCAAGAGGAATCTTACAGAGAAATGAAAAGAATGACAGAAAGCGTCAGAATCCTAGCTTCCCACATGGGCCGGCTCAAGGAAGTTCCAAAATCAAATGAAATGCGCGTGACTATTGGTGAATTTCCTAGAATGATGGAAGAAGTCGTGGACTTTATTGACAAGTGGGTCAAAAGTTGGTCAGGTGCGTATTCAGTTACATGAGATGGATTGACGACTGAGTTGTCGGTCGCAGGCAAACACCTCCTCGTTGCCCCTCATAAGGACAAAGCTATTGAATTACGGAAGAAACTGGATGCTTTCGCAGGAAATTTCAACCGAGATCTTCTTCTAGAGATCCGAACAGAGCAAGGTCTGATCTTCGTGTCTAATATTCATTGCTCAATCTGACTGATTTGTGGTTGTTATCAGCCACCATGGCACAAAACGCGCAGACGGCCGCCGACAAGAGGGAGCTAGATGATTTAGTGAGGGACCTTGGGGAGAATAGGCTTCCCCTGCGCAAATCATGTATGGAAGGCACCCGTACTTCCATCTTACAAGAGATTGAGTACGAAATCAAAAATGTCGATGGCCCCAATGTAATTTGGATAAGAGGATCCCCTGGTGTTGGGAAATCTGCCTTGGCAGCTAGCATTGCTAATCGACTAGTCGACCAGAAACGCCATGTAATCACATTCCGATTCGACCGCACACAATCTACCGTCACTACCAATGCCCTCTGGCGCACTGTCGCCTGTGATCTTGCCCGCCTGTTCCCTTCTCTTCGGGAACACATAGCTCAAGGAAGTCAAGGGCACAATTCATCTGATATTGATCGGCTTTTCAAATCGCTCATCGAGGTCCCATTATCTGTGCTCGATGACGCTATTCCACTTGAGGAGCTTCCAGTGATTGTGATAGATGCATTGGATGAGTGTGGTGGCTTGAGGTACGACGCATCTGGGAAGGAGGATTTCCAGAGTCTGTTGCATACACTCAAGTGTTGGATTCAGGTTGATCACTTGAAGAAGCTCAAGTTGGTCATTACTAGCCGGCCAGACGACCGGATTACCTTCTCTGATTCCATCAGCATCCATGACATTCCTTCTGGCTATGGCGTCAAGCCAGGAGACAATGCCTCAGATGACATTCGCACATTCCTCCAGTCACGACTCGACGACATGCAAATGGAACCTGCATGGATCGCCATGGCTCTTGACTATCTGGTTCCTGGTGCTGCTAGTATTTTTATCTGGGCCACAACTGTCGCCAACTTCCTTGAAGATGACCCTGAAGTACGTTTTCACATTCTTGAGTCAAGGGAGGGAGGGGATGAGGGGATGGACGATCTGTACTCTCTGTATACCACTGTTGTCAGAACATCATTTGGACGAATTTCGAAGCAAGAGATCCGAGGGATCATCTCTGTTATGGGCGCCATGATCTATGGAAAGCAGCCACTTAGTGACGATGCGCTTGTGATGCTTCCTGGAGTCAAGATTGGAGCCTCAAATATCCTGCGATTATTCCGAAAAGGTCTCACGTCCGTCACTGGCTCTGGTGCCATTCTTCATTTCCATCACAAGTCATTTGAAGACTATCTTCTCTC
>Ga0153918_1001146_pt1 | contig 11048 bp, 11 predicted proteins | sample TSFL002MetaG_FD_104687 | JGI IMG/M metagenome (GOLD analysis project Ga0153918, IMG submission 104687) | Attine ant fungus gardens microbial communities from Florida, USA - TSFL002 MetaG | ecosystem: Host-associated > Fungi > Mycelium > Unclassified | place: USA: Florida, Paynes Creek Historic... | reverse complement strand
GCGCTCCACACACTCGAAGAAGCCGGTGCGCGGCAGACGGCTGGCACCCTGGCTGATCACCAGCGAGCTGCGCAAGGGCTGCTCGGCACGGGCATCGAGCACCGCCAGGTATTCCAGCGCAGCGGTGAGGGTCTGCATGGCCGGGCTGGGCAATTGCAGGCGCTCGATCAGTGCACGGTAGGTGAGCAGGTGGCGTTGACGGCGGGCCAGGTCAAGCTCGTCCAGCAGGTTCTGCCATTGCTGTCGGCTGATCCTGACCTGGCTCATGACGGCTCGCTCCAGCCGGCCACCCCCAGATGCCAGGCCAGGGCGCGGCGGATCGCGGCATCCGGCTGGCGCTCACCCGATTCGATCATGGCCAGGTAAGCCGGGCTGACCCCGACATTACGCGCCAGTTGCTCAGGGGCGATGCCTTTGGCCTGGCGCAGTTGCGCCACTTCGCTGAACGCGGGCAGGCTGGCTGCAGGCGCGCTTTGCTGCGCTGATTCGGCAACCGCCTCGGCGGGCGCTTCCCCGGCTGCCTTGAGCAAGGCCTGGTACTGCTCCCAGGGCACGACGGCATACTCGGGTTGACCGTCCCGGCTAATAACCTGAATACCCATTACAACCCCCTTACGTAAGGATTACCGCATGTAATCCGTAGGCATAACGCTTATGCCAATTATATTACCAAGCGCGGGAGTCTGTGGGGACTTGCTCGATTTCAGTGCGTATTGCGCTCCAGCCGCAGTGCTTCCGGGGTCTCGGGCAGGCGTTCGACCACCCGCAGGCGCTCAGGCGCCTGGCTGTCGCGCCAGGCCTTGAAACGCGCCAGCTCATCGGCCACGGTCTTCAGGACCCAGCCGAGCACAGCGATGTCATCGAGAAAACCGACACCCAGAATCCAGTCGGGAATGGCGTCGATGGGGCTGACGAAGTACAGCAGGCCGGCGACGATGGTCACCAGTGCCTTGGGACTGATGGCGCGGTATTCCCCCCGCCACCAGGCCAGGCACAGCGACTGCAGCAGCTTGACGTCGTCGCGCAGCTGGCCGATGCGCGGGCCTTTGCGGGCGACTGCAAACAGCAAGGCCGGCAACCGGCCACGGCTGAGCAGGCGCTCGGCCAGAGGCAGGAAACGGGCAAAATTCCAGGGTGCGCTCATGGAGCCTCCAGCAGGGAAAGGTTATCCACATTTATTGTGGATAACCTTGTGAACAGGGCGAAGTTTGTGACGGCGGGCGCCCACAAGGCAAGGGTCCCGCTCAGATCGGGCGTTTTTTACGCAGCCGTTTCAGATCTGCAAACGATCTGCGTCAGAAGCTTCCGGCTTCTTCACACTGCACTTGCTCGGACAATAGCCGCCGCGCGAGGTTCGCCGAATGAGCCTTCACAAACGACAACGCCCCGTCAGGACGGGGCGTTGTGCAAGTACCAGCCGTTGTTACTTGGCAGGTGCTTCGGCCGGGGCTTCAGCTTCGGGTGCTTCGCCACCCTGCAGCTGGGCCGGGTCCTTGATGGCGATCAGTTCCAGGTCGAACACCAGCACCGAGTTGGCCGGGATCAGCGGGCTCGGGCTTTGCGCGCCGTAGGCCAGCTCAGCCGGGATGAACAGTTTGTACTTCTCGCCAACGTGCATCAGCTGCAGGCCTTCGACCCAGCCTGGGATCACACCGCTGACCGGCAGGTCGATCGGGCTGCCACGCTCTACCGAGCTGTCGAACACCTTGCCATCGATCAGCTTGCCTTCGTAGTGAACGGTGACTACGTCGGTCGGCTTTGGTTGCGGGCCGTCGGCCTTCTTCACGACTTCATACTGCAGGCCAGAGGCGGTGGTAACCACACCAGGCTTCTTGGCGTTTTCTTCGAGGAATTTCTTGCCAGCACTGGCAGCTTCTTCGCTGGCCTTGGCCAGGCGCTCTTCGGCGCGCTTCTGCAGCGCGGTGAAGGCTTCTACCAGCTCTTCGTCCTTGATGCGTTGCTCTTTCTTGCCGACAGCGTCTTCGATGCCGAGAGCGACCGCTTTCGAATCAAGGTCTTCCATGCCTTCCTGAGCCAGGCTCTTGCCCATGTTCAGGCCGATACCGTAGGAGGCTTTCTGTGCCGGAGTTTTCAGCTCGGGGCTGCTGGCTTGTTGATCACAGCCAGCCAGTACCAGGCCTACCAGGGCAACCGCAGCCGCCAGACGATGCTGTTTCATGCTATTTCCTTGTTCATGCGCCATAAGGGCAATCAGGGTAAAGCCGCGAGCTTATCAGGCGGCCATCACCAATGGCTACCGGCATAGGAGCGGGTTTTCGTAGGGAAGTTCAGTGGCTGACGGCATCTTCATGTGTGTATCAGCAGCCACTGGCCAGTATTGACCCGATCAGTCGTTTTTTCCTCAGCAGCGAGGGCTAATTGTCGCAAGCCGTGCCGGGCGTAACCTGTCATTTCTGTCAGTAGCGCTTGAGTAAAGTTCTGGCGCCCAATTGAGTCTCAAAACGATGTTTGCCACTTCATCACTGTAAACGCGAGATTCGATGATCATGATCAGTAAACGACTGCCTAGAATGCCTGCGCCTCACCCGATCAAACAGATCGCCAATAAGCTTCAGCCGGCGCCCGTGGATGAAAGTTACGGAATGCAAGGTTACAGCTACGTGCTGGGACAGGACGCCGCGCGCCATTCGACTTGCACCGACATCATCGCAAGCTTGGCCCAGCCTGGGGTCTACTACGCTGCTGCGCACTTCTACAGAACGGCAGACGGCAAGAATGACAGCTTCATCCAGCGCCTGGACGCGGACGGGAACATCGAGCGCAGCTTCAATTTCGACGCTCATCTGACCGAACAATCTTTCAGTCCCGAGCAAGTGGTCGAAGATGCTGCAGGCAAGGTCCTTTGCTTAGGCTCGTTGTATCCCGGCAACCCTCGGGCTTCGCGCCTCTGGCGCTTCAATGCCGATGGAACCCTGGACAATAGTTTTGCGGGTAAAGGCTACGTAGACGGCAGTGAGTTGACGCTGGGCAGTGGCTTTGTTTCCCAGTTCATCTCGCACACTGACGGATACCTGTTCATCGGGGAAAAAGACCAGACACTTAACCTCGCCGCGCTCGATCAAAATGGAAACCTGAAGAGAGACTTTGGCAACGAGGGATTTGTCGACCTGGAAGCGATCTTCAAGTATCCCATCGTAGGTAGCCCCGGGTTCGCCATGGCCGCATTGGGTCAGCAGATCTTGGTCACCGCCGTCGCGGTTGATGTCGAACACGACTTTTCCTTGCTGGCCTGCTTCAACGGCAACGGAACGCTGGACACGGCCTTCGCTGATCAAGGTGTGTATACGGCTGAAAACGGGACTTACCATTACGACCTGTCCGTCCACGCTGCATCGAGCGTTATCACCCTGCACGGCGGGCATACCGATGATTACGTGAGAATGTACCCGGAAGTGCTGCGCCTTACTGCGAACGGCAAGCCGCTAGAGCAATTCAATCGCGGTAGGCCCGTGCGCTTCGATACACCAGGTGGCTGGAACCACATGCAAGAATTCGAGGGTCGCCTGATGGGATGGGGTGGCTTCTACTCCCACAACCGGGCGGTCTGCTACACGCTTGAAGGCGCACTCGATACCCAGTTCGTTTCCCCGGATGGCTATGGGGAGTTGGGTGTAGATCCCAATAGTGATGGATTCCAACCCGTCTACGAGGCCTCTGTTGCGTTCGTGCCAGGTAGCCACCGGTTGTTGGTAGCCGGACAGAACTTCTATGCCAACGCCAATAGCGTAGATGCTTCGGTGTTAGCCATTTCTTACAAATGAAGTCTTGAGCAACCCACGTTCAGGGATAGCTACCCTGCCGGTACTGCTCCGCCAGTTCCCGCAACACCTCGCACACCCACTGCCCCGGCAGGCTCAGCGGCAAGGCCGCATTGCGGCAAATGCCCACCGACCCGCCCGGTTCGCGCACGCCAAGGTCAAGCTCGGCCAGCTCGCCGCGGCGCAAATCGAGCAGCACCGCATCCCGCGGCGCCACCCACAACGCATCGCTACCCAGCAGATAACGCCGGCTCAACGCCAACGACAAGGTCTCCAGGCGCTGCGCCGGCAGCTGGATGCCGCACTGCACGAACAGGCTGTCGGCATGCTGGCGAATGGTGGTGCCCGGCGGTGGCAGCACCAAAGGGTACTGCCCGACCCGCTGCCGCTCCACCGGTGCACTTGTCAGCAAAGGATGGCCGGGGCGCACCACCAGGGCCATGGACTCGCTGTACAGGTGCTCGAACGACAGCCCCTGGATCTGTGGGCTTTCGGTCATGCGCCCGACCACCAGTTCCAGCTCGCCCAGGTGCAGTTGCCCAAGCAACTGCGCACTGACCCCGGTGACCACGCTGATCACCAAGGCCTCGTGGCGCTGATGCAGGCGGCACAGCACTTCGGGCATGAGCAGCCCCTCGACCGTCGACAGCACGCCGATGCGCACCTGCGACGGTGCCCGCGCCTCACCGCGCAAGCTGCTGACGCCATCACGCAGCGCCTGCACGCTAGGCCCGGCGTAACGCATGAACCGCGTGCCGGCCGGAGTCAGCTCGACACCCTGGCGGCTGCGTTCGAACAGGCGCGCTTCGAGCAGGTCCTCGAGCTCCTTGAGGGTCTTGGAGATCGCCGGCTGGCTGATCGCCAGAATATCCGCCGCCCTGGCCAGGCTGCCCTGCCGGGCAATCTCCAGGAAACACAGCAGGTGACGGTACTTGATACGGGTGTCGAGGTTCATGCTGGCAAGCTTACCGCATCGCCACCTGCGGCGTATCCGGGTCGCGCTGCTGGCGACGGAACTGCCCGGGTGGCAGGCCATGGATCTGGCGGAAGCGCCGCGAGAAGTAGGCCTCATCGGCAAAGCCACAAAGCCGCGCCACCTCGCCCACCGGGCGGCTGCCGTTGAGCAGGTAGTTGCGCGCCGTATGCATGCGTCGTTCCAGCACCAGCTCGCTGAAGGTCTTGCCGATTTCCTTGCGCAGCCAGTGGGTCAGGTAGGTCGGCGACAGGTAGGTGGCGGCGGCGACTTTCTGCAGGTTCAGGTCGGGGTCGTCGATATGCCGGCGCAGGTACTCGCTCATGCGGCCCAGTGCGGCGCGGCGGCTGAGCTGCGCGGCATTGCTGTCAGCCAGTTCGCGCAGCGGCTCGGCGTACAGGCCACAGACTTGGCCAATCAGTTGCAGCAACAGGCCCTTGAGCACTTCGCGGGTGCCAAAACGGCGGTTGGCATCCAGTGCGCGCATGCGTTCGAGGACCTGCCGCACCTCGGCGAAATCGGCCTCATCCAGACAGAAGTCGAGGTGTTCCTGGAAGCGGAACGGTGACAGTTCCGGAGCCTGCAGGATCGACACTTCTTCCAGGTCCATCGGGTCGCAGGCCAGGTGCGGCAAGAGGAACGTCTGGGAGAAATTGATCACCACGAAGTCGCTGTCGGCCGGATGCGGGATCACATGCACCCGGTGCGGCAGGATGAAGGCCAGGGTGTTGCGCTTGAAGGGGCGCTGCACACTGCCAATGTGCTGCACCGTATCGCCACCGAAATTCACCTGGATCTGGAAGTACGCGTGGCGATGCGGCGCGGTTTCGGCGGGGCGGCCACGCTGGTCGCGGATGTAGAAATCCATCAGCTCGCTGCGCTGCTGCATGACGTAGGTCGGAACCTCGCGCTTGGGGGGCATGGGGCAATCTCCGGGTTACGGGGCTTTAAGTTGTACGATGTCCAAACTCTGCAATTCAACCCCTTCTGCAAAAACCTGCGCAAGCGCAAATCCACGCAGCCCGCTAGAAACCGGGCTTCCAGCAGAACATTAGGCTAAAACCCAGCGCCGGATTTTATTGGACAGTACAGCCCTGCCCCGCCGACCGTGAAAAAAACGGTCTAAACCCACCGTTGCATTCGCAACGTTGTACGACCACCTTAGAAAAGGGACTGCAGCCCAACCTCTACCAACAACAACAAACGAGGTCGACTCATGTCGAGCACGCCTACCCCTCGCGCCGCGTCGTCATTCGCGCTGGACGCGGCCCCTGCCCAGCGTCTGCCCACCCGCCGCCGCTGGTTCATGCTGTCGCTGTTACTGGTGGCGACCATCATCAACTATGTCGACCGGGTGAACATCTCCATCGCTGCGCCGTTCATGGCCAAGGACCTGGGCCTGGACAAGGTCGAGATGGGCCTGATCTTCTCCGCCTTCGCCTGGACCTACGCCCTGGCCTTGGTACCTGCCGGTTTCATCGCCGACCGCTTCGGCTCGCGCCTGACCTATGGCGTGTCGCTGATCAGCTGGTCGGCGGTTACCGTTGCCCAGGGCCTGGCCGGCGGCTTTGCCTCACTGTTCGGCCTGCGCCTGGCAGTCGGTGCCATGGAAGCCCCGGCTTTCCCGGCCAATAGTCGCGCGGTCACGGTGTGGTTCCCGGCCCGCGAACGCGGCATGGCCAGCAGCATCTACGTGTGTGGCCAGTACCTGGGCACCGCACTGTTCACCGGCGCGCTGCTGTGGCTGGCGACCACCTACGACTGGCGCCATGTGTTCTACAGCACCGGCCTGGTCGGCATCCTGTTCGGCGTGGTGTGGCTGTGGCTGTACCGCGACCCGCTGAACTGCAAGAAGGTCAGCCAGCAGGAACTGGCCTACATCGAGCAAGGCGGCGGCCTGGTGAAAAGCAGCCAGGAGCGTACCCGCTTCGACTGGCGCCAGGTGGCCGAGCTGTTCCGCTACCGGCAGATCTGGGCCATCTGCCTGGGCAAGTTCGCCAGCACCTCGGCGCTGTACTTCTTCCTCACCTGGTTCCCCACCTACCTGATCGAAGAGCGCCAGCTGACCTTGATCAAGGTCGGCATCTTCGCCGTCATGCCGTTCATTGGCGCCACGGTGGGCATCCTGCTGGCGGGGATCGTTTCCGACCTGCTGATCCGCAAGGGCTACTCGCTGTCGTTCGCCCGCAAACTGCCGCTGGTGGTGGGTTCGATGCTGGGCATGTCGATCGTACTGGTGAACTTCACCGACTCCAATCTGCTGTGCATCGCCATCCTCACCCTGGCGTTCTTCGCCCAAGGCATCGCCTCGGCGTCGTGGGCGGCGGTGTCGGAGGTGGCGCCCAAGGAACTGATCGGCCTGACCGGCGGGATCACCAGCCTGGCGGCGAACATCGGCGGCATCGTCACGCCCATCGTGATCGGCGCGATCGTGCATGCCAGCGGCTCGTTTGCCATGGCGTTCTGGTTCATCGGTGGGGTGGCGTTGATGGGCACCCTTTCGTATTCGCTGCTGCTTGGGACGCTGTATCGGATCGAACTGAAATCTGCGGCCTGATCCGAGAAACGCATTGGCTGTACCGGCCTCTTCGCGGCTGAAGCCGCACCCACAGGTACAGCGCTGCCCTAAGGTTTGGCACTGTCCCTGTAGGAGCGGCTTCAGCCGCGAAAGGGCCGGCACAGGTTACCGGGATAGTCCAAGCCGACCCCGTTTTCGTCCAACTTTGCCTGCCAGCCTCTGCCTTACGCTGGCCGCTCCAGCACGGAGGATCCATCCATGACCTACCTGTTCAACCCGCCGCCCATCGTCAGCCTGCCAATCCGCGGCAGCGCTGAGCGCTTCCCGGTCGGCCGGGTGTTCTGCCTGGGCCGCAACTACCCCTGGCCGGAGACCTACGGCCCGGCGCCACAGGAGCCTGTGTTCTTCATGAAACCGGCGAGCAACGTGGTCGAGGCGCAGGGTGAACTGCCCTTCCCGCCGCAGACTGATGAGTTCTGCCACGAAATCGAGCTGGTCGCAGCCATCGCCAAGGGCGGCGCCGACATTGCGCCGGGACATGCCCTGGAACATGTGTTCGGATTTGCTGCCGGCCTTGACATGACTCGTCGCGACCACCAGCGCAGGGCCAAAGCCGAGGGCCTGCCTTGGGAAGGCGCCAAGGTGTTCGAAGCCTCGGCACCGATGACCGCCATCGTCCCCGCCAGCGAATGCGCCTGGCCACTGGACGCCTCGCTGTGGCTGCAGGTGAACGGCCACGAGCGCCAACGCGCCCACCTGAGCCAGCAGACCTGGGCCTTGGCCGAGGTGATCAGCCGGCTGTCGCGCCAGCTGCCGCTGCGCCCCGGCGACCTGATCATGACCGGCAGCCCGCCCGGCGTGGCGCCGCTGAACCCGGGCGACACGATCCATGCCGGCATCGATGGCATCGGCGAACTGCACCTGCGCGTCGGCCCTCGCCCTGCCGGGCAAGCCGCCAACGCTGCCTGAATCCACTGGAGTCCTCTATGAGCCAAAACAACAAAGTCGCCCTGGTCACCGGTGCCGGCAGCGGCATCGGCCGCGCTGTCGCCCTCGCCCTGCTGGAAGACGGCTTCAGCCTGGTCCTCGCCGGTCGCCGCGCAGAGCCGCTGCAATCGGTCGTTGAACAAGCGCTGGCAGCCGGTGGTGAAGCCCTCGCCGTACCCACCGACGTACGCGATGAACAGAGCGTCGCACAGCTGTTCGCCACCATCGAAGAGGTGCATGGGCGCCTCGATGTGATCTTCAACAACGCGGGCATCAATGCCCCCGCCGTGCCGGTCGACGAGCTGCCGCTGGAGCACTGGCGCAACGTCATCGCCACCAACGTCGACGGTGTGTTCCTGTGCGCCCGTGCCGCCTTCGGCCTGATGCGCCGCCAGCAGCCGCAAGGCGGGCGGATCATAAACAATGGCTCGATCTCGGCGCACACCCCGCGCCCGTTCACGGCGCCCTACACCGCCAGCAAGCACGCGGTGCTCGGCCTGACCAAGGCGCTGGCGCTGGACGGCCGCCCGTACAACATCGTCTGCAGCCAGGTGGACATCGGCAACGCCCTGACCGAGCTGTCCGAGCGCATGACCCGGGGGGTGCGCCAGGCCAATGGCGAAATCGCCGCCGAACCGATGCTCGACGTGCGCCATGTGGCCGACGCGGTGCGCTACATCGCCGCGCTGCCGCTCGATGCCAACGTACTGAACATGACCGTGATGGCCAGCAACATGCCGTTCGTTGGCCGTGGCTGATCCCTGTTTCTGATGGAGTGACCGATGAAACCCGAAGTCCTGCAACTGAGCCCGATCCTGATCCCGCACATCCGTGAACGCCTTGAACAGCTGTTCACCGTGCACCGCTACTACGAACAGGCCGACAAGGACGCCTTTCTCAGCCAGCATGCCGACAGCATCCGCGGCGTGATCACCGGTGGCCACACCGGCATCAGCCAGGCGCTGATGGCGCGCCTGCCCCACCTCGAAGTGGTCGCGGTCAATGGCGTCGGCACCGACGCGGTGGACCTGGCCTATGCCCGCGACCGTGGCATCCAGGTGACCGCGACCATCGGCGCCCTTACCGAGGACGTTGCCGACCTCGCCATCGGCCTGCTGATCGGCGTGTGCCGTGGCATCTGCACAGGCGACCGCTTCGTCCGCGCCGGCCATTGGGCTACCAGTGCCACGCCACTGGCACCGCTGCCACTGGCCCGCCAGGTATCGGGCATGCGCGTGGGCATCGTCGGCATGGGCCGGGTCGGCCGCGCCGTGGCGCAGCGGGCGGCGGCGTTCGGCTGCCCGATTCGCTACACCGATTTGCAGGCGCTGGAAGTGCCTTATGGTTTCGAAGCGGATCTGCTGCAACTGGCCAAGGACAGCGATGCGTTGATCTTGGCGGCCGCAGCCGACAAGGGCGAGGCGCTGGTCAACCGCGAGGTGCTTCAGGCGTTGGGCGCCGAGGGGTATCTGATCAATATCGCGCGCGGCAAGCTGGTGGATGAACCGGCGTTGATTGCGGCGCTGGAGGCAGGCGAAATCGCTGGCGCGGCGCTGGATGTGTTTGCCGATGAACCACGGGCGCCCGAGGCCTTGTTCGAGCGGGAGGATGTGGTACTGCAGCCGCATCGCGCCAGCGCCACGGTGCAGACCCGCTCGCGTATGGGCGAGATGGTGGTGACCAGCCTGGTGGACGTGTTTGCCGGGCGCAAGCCGCAGGGGTTGGTGATCTGAGCAGCCTGTCCCGGCCTCTTCGCGGGCATGCCCGCGAAAGGGCCGGTACCGGCAATGCAAGAGTCTCAGGCGACCGCCAACTCCACAGCACCTCCATTCAACCGCACCGGCCACACCCGCAGCCGCTGCCGGGCATCTTCCAGGCACGCCCCGCTTACCAGGCTGAAGTGCTGCTTGTACAACGGCGCCGCCACCACCAGTTGCCCCTGCACGCTACCCACCAACCCACGCCCGATGATATTGGCCCCCGAGCGCGGGTCGCGGTTATCCAGCGCATACAGGCTCTGCTCCAGCTCGGGCAGGTAGAACAGCGCCACCTGCGCGCCATCGAGCCACACCACCACGCCGGAGTCGGCCACCAGGTCATCGGCCTGGCACACCGTCTGCCAGTTCTCCTGGGTTTTCACAGCAACCTTGGACAGGTTCATCAGACAGCCTCCTCGACCGTTGGAATCAGGTGCAGCGCTGCAGCCGGCCGGCGTTGTTCACGCTCGCGCACGAACTGCACGTCCGGGTCGGCACGCTTGTCGTTGACGAAGGTGCGGAAGCGCTTGAGCTTCTCGGGGTCGTTGAGGGCGTTGGCCCATTCGCATTCATACTGGTCGACCACATGCTGCATCTGCGCCTCCAGCTCGGCCGCCAGGCCCAGGCTATCATCGAGGATCACCTGCTTGAGGTAGTCCAGGCCGCCTTCCAGGCTTTCGCGCCAGACCGAGGTGCGCTGCAACTTGTCGGCGGTGCGGATGTAGAACATCAGCACGCGGTCGATCAGGCGCACCAGGGTTTCGTCGTCCAGGTCGGTGGCGAACAGTTCGGCGTGGCGCGGGCGCATGCCGCCGTTGCCGCAGATGTACAAATTCCAGCCCTTGTCGGTGGCGATCACGCCAATGTCCTTGCTCTGCGCCTCGGCGCACTCGCGGGTGCAGCCGGACACCGCGAACTTGAGCTTGTGTGGGCTGCGCAAGCCCTTGTAGCGGTCTTCCAGACGCAAGGCCATGCCGACGCTGTCCTGCACGCCGTAGCGGCACCAGGTGCTGCCCACGCACGATTTCACCGTG
>Ga0153918_1001144_pt1 | contig 11065 bp, 9 predicted proteins | sample TSFL002MetaG_FD_104687 | JGI IMG/M metagenome (GOLD analysis project Ga0153918, IMG submission 104687) | Attine ant fungus gardens microbial communities from Florida, USA - TSFL002 MetaG | ecosystem: Host-associated > Fungi > Mycelium > Unclassified | place: USA: Florida, Paynes Creek Historic... | reverse complement strand
GCACGGTCGCGCGCAGGATGCGCAGCACCTCGAGCGCTCGCGCGCGCACGGGAGCGCCGGACACTCCCCCGGCGCCGTAGGCCTCGACGACGCGCTTGGGCGTGCGCAGGCCCGCTCGGGAGATCGTCGTGTTCGTCGCGACGATGCCGGCGAGGCCGGTGCGGACCACGAGCTCGCCGATGCGGCGCACCTCGTCGTCGCTCAGGTCCGGCGCGATCTTCACGAGCAGCGGCACGCCGTTCGCCGCCTCGAGCGTGCGGCTGAGGATGGGCTCGAGCGCGTCGAGCTCCTGCAGGCCCCGCAGTCCGGGCGTGTTGGGCGAGGAGACGTTGATCACGAGGTAGTCGGCGACATGGCGGACCGCCTCGGCGGCCTTCACGTAGTCGTCGACGGCCTGCTCGGCCGGCGTGACCTTGTTCTTGCCGATGTTGACGCCGACGATCGCGTCGCTCGTGGTGCGCGCCTCGAGCGCCGAGACCGCCTGCTCGACGCCCTCGTTGTTGAAGCCCATCCGGTTGATCAGGCCGCGGTCGGCGATCAGCCGGAACATGCGCGGCCGGGGATTGCCGGGCTGGGCGACGGGCGTGACCGTGCCGACCTCGATGTGTCCGAAGCCGAGCGCCTCGAGCCCCTCGACGTAGTGGGCGTTCTTGTCGAAGCCGGCGGCGAGCCCGAACGGCGAGGGGAAGACCCGGCCGAGGGCGTGCGTCTCGAGGGATGCGGCGGGCGCCGTGAAGCGACGCACCAGGTCGCGAATGCCGGGCCGGCCGGCGATCCGGATGACGTTCGCCGCGAAGGCGTGCGCCCGCTCCGCGTCCATGCGCTTGAAGACGAGGGTGAAGACGGCGCGGTAGAGCGCCTGGTCGATCGTCACGTGGTCGTTCCTGTCACCGGGTCATTCCCGGGGGCCGAGTGGTCGGATGTGCTCGTGTCGTGGTCGGTCGCGTCGGCTCCGGCCGGGTCGCCGTCGGCCGCTCCCGCCGCGTACTTCGCCTGCACGCCGTCGACGCGCATTCGGCCGATGGCGGCGGCGAAGTCCTCCAGCGAGGCGAACGCCTGGTAGACGCTCGCGAAGCGGAGGTAGGCGACGTCGTCGAGCTCGCGCAGCGGCGCGAGGATGGCGAGGCCGATGTCGTTCGTCTCGACCTGCGACTGGCCGGTCTGCCGGATCGACTCCTCGACGCGCTGCGCGAGGAGCGCCAGGTCGGTGTCGGTCACGGGTCGTCCCTGGCACGCCTTGCGCACGCCCACGACGATCTTGTCGCGCGAGAAGGGCTCGACCACGCCGTTGCGCTTGATGACCGTGAGGCTCGCCGTCTCCGTGGTGGTGAAGCGGCGGCCGCACTGCGGGCACTGCCGCCGCCGCCGGATGGCGTAGCCGTCGTCGGTGGTGCGCGAGTCGATGACCCGCGAGTCGCGGTGGCGGCAGAACGGGCAGTGCATCAGGCGAACCGCGCCTGCACGGCCTCGCCGTGCGCGGGGAGGTCCTCGGCGGTCGAGATGGCGGCGATGTGCTCGCGCACCGTCTCGAGGGCGGCGCGGTCGTACTCGATGATCTGCTGGGCGCGCAGGAAGGTGTGCGCGCCGAGGCCCGAGGAGTGGATCGCCTGGCCGCCCGTGGGCAGCACGTGGTTGGAGCCGGCCAGGTAGTCGCCGAGGCTGACGGGCGAGTGGTCGCCCACGAAGATGGCGCCCGCGTTCGCGATGTCGGCGAGGACCCCCGCGTTGTCGGCGGTCTGGATCTCGAGGTGCTCGGGGCCGTACGCGTTGGAGACGCGGGCGGCTGCGGCAAGGTCGTCGACGAGCACGATCGCCGACTGGCGGCCGTCGAGAGCGACCTCGACCCGGTCGCCGTGCTTGGTGGATGCGCGGCGCCGCGCGACCGCCTCGGTCACGCGCTCGGCCAGCTCGGGCGAGTCGGTCACGAGCACGGCGCCGGCGAGCTCGTCGTGCTCGGCCTGGCTCACGAGGTCGGCCGCGACGAGCTCGGGCTTCGCGCTCGCATCCGCGATGACGAGGATCTCGGTCGGGCCGGCCTCGGCGTCGATGCCGACAACCGACTGCACGAGCCGCTTGGCAGCGGCGACGTAGACGTTGCCGGGGCCGGTGATGACGTCGACCGGCTCGATGCCGGCGTCCTCGACGCCGTAGGCGAGCGCGCCGACGGCGCCCGCGCCGCCCATCGCGTAGACCTCGTCGACGCCGAGCAGCGCGGCCGCACCGAGGATCGTCGGGTGCACGGCGCCGCCGAAGGCGCGCTGCGGCGGCGAGGCGATGGCGATCGAGGGGACGCCCGCGACCTGGGCGGAGACGACGTTCATGACGACGCTGGAGGGGTAGACGGCCTTGCCGCCGGGCACGTAGAGGCCGACGCGGCCGACCGGCTGCCAGCGCTGCACGATGGTGGCGCCGGCGCCGAGCGAGGTGCTGATGCTCGGCGGAACCTGCGCGGCGGCGCCGCGGCGCACCCGCTCGATCATCTCCTCGAGCGCGGCGCGCACGGCCGGGTCCAGGCCCTCGAGGGCCTCGCGCAGGTCGTCGGCCGAGGCGCGCAGGCGCTCGGGCGCGCCGCCGTCGAGGCGCTCGGCCTGGGCGCGCAGCGCGGCCGAGCCGTGCTCCCGGACGTCGTGGATGAGCTCGGCGGCCGCCTTCGCGGCGACGGTGACATCGAGTTCGGGCCGGGGCAGCGCGCTTCGGAGCTCGGCAGGGCCGAGCGAGGAGCCGCGCAGATCGATCGTGCGCATCATGGTGCCTCGATTCTACGGTGCGGCGCGCCCAGGCCCGGGCTCCGGCACCGGCTACTCGAAGCAGCCGGGCCCGAGCACGGCCTTGAGCTCGCCGTAGAGGTCGTTCGTGACGCTCACCCGGTGCGGCAGCTCGAAGCGGCGGACGACCTGCGGGGTGCGCAGCTTGAGCCGCACCTCGCTGTCGCCGGCGTGCCGGCGCAGCACCTCGTCGAGGGTGCGCACGAGCTGCTCGGTGGCGCGCGTGTCGGCGAGGGTGAGGGTGAGGGTGCGCGTCTCGCTGGCGGCGGCGATGCTCGGGATCTTGAGGCCCTGGGCGTGCAGGTTCATGCCGTCGTCGCGCTTGGAGACGCGGCCCCGCACGACGGCGATGGTGTCCGGCACGAGCTGCGTCTGGAACTCCTGGTAGGTCTTGCCCATGAACATGACCGTCATCTCGCCCGCGAAGTCCTCGATCGTGATCGAGCCGTAGGGGTTGCCGCTCTGCCGAGCCACGCGGTGCTGCACGCTCGTGATGAGGCCGGCGATCGAGACCTGGTCGCCGTCCTTCGCCGTCTCGGACTCGAGCAGGTCGAGGATCGACGTGCCGGCGAGCTTCATGAGCTCGCTCTCGAGCCCGGCGAGGGGATGGTCGGAGACGTAGAGGCCGAGCATGTCGCGCTCGAAGGCGAGCTTGTCGCGCCGGGAGAACTCGGGCCGGTCGGGGACGACGTCGGTCTCCTCCTCGAAGTCCATGAGCCCGGCGAAGAGGTCGACCTGGCCGTGCGCCTCGTTCCGCTTGCGCGAGACGGCGCCGTCGACCGCATCCTCGTGGATCTCGAGCAGTGCGCGGCGGGTGTGTCCGAGCGAGTCGAAGGCGCCCGCCTTGATGAGCGACTCGATGGTGCGCTTGTTCGCGACGCCCGTCGGCACCTTCTTCAGGAAGTCGTGGAACGACTCGAAGGCGCCCTTCTCCTCCCGTGCGGCGGCGATCTCGTCGACGACGTTCGCGCCGACGTTGCGCACGGCGCCCAGGCCGAAGCGGATGTCGGCGCCGACGGCCGTGAAGTTCGCGAACGACTCGTTCACGTCGGGGGCGAGCACGGTAATGCCCATGCGGCGGCACTCGTTCAGGTAGACGGCGATCTTGTCCTTCGAGTCGCCGACGCTCGTGAGCAGCGCGGCCATGTACTCGCCCGGGTAGTGCGCCTTGAGGTACGCCGTCCAGTAGGAGACGACCCCGTAGGCGGCGGAGTGGGCCTTGTTGAAGGCGTAGTCGGAGAACGGCAGCAGGATGTCCCACAGGGTCTTGACGGCGGCCTCCGAGTAGCCGTTGGCCTTCATGCCGTCGCTGAAGCCCGCGAACTGCTTGTCCAGCTCGGACTTCTTCTTCTTGCCCATGGCGCGGCGCAGGATGTCGGCCTGTCCGAGCGAGAAGCCCGCGACCTTCTGCGCGATCGACATGACCTGCTCCTGGTAGATGATGAGGCCGTACGTGCCTCCCAGGACGTCCTTCAGCGGCTCCTCGAGCTCGGGGTGGATCGGGGTGATCTCCTGCAGCCCGTTCTTGCGCAGCGCGTAGTTGGTGTGCGAGTCGGCGCCCATGGGGCCCGGCCGGTAGAGCGCGAGCACGGCCGAGATGTCCTCGAAGTTGTCGGGCTTCATGAGCCGCAGCAGGCCGCGCATCGGGCCGCCGTCGAGCTGGAACACGCCGAGCGTGTCGCCGCGCGCGAGCAGGTCGTAGGAGGCCTTGTCGTCGAGCTCGAGCGACTCGAGGTCGAGGTCGACGCCCCGGTTGGACTTCACGTTCGCGACGGCGTCGGAGAGGATCGTGAGGTTGCGCAGCCCCAGGAAGTCCATCTTGATGAGGCCGAGCGACTCGCATCCGGGGTAGTCGAACTGCGTGACGATCTGGCCGTCCTGCTCGCGCTTCATGATCGGCACGATGTCGATGAGCGGGTCGGAGGACATGATGACGCCCGCCGCGTGCACGCCCCACTGGCGCTTGAGGTTCTCGAGGCCGCTGGCCGTCTCGAAGACCTTCTTGGCGTCGGGGTTGCCCTCGATGAAGGCCCGCATCTCGCCGGCCTCGTTGTACCGCTTGTGGTCGGGATCGAAGATGCCGGAGAGCGGGATGTCCTTGCCCATGACGGCGGGCGGCATCGCCTTCGTGAGCTGGTCGCCCATCGAGAAGGGGTAGCCGAGCACGCGCGAGGCGTCCTTGAGCGCCTGCTTCGCCTTGATCGTGCCGTAGGTGACGATCTGCGCGACGCGCTCGGAGCCGTACTTCTCGGTCACGTACTTGATGACCTCGCCGCGGCGCCGGTCGTCGAAGTCGACGTCGAAGTCGGGCATGGAGACGCGGTCGGGGTTGAGGAAGCGCTCGAAGATGAGGCCGTGCCGCAGCGGGTCGAGGTCGGTGATGCGCATGGCGTAGGCCGCCATGGATCCGGCGCCCGATCCTCGGCCCGGGCCGACGCGGATGCCGTTGTCCTTGGCCCAGTTGATGAAGTCGGCGACGACGAGGAAGTAGCCGGGGAACCCCATCTGCGAGATGACGCCGATCTCGTAGTCGGCCTGGCGGCGGACGTCGTCGGGGATGCCGCCCGGGTAGCGGTGGTGGAGGCCGCGATTGACCTCCTCGACGAACCAGGACTCCTCCGTGTGCCCCTCGGGCACGGGGAAGCGCGGCATGTAGTTCGCGTTCATGTCGAACTCGGCCTCGCAGCGCTCGGCGATGAGCAGCGTGTTGTCGCAGGCCTCGGGGTGGTCGGCGAAGATCGTCCGCATCTCGGCGGCGGTCTTCAGGTAGTAGCCGGAGCCGTCGAACTTGAATCGGCCCGGGTCGTCCATGGTCGATCCGGACTGCACGCACAGCAGCGCCGCGTGGCTGGTGGCGTCCTCGTGGTGCGTGTAGTGGAGGTCGTTCGTCGCGACGAGCGGGATCTTCATGTCCTTGGCGAGGCGGATCAGGTCGCCGATGACCCGTCGCTCCACGTCGATGCCGTGGTCCATGATCTCGCAGAAGTAGTTCTCGGCGCCGAAGATGTCGCGGTAGTCGGCGGCGGCCTGGCGCGCCTCGGCGTACTGGCCGAGGCGCAGGCGGGTCTGGATCTCCCCCGACGGGCATCCGGTGGTCGCGATGAGGCCCTTGGAATAGGTCTGCAGCAGCTCGCGGTCCATGCGCGGCTTGAAGTAGTAGCCCTCCATGGAGGCGTAGGAGGAGAGCCGGAAGAGGTTGTGCATGCCCTCGGTGGTCTGGCTCAGCAGGGTCATGTGCGTGTAGGCGCCGGAGCCGGAGACGTCGTCGCCCCCGCCGTTGCCCCACTTGACTCGGGTGCGATCGCTGCGGTGCGTGCCGGGCGTGATGTACGCCTCGGTGCCGATGATCGGCTTGATGCCGTGCGCCTTCGCCGCCTTGGCGAACTCGAATGCGCCGAAGACGTTGCCGTGGTCGGTGACGGCGACGGCCGGCATCCCCTGCTCGACGGCGGCCTTCATGAGCTCGTCGATGCGGGCGGCCCCGTCGAGCATCGAGTACTCGCTGTGCACGTGCAGATGGACGAACGAATCCTTGGACACCGATTTCACTCCCGCTCGCACTGAGTTCCATACGACCGTACGGCCATCCGTGGAGGCCGTCGCGCGTCGTCCGGGCGCCGCTCGACGGCGGATGCCCGAAGACGCCATCCTACGACGACGGCGCCCTCGGGGATCGAGGGCGCCGTCGTCGTGCGGGAGGTGCGGCGAGTCGCCGCCCGGGCTCGGGCCGGGAGCGCTCGCCGCTCAGCGCACGCCATCCCGGAGCAGCTCCAGCGCGTGGGCGAGATCCTCCGGGTACTCGGTCTCGAAGGAGACGTACTCCCCCGTCTCGGGGTGCAGGAAGCCGAGCCGGACGGCGTGCAGCCACTGCCGGACGAGCCCGAGCTTCTCGGCGAGCACCGGGTCGCCGCCGTAGAGCGGGTCGCCGACGCAGGGGTGGCGCTGCGCGGCCATGTGCACGCGGATCTGGTGCGTGCGCCCGGTCTCGAGGTGCACCTCGAGGAGCGCGCCGCGGGGGAACGCCTCGATGGTCTCGTAGTGGGTGACCGAGGGCTTGCCGTCGGCGGTAACCGCGAACTTCCAGGAGGATCCCGGATGCCGGCCGATGGGCGCGTCGATCGTGCCGGAGAGCGGGTCCGGATGGCCCTGCACGATCGCGTGGTACACCTTGTCGACCTCGCGGTCGCGGAACGCCCGCTTGAGGTGCGAGTAGGCGCGCTCGCTCTTCGCGACGACCATCAGGCCGCTGGTGCCGGCGTCGAGGCGATGCACGATGCCCTGCCGCTCCGGCTGTCCCGAAGTGGAGATGCGGAATCCCGCGGCGGCGAGGGCGCCGAGCACCGTCGGCCCCTCCCAGCCCACCGAGGGGTGGGCGGCGACGCCGACGGGCTTGTCGATCACCACGAACGAGGGCTCGTCGTGGATGATCCGCAGCTCGGGCACCTCGATCGGGACGACCTCGACCGCGCGGGGCGGCTGCCATTCGACCTCGAGCATCGCGCCCGCGACGAGTCGGTCGGACTTGCCGACGGCGCGGCCGTCGAGGCTGATGCCTCCCGCCGCCGCGGCCTCCGCGACGAGCGTGCGGGAGAGCCCCATGAGCTTGGAGACGCCGGCGTCGACGCGCAGGCCGTCCAGCCCGTCGGGCACGGGGAGCATTCTGCGCTCAGTCATGCGATCCGCCTCGCTCTCCCGGAGCCTCGGCGGCCGGTCCGTCGGCCGCGGCGACGGCGGTCGTCGAGCGGCGTTCGCGCCTGCGTCCGCGCGTGCCGTCGAGCCGCACGTCCAGGAGCGTGAGCAGGACGAACGTGATCATGCCGAACACGATGCCCATGTCCGCGACGTTGTAGATCGCGGGCATGAGCCAGGGCGTCGAGATGAAGTCGACCACGTGGCCGACGCCGAAGCCGGGCTCCCGGAAGAGCCGGTCGAAGAGGTTGCCGAGCACGCCGCCGAGCACCAGGCCGAAGACGACGGCCCAGGCGGTCGAGCGGATGCGGCGGGCGAAGACGATCACGCCGACGAGCACGGCGCAGGCGATGATCGTGAAGATCCACGTCTGGCCGGCGGCGAAGGAGAACGCGGCGCCCGCGTTGCGCACGAAGTACCACTGCAGCACGGGGCCGAGCACGGGCACGACGCGGTCCTCGACGAGCGTCGAGACGACGATCGCCTTCGCGGTCTGGTCGAGCGCGAACACGCCAGCAGCGACCGCTGCGAGGAGGGCGATGGTCTTCGCGCTCCCCCGCGGTCGCTGCGTGGCGGATTCGGGTGAATCGGATGCGGTCACCAGGGGTTACTGCTGGCCCTGCGCCGTCGCCTCGGCGACGTCGTTCGTCGACCGGGCGAGCTCGCCGAGGTGGCCTTCGATGTAGGCGCGGAGGTTCGTCCGGTACTCGCGCTCGAAGACGCGCAGCTCCTCGATGCGCTCCTCGAACTTCGTCTTCTGCTCCTCGAGGCGCGCGACGGTCTCGCGCTCGCGGGCCTCGGCGTCGGTGACGATCTTGTGCGCCTTCGCCTGCGACTCGGTCTCGACCTGACGGGCGCGGGCCTGCGCCTCCTCGACGGCCTTGCGGCCGGCGGCCTCGCCCTCGGCGACGATGTCGCGGGCGCGCGACTCGGCGCCCGAGACGAGCTCGTCGCGCTTGCGCGTGCCCTCCTGGACGTGCTCGTCGTGGAGGCGGCGGGCGAGCACGAGGAGCGAGTTGCTCGACTCGGCGGGGTCGCCCGACTCGGCGGCGGCGAAGCCCGCGGCGGCCACCGGCGCGGCAGCGGCGGCGGGACGCGAGGCGGCCTCCTCGGCGCGCTGGTTCGCGGCGTCGCGCTCGGCGTTCGCCTTGGCCGCGTCGGCCTGCGCCTTCGAGACGTCCTGCTGAAGGCGCGCGTTCTCGGCCTGCAGGCGCTGAAGCTCCTGCTGGAGCTGGGCGTTCTCCTGCTCGAGGGCGGGGTTGCCGGCGGCGGGAGCGGCTGCAGCCGGGGCGGCGCCGCCCTTCTTGAGCCCGTCGTTCTCTTCCGTCAGACGTCGCAGCTCGACGACGACCTCGTCGAGGAAGTCGTCGACCTCGTCCTGGTCGTAGCCCTCGCGGAACTTGGTCTGCTGAAAGCGCTTGTTCACAACGTCTTCAGGCGTGAGTGCCATGCGCGGCCACCCCTCAAATCTCTCTGCCGAATGGTTTTCAATCGGTAACCATAACGTTACCGGCGCGCTGACGTCGTCGTCGGCGCCGGTGCGCCACGGACTTGCGCATACGTCACACTACGCCAACGACGCACCAGTCGTCACACGGACGACCGCGCGTCCGGCGGCGTTTCGCGGTTCCGCTGGCGATTCGGAACGGCTCGGCGCGGGCGCGGCCGGATCGCCGGAGCACGGCGCGAAGAAGTCGGGAAAGGCCCGGGGAGAACTCCCCGGGCCTTTCCCGCGCGATGTCCGAACCGGCTTCGTCAGCGGATGAGCTGCACGAGGTTCGAGAGGATGATCAGCGCGAACATGACGATGATCCACGCGAGGTCGATCGCCACGTTGCCCACGCGCAGGGGCGGCACGACGCGCCGGACGAGCTTGAGCGGCGGGTCGGTGACCGTGAAGACGGTCTCCGCGATCACGAGCATGACACCCCGGGGCCGCCACTTGGGGGCGAAGAATCGCGCGTACTCGAGGATGAGCCGCGCCCACATGAAGATCGTGAAGAGTCCGATCGCGATGCTGAGGACGGTTGCGATGGGCGCGAGCATACGGTCTTTCTTGTGGGACTGGCTCTCTGGCGGGTCAGGGCGCGAACACGCGAGACGGTGCGCCCGGCGGCGCACCGTCTCGACCGTTCACGTGGAGCGGACGGGGCCGCGCGCGGGCGCGGCGGGGTCTCCCCGGGAGGGGGACGCATCCGCTAGGGGAGGAACGAGGCCTCGGCGTCCGAGGAGCGCTCGTCCGCGCCGCCGCTCACCGACACGGTGGCGGGCGTGAGGAGGAACACGCGGTTCGTCACGCGCTTGATGTTGCCCGAGAGCCCCTGGGCGAGCCCGCTCGCGAAGTCGATGAGGCGGCGCGCGTCGCCGTCGTCCATCTCGGAGAGGTTCATGATGACGGGGATGTTGTCGCGGAACGTGTCCGCGATCAGCTTGGCGTCCTTGTTGAACGCCTTGGGGTGGACCGTGAGGATCTCGTTCATCTCTCCCACTGCCGGGGTTCGCGACACCACGCGGGGTGCCTTGGTGATCGGGGTGACGGGTGCCGGCTTCGCGTGCTCGACCGGCGCCTCCTCACGGACGGCGTGCGTCTCGGGCGCGGGTCGCGGCCGGGACTGCGCCGCCTCGGGTGCGGGCTCGGTGTAGTGGATGTCGTCTTCCTCGGCGAGGCCGAGGTAGACCATGGCGTTGCGAAGCGGGTTGCCCATGAGTTCCTCCAGGTGCTCGGTGCGTCAACGCTACGGGCGGTCCGGCCGTTTTCCCGTGATTGCCGCGCCGATTCGGAGGTGTGTCGCTCCCTGGGAGATCGCTGGGCGGTAGTCGCCCGACATCCCCATGGAGAGGGCGGTCGCGTCGGGCGCGATCCGGCGGATGCGCTCGCCCGTCTCCCGCACCCGCGCGAACGCGGCCTCGGGATCGCCCTCGAGCGGCGCGACGGCCATGAGCCCCCGCATCCGCAGGACGGGCGTGCGGAGCACGTGCTCGACGAGCGCCTCGGCCTCGGCCGGGGCGACTCCCCCGCGCGCCGGGTCGTCGGTCAGGTTGAGCTGCACGAACACCTCGAGCGGCGTCTCCCGCTCGAGCGTGGCGAGCGCGTCGACGAGGGCCGGGCGGTCGATCGACTGGAGGACGTCGACGTACCGGCCGATCTGCCGCGCCTTGTTCGTCTGCACCTGGCCGATGAAGTGCCAGACGGCTCCCTCGAGGTCGCGCGTCGCGAGCGCCTTGTCGCGCGCCTCGGGATGCCGGTTCTCGCCGAACCTCGTCTGGCCGAGCGCGTGGAGGTCGCGCACGAGCGAGGCCGGGTGGAACTTCGTGACGGCGATGAGCTCGATCTCGTCGACTCGGCGTCCCGCCGCCGTGCATGCATCGGCGATGCCGGCACGGACGGCGGCGAGGCGCTCGGCGAGCGTCGTCGCTTCGGGCTCCATCCGGGCTAGCGGAGGAACTCGGGGATGTCGAGGCCCTCTTCGTCGTCGAGCTCGGCGTCGAGGTGGCGCGGCTGCGGCGGGACGACCGTGGGGTGGTCCTTCGTGCTCCACGCCGGGGCGGGCGGCACGACGCCGCCGTTGTCGCGCGCGGGCTGATGGGGCTGCGGCTCCTCGGGGACGCGG
>Ga0153918_1001141_pt1 | contig 11088 bp, 11 predicted proteins | sample TSFL002MetaG_FD_104687 | JGI IMG/M metagenome (GOLD analysis project Ga0153918, IMG submission 104687) | Attine ant fungus gardens microbial communities from Florida, USA - TSFL002 MetaG | ecosystem: Host-associated > Fungi > Mycelium > Unclassified | place: USA: Florida, Paynes Creek Historic... | reverse complement strand
GCGGCGCTCGATATAGGCAACGATAAACGACTCAAGTCATGCACCCCGCAAAAACCTGCAACGTTTTGTTAAGCAACTACACTTGCACGGAGCTGCAAGATAACAACTTTGCCCAGGCATGCAACGCGGCACCCTCAATACTGTCAACATGCCCTAGCGGCGGTAGCAGCAGAAGCATAGTATGAGCCGCAATCTCGTCAGCCAGGAGGTAAACCATGTCGGCTAAAAAGAAGCCAGTAAGTACGCCGTTACACCTGCTCCAGCAACTTTCGGGCAGCCTGCTCGAACATTTGGAAGAGGCCTGCTCCCAAGCGCTGGCTGATGCGGAGAAATTGCTGGCCAAGTTGGAAAAGCAGCGCGGCAAAGCCCAGGAAAAACTGCATAACGGCCGCCTGAAGTTGCAGGACGCGGCGAAGGCAGGCAAAGCCAAGGCGCAGAACAAGGCGCAAAAGGTCATCGGTGAACTTGAAGAACTGCTCGATTCGCTCAAGGAACGCCAGACCCAGACCCGTACTTACATTCAACAACTCAAGCGTGATGCCCAGGAAAGTTTGAAACTGGCTCAAGGTGTCGGCAAGGTACGCGAGGCGGCAGGCAAGGCACTCGACCAGCGTGCAGTGGCGGCCAAGACTGCGAAACCCGCTGCTGTCAAAGCACCGGCCCGCAGCACCGCCAAGCCAGCGGTCGCCAAGGCCCCGACCAAACCAGCCGCTGCCAAGGCTCCAGCCCGCGCTGCTGCCAAGCCAGTCGCCGCCAAGGCACCTGCTCGCGCTGCCAATGCCAAGCCGGTTGCCAGCAAGGCCCCAGCTAAAACCGCTGCCGCCAAACCGGCTGCCAAACCGGCTGCTGCCAAAACTCCAGCCAAGTCAGCGGCCGCCAAGCCTGCAGCAGCCAAAGCGCCAGCTAGAACCGCCTCGGCGAAGCCGGCCGCCAAACCTGCCGCTGCAAAATCCACTGGCGCCAAGCCAGCCGCCAAAGCTGCTGCTGCCAAGGCTCCAGCCAAGCCGGCAGCAGCCAAACCCGTAGCAGCCAAAGCGGCCGCCAAGCCAGCCACAGCCAAACCAGCGGCAGCCAAACCCGCAACAGCCAAAGCACCGGCCAAGCCCGCTGCAAAACCTGCAGCGAAGGCCCCGGCAAAACCCGTTGCAGCCAAACCTGCAGAAGCCAAACCGGCTGCACCCGCTGCCAGTGCGCCAGCGACCAACTCTGCCGCTCCCGCTACTGCCTCGGTATCCACCAGCACTCCAGCTCAGACGCCGTCTTCGGCTTCCTGAAGCGCTGCCGCCGCGACGCGCAAGTTAACCAGCGCGTCGTGGCCGCGTGCCTGGGCCGGTGCCAGCCGGTCAAGCCAATCGTCCATGGGCTCTAGCGAGCCTATGGGCCATTGTTGCGCACAGGTTTGCAGCCGTTGCAGCAACTGCTTCTCCGCTTCCAACTCCAGCCCCTTCAACTGCTCACGCAACGCCGCCAGGTGCGTATCGTGTCGTGCAGGCGAACGCCACTGCTGGCGCAGGCTACGTAACGGCGCCACCACATCGTGCTGCCATGGTCCGGCAATCGCACGCAGGGCCTGAGCGCGTTCTTCGCTGAAGGGCACTGCACGCGCCTGCAACCAGGTTGCACACAGCAGCAGGCAGACGTCGCCCCCCATCGCCTGAACATCCAGGCAAGCCGTTTCGACGCCCGGGCGGGCATACAACGCCAAGGCATGATTCCACAGGTCGGTGTACATGATTCCACTCACGCTGCGGGCCGAGGAAGCTGGTAGACTCCGCGACCACTATGATCAGACTATCCAACCTCACTTTACAGCGTGGTCCGCAGCGCTTGCTAGAAGGCGCCGAGATGACCCTGCACGCCGGTCACAAGGCCGGCCTGATCGGCGCCAACGGCGCCGGAAAATCCAGCCTGTTCGCCCTGCTGCGCGGCGAGCTGTCGCCTGATGCCGGCGATTGCCAGCTGCCCGGCGACTGGCGCATTGCCCACATGCGCCAGGAGGTCGATACCCTCGACCGCCTGGCCGTGGACTATGTGCTCGACGGTGACGCCCGCCTGCGCAAGGTCCAGGCCGAGCTGGCCGTTGCCGAGCAGGCCCATGACGGCACTGCGCTGGCGCGCCTGCACAGTGAGCTGGAAGTTGCCGACGGTTACACCGCTGATGCCCGCGCCCGTAAATTGCTGGCGGGCCTGGGCTTCACCAACGAGCAGATGGACCGCCGTGTCGGTGACTTCTCCGGTGGCTGGCGGATGCGTCTGAACCTGGCCCAGGCGCTGATGTGCCCGTCTGACCTGCTGCTGCTCGACGAACCGACCAACCACCTCGATCTCGACGCGATCCTGTGGCTGGAAGACTGGCTCAAGGGTTACCCGGGCACGCTGTTGCTGATTTCCCACGACCGCGATTTCCTCGATGCCGTGGTCGACCATGTGCTGCACGTCGAGCAGCGCAAGCTCAACCTGTACAAAGGTGGCTACACCGCCTTCGAGCGCACCCGTGCCGAGCGCCTGGCGCAGCAGCAGCAGGCCTACGAGAAGCAGCAAGCACAGCGCGCGCACATGGAGAAGTACATCGCCCGCTTCAAGGCCCAGGCCACCAAGGCCCGCCAGGCACAGAGCCGGATCAAGGCCCTGGAGCGCATGGAAGAGCTGTCGGCGGCGCATGTCGATTCGCCGTTCGACTTCGTCTTCCGCGAATCGCAGAAAATCTCCAGCCCGCTGCTGAGCCTGTCCGATGGCCGCCTGGGCTATGGCGACAAGGCGATTCTCGACAAGGTCAAGCTGCAGCTGGTCCCGGGAGCACGCATCGGTCTGCTCGGGCCCAACGGCGCCGGCAAGTCGACCCTGATCAAGAACCTCGCGGGTGAACTCGAGCCGCTGTCGGGCCGCCTGGTACGTGGCGAGAACCTTGCCGTCGGCTACTTCGCCCAGCACCAGCTCGACTCGCTGGACGACAAGGCCAGCCCGCTTCTGCATCTGCAGCGCATCGCACCCACCGAGCGCGAACAGACCCTGCGCGATTTCCTGGGTGGCTTCGACTTCCACGGCGACCGCGTCGACGAGCCGGTGGTGAACTTCTCCGGTGGTGAGAAGGCCCGCCTGGCTCTGGCGCTGATAGCCTGGGAGCGGCCGAACCTGCTGCTGCTCGACGAACCGACCAACCACCTCGACCTGGAAATGCGCCTGGCGCTGACCATGGCCTTGCAGGAGTTTGCCGGTGCCGTGGTGGTGGTTTCCCACGACCGTCACCTGCTCAAAAGCACCACCGACGATTTCCTGCTGGTGGCCGATGGCAAGGTCGAGACCTTCGATGGCGACCTCGACGACTACAGCCGCTGGCTGGTCGAGTACCGCCAGCGCAGTGCGCCGGCCAGCAATGCCCCGGTCAACCCGGACAAGACCGACAAGAAGGCCCAGCGCCAGTCCGCGGCAGCCTTGCGCCAGCAGTTGGCACCGCACAAGAAGGCGGCCGACAAGCTGGAGACCGAGCTCAACCAGGTGCATGCGCAACTGGCCGAGATCGAGACTGCGTTGGGTGACGGTGGGGTTTACGAGGCGGCGCGCAAGGATGAGTTGCGCGATCTGCTGGCACGGCAGAGCAAGCTGAAGCAGCGTGAAGGCGAGCTTGAGGAAGCCTGGATGGAGGCTTTGGAAACGCTGGAGAGCATGCAGGCTGAGCTGGAAGCGCTTTCCTGAAAGGTCTCTATCGCCTGGGCTGGCCTCTTCGCGGATGAATCCGCTCCTACAGGGGCCAGTGCAGGCGATAGCTGCCCGCAGAATTTGCTGGTTATTTTTTCGCCTAAACCTTAGCTTAACGTTTTGCAACAGATGTTGAGCGAGGTGTGAAATGTCGATGGAAGTGTGGCTGGGCTTCTTTGCCGCCTGCTGGGTGATCAGCCTGTCGCCGGGTGCCGGGGCGATTGCCTCGATGTCCAGCGGACTGCAGTACGGTTTCTGGCGTGGTTACTGGAACGCCCTGGGCCTGCAACTAGGCCTGGTCATGCAGATCGCCATCATTGCCGCCGGCGTCGGCGCCATCCTCGCCGCATCCGCCACCGCGTTCCAGCTCATCAAGTGGTTCGGTGTCGGCTACTTGGTCTACCTCGCCTACAAGCAATGGCGCGCCCTGCCCATGGACATGACCGACGAAGCCGCCGTGCGCCCGATCGGCAAGCCGCTGAGCCTGGTATTTCGCGGCTTCCTGGTCAACGTCAGCAACCCCAAGGCGCTGGTGTTCATGCTGGCCGTGCTGCCGCAGTTCATCAACCCTCACGCGCCGTTGCTGCCGCAATACATCGCGATCACCGTGACCATGGTCAGCGTCGACATGCTGGTGATGGCGGGGTACACCGGGCTGGCTTCCCGCGTGTTGCGGCTGCTGCGCACGCCCAAGCAGCAAAAGCGCCTGAACCGGACCTTTGCCGGGCTGTTCATCGGCGCGGCGACCTTCCTCGCCACCCTGCGCCGGGCGCCAATCTGATCGAATCCCGGGGCTGCCCTGCGGCCCCGGTCATTTCTGCCTGTCCACCAGCCCCTTGAGCAAGTCGACCGGCAACGGAAATACGATGGTCGAGCTCTTGTCGCCGGCAATTGCCCCTAGCGTCTGCATGTAACGCAACTGCATGGCCCCCGGCTCCTTGCTGAGCATCTGCGCGGCCTGCATCAGTTTCTCCGACGCCTGCAACTCGCCCTCGGCATGGATTACCTTGGCCCTGCGTTCACGTTCGGCCTCCGCCTGACGGGCAATGGCGCGGACCATCGACTCGTTGAGGTCGACGTGCTTGATCTCGACGTTGGCGACCTTGATGCCCCAGGCATCGGTCTGTGCGTCCAGTACCTGGCGAATGTCCGAATTCAGCTGCTCGCGCTCGGCCAGCAGTTCGTCCAGCTCGTGCTTGCCCAGCACCGCACGCAAGGTGGTCTGGGCCAACTGGCTGGTGGCGACGAGGAAGTCTTCGACCTGGATGATCGCCTTCTGCGGGTCGAGCACGCGGAAATACACCACCGCATTGACCTTCACCGACACGTTGTCGCGGGTGATCACATCCTGTGGTGGCACGTCCAGTACCACGGTACGCAGGTCGACCCGGACCATCTGCTGGATCACCGGGATCAGCAGGATCAGCCCCGGCCCCTTGACCTGCCAGAAGCGCCCCAACTGGAACACCACGCCACGCTCGTACTCGCGCAGGATGCGAAATGCCGACAGCAACAGCATCGCCAGCACGATCAGCACGGCCCCGAACCCCACTTGCATGAACATCGTCAGTCTCCTTGCGCCGCGGGCGCGGCGGCACTCACTTCGAGCATCAGGCCATGGCGTGCTGTAACCCGGACGTTCTGCCCGGCCTGCAGCGGCGTGGTGCACTGGACTTGCCATTGTTCGCCCTGGGCCTGGACCGAGCCGCAGAACGGGTTGTCCGCCATCACCTGGGTCACCGTCACCAGGCTGCCGACCAGGCCGGCGTCACCGCTGACCAGCGCCCGTCGGCGCGCCTTGAGGGCCATGCCTGCCACGCCGCCGATCAGCAGGGCCGAAAGCACGGCGAGGGTGCCTATCAGCACCAAGGGGATGCCGAAACCCGGGGCATCGGTGTCGATCAGGATCACGGCGCCAGCGATGAAGGCCACGATGCCGCCGAAGCCGACCACGCCGAAACTGGGCAGGAACGCCTCGGCAACCATGAAGGCGATGCCGAGCAGGATCAGTGCCACGCCGGCGAAGCTCACCGGCAACAACTGCAGGGCATACAGCGCCAGCAGCAGGCAGATGCCGCCGACCACACCGCCCAGTGCGGAACCTGGGTTCATGAACTCGAACAACAGGCCGTACACCCCGATCATGATCAGGATCAGCGCCACACTGGGGTTGGTGATCACGGCCAGCAGGCGCGTGCGCCAGTCCGGCGGGTGTTCGATCACGGCAGCATCGCGGGTCTGAAGCCGCTGTGGTTGGCCGCCGGCAATCAAGGTCTTGCCGTCGATCTGGCGCAGCAGGGCAGGCAGGTCGTTGGCTACCTGGTCGATCACGTTCAGGCGCAGTGCTTCACTGGCTGGCAAGCTGACCGCCTCACGCACCGCTTGCTCTGCCCAGTCGGCATTGCGCCCGCGTAGCTGGGCCAGGCCTCGGATATAAGCGGTGGCATCGTTGACCTGTTTGCGGGCCAGGGTCTGTTCAGCGTCGCTCGGCTTGGCCTTGTCGTCCTTGGGCGCACCGGGCAGGCCACCCATCTGCACGGGCGTGGCGGCGCCGAGGTTGGTCCCGGGGGCCATGGCGGCGACGTGGCTGGCATAGAGGATGTAGGTGCCAGCGCTGGCGGCACGGGCGCCGCTGGGGGCAACATAACTGACGACCGGCACGGGGCTTGCCAGAATCGCCTTGATCATCAGGCGCATGGCACTGTCCAGCCCGCCGGGGGTATCCAGGCGCAGCACCACCAACTGGGCACCTTGGGCCTTGGCCTGTTCGAGGTTGCGAATCAGGTAGTCAGCGCTGGCCGGGCCGATGGCGTCATCAATGCCCAATACCCAGACACTACCGGGCGCTGCCAGGCCCGCCGGGGCAAGGCCAAGCAGCAACAGCAGCAGCCAGCGGCAACATCGAGTGATCACCTGTCGTCACCTCGTTGACCTCTCTGCTTGAAGTTTAGCCATGCCTGCCGGCCCAAGGCCTAAAATTGAAGGTTGGGGGGCGAAACCGGAGGTGCATCATGCGTATGGCCAAGACCCTGCAGCAGCGCCTGGACCAGGCCAACTGCGATTACGACATCATTTCCCACCCACATTCGGCCACCAGCCTGGAGTCGGCGCGCACGGCGGGCGTACCTGCCGAGCGGGTGGCTAAGTCGGTCATGCTCGACGACCGTCATGGCAACTACATCATGGCCGTGCTGCCGGCCAATCGGCACATGGACATGAGCAAGGTGCGCATGGCTGGCGCCTGGCAACTGACCCGCGAAAGCGCCTTGCCGATGCTGTTCGGCGATTGCGAAAGGGGCGCCATCCCGGCAATGGGTGACGCCTATCAGATAAAGATGCTGCTCGATTCGAGTCTTACCCGCCAAGGCGATGTCTACCTGGAGGCAGGTGACCACGATCACCTGATCCACATGAGCATGGAGCAGTACCTGAAACTGGTACCGCAAGCCGAAGTACGAGAACTGTGCTGATGACAACCCACCCATGCCGGGCCGGGCGCACTGCTGGCCGGCCCGGTGCTAAGGAGGCAACATGGAAAAACCGAACCACCACTTCTCGGAAATCTTCAAGCAACTGGGCCTGCCTGACGACCCGGTCGAAATCGAGCGCTTCATCACCACGCACTCGCCGCTGGATGACGGTGTGAAGCTGGTGGATGCGCCCTTCTGGACGGAAGGGCAGCGGGCGTTTCTCAAGGAAAGCTATACCGCCGATGCTGACTGGATACCTATGATCGACCAGTTGAACGAGGCACTTCATCCTAAGAAAAAATAAGTGCCGAGCGGCACCTGACGAGTGATCGGCCGTTGCTATGCTCAGGAAAAACAACAGGGGATAGCGTGATGAAAGATCCCTACGCACCAGGTTTCTGGTGCTCCGTGACGATCCTGGGCACCCTGACGGCCGGCTACTTCTACGGCATACGCCACACCCAGCAGATGAACCAGGCCATACAGTTTCTCTACGCTGCCGCGGCCGTCACTGGCGCGGTGGCGTTGCTGGCCCTGACCTGGATTGCCTGGCAGCAGTTACGCTTGAACAAGCGTGAAGTGATTCAGGGGCGAACGTTGCTCACCATCTGGGACACCAAGGTTGCACTGCGCCGCGTCGAGACGGTGTTCGACCGCTATTTCTGGGGCAGCTACTGGCATTCCGGGCGCACCTTCGAGGAAGTGATGGGCGAGCTCAAGGGTACTCCGCTGGAGCAGAGCCTGGATGCTTTGAAGCGCCAGTGCCGGGCGCTCGATCGGGAAATCCACGACCATCATCACCACTGGCTGGCCAATGCCCGCGACCTGTCCAGCGTGGCCACGGCCATGGCCCGCGAGCGGTATCAGCTGGATCTGTGCGAGCCGTCGAGCAACGGCCATGGCAATACCGCCGTGCTCAACCGTGATCTGGAAGTGTTGGTGTACACCTGGTCGGCGCGCCTGCGCAGCTTCGACCATCAGTTGGACGAACTGGAGCGCGCCTACCACTGAGGCCGGCTATTCGCCGCGAATGTAGCCTTCCAGCTGCTTGATCAGGCCGGCCTGCTCGGCGATGGTTTCCTTCACCAGGTCACCGATCGACAGCAGCCCGAGCAGCTTGCCGTCCTCGACGACTGGCAGGTGGCGCAGATGGCGGTCGGTCATCTGTTGCATGCAATAGTCCAGGCTCTTCCTTGGGTCCACCGTGATCACCGGCGCGCTCATGATCTCGCGCACCGGTGTGGCGGCCGAGGAGCGGCCCTTGAGTACCAGCTTGCGGGCATAGTCCCGTTCACTGACGATGCCTACCACCTGGTCGTTCTCGACGACAGGCAAGGCACCGACGTTTTTCTCCGCCAGCAGTTTCAGGGCGTCGAGCACCGAGTCATCCGGGCCGATGATGTACACGGTCTGGGGCTGGGACTTAGACTTGAGGATTTGGTCGACGGTCTTCATACGGGCCTCTGCGGGGAAAAAGACGAGCTCCTGGGGTAAATAAAGCATCCGGGACGCCGGCCTGCACGGCAATGCAGGAAACGGCATCGAGTCGATTGAAAAACGTCATGGGTACTTCCTGTACCGGCCTCTTCGCGGCTAAAGCCGCTCCTACAGGTGGGCGCGAACATCCTCTGGGGCCGCGAAGAGGCCAGCACAGCTGACTTAGAGCTTCGGCATCTGCCCAATCCGCGCGACCATTTCACTCACCACCTGCAGGTCGAGCATGAACTGTTCCACGGTCTTGAACTCGTTGTCGTTGTGCCCGGTGTACTTCACATCCGGCATGGCCAGACCGAACTGCACGCCGTTGGGCAGGTCATGCACCGAAGTGGCGCCGGCCGAGGTGCCGAATTCGTGTTTCATGCCCAGGTTTTCGCTGGCCACATCGAGCAACGCCTTGACCCATTCGCCCTCGGGGTTGCGGAACATCGGCTCGTCGAGGCTGTAGTCGAAGGCCACCGAGGTGTGGCTCTGGCGGGTCCATTTGCCCAGTTTGTCGGCCAGCTGGTCCTTGATCACGGCCAGTGACTTGCCTTTGGGGATGCGCAGGTTCACGGCCAGCTTGAGGCCCTTGTCGTCCACGCCGACGAAGGTCAGCGAGGTGGTCAGCGGGCCCATGAACGCGTCCTCGAAGCCAATCCCCAGTTTCTTGCCCAGGTAGTCCAGGCCCCAGTTGTCGGCGGCGTAGCGGGCGGCATCGGTGAAGTGGTTGTGCTTGAGCGGTACCTGCTGGCCCAGGCCATTGAGGAAATCGAGCATGCGCGCCACCGGGTTGACGCCGGACTCTGGCTCCGAGGAGTGGGCAGACACACCGGTAACGGTGAGCAGCACGTTCTTGCCGTCGACCTTGGCGGCGATGCTGAAGTCGTTGCCATGACGCTTCACATAGTCGGCCCCGGCCGTCTCCAGGTGCTTGGCAAGTTCCGCCGGGTTGTCGGCAACCAGGGTCGCCACCGACGTGGTCGGAATCTGGTTGGTCGCCAGACCGCCGGTCAGGTTGACGATTTCCGCACCTTTGCCTGTGGCCGGGCGTTTGCTGAAGCTGGCCATGACCGTGCCGTAGCCTTTTTCGGCAATCACCACCGGGTAGCCGCCATCGAGGGCCAGGTTGTAGTCGGGGGTAGGGTTGCGCTCGAAGTAGTAGGGGATGGCATCGCCACTGGTTTCTTCGGTGGTGTCGATCAACAGCTTGAACTGCCGGGCCAGTGGCAGGTTTTCGTCTTTTGCCACTTTCAGCGCATACAGCGCAACGATGATGCCGTTCTTGTCATCCTCGGTGCCACGGCCGTACATGCGGTCACCGACCAGGGTTACCTTGAACGGGTCGAGGCGGGTGCCGTCGGCAAGCTTCCAGTTGTCCGGGTTGACCGGCACCACGTCAGCGTGGGCGTGGATGCCGACCACTTCCTTGCCTTCACCCAGCGAGATCTCGTAGACGCGGTTGTCGACATTGCGGAAGGCCAGGCCGAAGCTCTCGGCCAGCGTCTTGATCTTGTCGGCGATCTTCAAGAATTCGGGGTTTTCGTGCTGCGGCACGCCGTCGACGCTGAAGGTGGGGATGGCGACCAGCTCGCGCAGGTTTTCTGTGGCGGCCTTGGCGTACTTGATACGGGTGTACAGGCCGAGCAGGCGGTTGATTTCATTTTGTTGCTCGGCTGCGAGCGGCTTGCCGGCCAGGTAGGCGTCGAGCGTGGCTGTGAGGTTGTCGGCCTTGGCAAGGTCGCTGCCTTGGAGTTTACCGAGGAATTGCTTGAAGTCGGCCGGGTTGCTGCCGTCGAAAGCTTTGACGATGGCGGCAGACTGTTGCTGTGACAGGTTGGCCTGGGCCGGTTGGATGAACAGGCCAATGCTGGCCAGCATCAGGGCGGTGGAGAGTTTTTTCAGGTGCATGAGCACGCATTCCTTCGCGAATCATTGTTATGGGATACCCGTCGGGACGGGAAGGGACCCACGCTAACATCAATGACCCATGGCACGGGAGTGCCAGAAACGCGACATGTCGCACAAATGAAAAAGCCCCGGGAGTGATCCCAGGGCTTTCTGATATGGCGCACTCGGCGGGATTCGAACCCACGACCCCTGCCTTCGGAGGGCAGTACTCTATCCAGCTGAGCTACGAGTGCAACGCGCACGCATGATACCCATCTGATTCAGCGGCGTCCATCGCCTTGATCTATCGCTGTTTTCTCACCTGGCCCTTCGCGGCTAAAGCCGCTGCCACAGGTTCTGCGCTGTCTGTAGGAGCGGTTTTAGCCGCGAGTGGGCCGGTACAGGCCGCCACAAATCCATCTATCCATATGCTATTTCAGTATTTCCTTAGCGATTCTTATGTCCTCTATCCTCTGGTCACAACTTGTTATAACAAGTATTCGATCAGCGAAGAGAATCATGGCCGAACTGCTCCCCCTGTCCCCGGTACCGCTCT
>Ga0153918_1001139_pt1 | contig 11093 bp, 9 predicted proteins | sample TSFL002MetaG_FD_104687 | JGI IMG/M metagenome (GOLD analysis project Ga0153918, IMG submission 104687) | Attine ant fungus gardens microbial communities from Florida, USA - TSFL002 MetaG | ecosystem: Host-associated > Fungi > Mycelium > Unclassified | place: USA: Florida, Paynes Creek Historic... | reverse complement strand
AGCTGTTTTAAATTTTTAAGTTGTGTCGTTATAGCTTTTGGCAAGGACTGCCAAGAAATAATGGATGTGCAAAGCCAACTCCTTTTTATTGGGAGTTCTGCCAGAGCATTAATTAAGAATTATGGTGGCAGAACGAAAGAGGGTTGACAGACTAGTCACTCAACTAGCACACCATAGGTGTCCCTCTCCCGTCCTACCGCTACGGGAGGGAACGAGAGTACACACAAAACTGTTCCTCAGATGGAATAGCTCTGATGTGTGAGTGAAACAGCCTGTCAAAGCCGGCTGGCAATGTGGCCAGCAGGCAAAGGATAGTGCTCTGCCGTTTTGCAGTCAAGCACACAAAATGACATTTGTTTTAAATTAGATCATTAAAAAGTAAGGATAAATAATAAGTTAGTTATTGTTTAAGAGGGGTTTATAAAGGGTGGGATTTTAGAACCAGATATTTTTCATAACAGAGGAAGCTAATTTACTAAAGCCATTTTATGAATAGCTTATGACCTGCTTCTTGTCATGATCATTTTTATAACTTGATCTCAATCGGGGGCAGGTTAGCATCTAATCCACTACCCGCTTCAATCTTCGCTTTTGATTTTAATTCTAATGGGTCTAATACAAAAATTAGGTATTAAAAAAGGGCTTACATGTTATTAAAACGCTCTTATACATAACTTCCCTTCAGGCAATAAAAAGCTGCCAACAGGCAGCTTTTTTTCACTACTAATCTTCTGGTAAATACACATTAATCTAATAGTTTGATCCAATTCGTTGGTAAAAATTGTTCATCACTTTCTTCCCTAAATCCAGCTCTTGTAATTTTTATCCTTACTGCAGTTAAAACAAGCTCTATAGAAGGATTATTAAAGAAGAATGTAAACTTAAACCTATTATTATCTGAATCTTCAATATCATAATCAGTTATGTAGAATTGCCCAGAGCTCAAATCATCAGTAATAGTAAATCTATTAATAACTGAATTTTCAAAGGTAACTAATCCTTTCTCAAGGGAATATTTTCCTGATTCAAAATTTGAAAAAATATGAATATACAGAAGTACATTTAAGTTAAAGGTCTTTGGATTAGAATCTAATAAAAATCCATAAAATCTTGCGTCATGTAATATTCCTAAAACGTTATCAAACTTACTGATCACAGCGCAACTCCACATCCACCAAAGTTATGAGCTTTGACAATACAACGACCATCAGGTAATTGATTATTTACATCATAATTCCAATGAATTGGTCTACCAGTTTTAGTCATACAACTGGGTTGTTTGTAATTGTTTCGTCTGAGTATCAGATTGAGAAGTATCATTCTGGTTATTATCCTCACATCCCCAATAAAATTGCTACTAAAAATAGTTTTTTCATTTATTACCCCTTATTTTATTTTAATTTTTAATAAAAAAATAGAATAAAATAATAAAGCCCACTAAATGGCTTTAAATTATCGATTTATTTTTGTGATTGTATTCTCAGTCAAGGAATGACTAATAATCGATTTTAGATTAACAATTCTACCAAATATAAATGAGAAAAACAGGCATAAAAAGGGTTTACATGTTATTAAAACGATTTTGTACATAACTTTTCTTCAAGCAATAAAAACCCACTCAATGAGCGGGCTCTCCTTAAATTAAAATAATTACCTAGCTTATGTATTAAGCCCATCTGACATCGCTATCATCATAATTTCAGTTCTAAGAGAAAGCCCCAAAGGACTTTCTCCTATTCTTTAAGTATTTTCTTTAATGATATTTTTCAAATATTTATTTCTAACTTCATCAAATTCCATAGGTTTATAAACATTTAAGAAATCATGAAGTTTATCATACTCAACTAATTCACCATTTGGTTTCAAATATCTCAAATCAAATTTCGTACTTGATTCAGTTGAATAAACAAATTCATTAAGATTGTTATACCATTTTTGTTTGATATAACGCTCCGGTTTATTGATAACCTCTAAATGTACGGTATTCAACTTCTTAAGTTGTCCGTCTAGCATTTCAAACTCTTCAAATCCAACGATTTTACCAGATGAATCTCGAAGATAATTTTTATATGCAATTACATCATAATTTGAGTTAAACAAGGTCTCACTTACTATTTGCTTTGTTTCTGAGAATTCAGTTAACTCATCAAGAATTAACTTTTCACCTAAGAAATGGGCAATCCGAAAGCACCAGCCATGTTCATCTGAAAAATAAATTGTCTTAATGGGCTGCCCAACTGTAGGGTCTATAGTTTTTAGTTTTATCATAATTTAACCTGGTGAGTGTATGCTTGGTTTAGGTGGATTCTCTTTCTTTTTCCATCTATTAGCCCTTTCAGTTTCAGGACAACCATCAAGAATCGCATCAACAATAATTGCATTTAAGTTTTGTTGTTCCTCTTTATACTTATTAATATGACCTTGCCAAGTTCCCCAACCATCTGGATGTGTTGGTCTTAATGTCCTATAATCTCTATATAAATTATGTACATCTATAAACATTTCATTATATCTACCCTCAATCAAACTAGCCTTACCGTTTTGATAAGAGTTATGCTCTCTACATCTGTCATTAGCGTTATTCTCAAGCTCTTGAACAACAGGTTCAGCCTGAACAGCATCATTTAAAATATTCTGCGTAGCAGCGTTAGTTGCTACTTGAGCGTCTAAACTACCAGTATCTGCGTTGGAAATAACTTTTTCAGCTACGACTTCAAGGGGTAAAGTGAACTCAGGTTTCGTAGGGTCATAATTTAAATTCTGTACCCGTGAATATGGAATACCACCATCAGTTTGAATTCCACTTTGAGTATTAGTTAATTGATATGTGCATGAACCTACCGTATCACCGGTAATACCAGTAAACTTATATTTAATAGTACTATATAAGGTATTTAAAATCGCAGTTGTCCTACTACAAAGCTGTTCTTTGTTTGCTGCATAAATTTGATAATTCGGAAGTCCCCCAGCCACTTTGTAGTAATAAGGGAAATTAGGTGGTTTTATTGGATCTTTTTTTTGATACCTAATTTGATTATTCGCTGAATCCATTACCCAATCAACTGCATCAAGCAATTGATCTACAGCTATAGTTAAGGCAGCTCCTGCGGCTCCGCCTCTCAATACCTCAGCTACTTGCTTTGCGTTCGGTGTTACTAATGCTGCTGAAACTCGAGTGTCTTTTACCGTATCAATTAATGTTGATGCCCCCATGACAGTTGAATTAGTAATAGACCAACCACCTAAAGGTGATATTGCTGGAGTCATCATTAGTGACGAAGCAGTTAAATTGTAATTTGTTACTGTTGGTGCTGCTAATTCGGTTGTTTGTAATTGTGTCATCTGTGGATCAGATTGAGACGTATCGCTCTGGTTATTATCCCCACATCCCGACAACCCCAATAAAATTGCTAATAAAAATAGTTTTTTCATTTATTTCCCCTTATTTTATAATAGTTTATTTTAATTTTTAATAAAAAACTAGAATAAAATAATCCCCCGCCTAAATGGCTTTAAATTATAAATTTCTTCTTGCAGTTATATTCTCAGTCAAGGAATGACTAATACTCGAGTTTGGATTAACAATTCTGCCAAATATAAATAAGAAAAACAGGCATAAAAAATGGCTTACATGTTATTAAAACGATGTAAACCCTTTATCGTTACACTCAGAATCCTAATAAACTTATATTATTTAAACACTCACCTACTCTTTCTTTCATCTCTAGAGATAGAATGGAAATAAATAAGAGAAAGTCTTTTAACACTTCTATTTGTGCTTTGGTAAAACAATTTAATAACTTAGAAATTTCTTCAAAAGTATTTGACCTTTTTAAACGATAAAACCAATATGAAAAACAAGGTGAAGATAGTACTTCGGTGTCTTTTAACACAGAACTCATAATAGCTGGGGTATAAAACAGAAATCCCTGAGGTTCTAAAAAACTAAAACCCGTATAATAGTTGTCTAAATATGAAACAGGTATTTCAAAAGGATTACTGTACCTATTATTCATTTTCCTCTTTTCTTTAATTGCATTTACAGCCTCTTTAAAGTCCTCTCTAAACCAATTACCAGTCTCAAGAAGGAAAAGTTCCTGCTTTACCCATTCTTCCTCAGTTAAGTTTAAATTGGTTCGCCTTTTATCAAAGTACCAGTAGCTTGTATCGGCATAATCTTCCTCAGGCAGAGTATAAGCATCCCCCAAAGTAACATTTTTAAATTCAAATTCTATTTGATTCTTTAAAGTATCGATATTCATTTTATTATCCTAAAATCGCTAGTTTCCAACTCTGCCAAGTTCTGAATGCAACAAACAGACATAAAAAAAGACTTATAAGCTAATGAATTGCCTATAAGTCTTTTATAAATCTTGGTAGGTATATCCACTACCGAACAACTTAATAAGCAATTGAAAATTAAATCTATATTGAAAAAAATATATTAATGATACAAAACATGATACAAAAATATTCCTATTGCCTTTGCTGTGGCTTAATATCAATACTTGCTTCTCACTTTAATTTAAGAATCAGTTAAATTTTAGAGGTTACAAAGGTTACTGAGGTTACACCCTTATGTGGCAAGGCTTTCAGGGTGTAACCTTTTAGAAAATGCGAAAGGTTACATAACTCTGAGGTTACAACTTAACCTTTATTCTTTGTATAGACGTCGATCAGTACCGCACCTAATAAAACTAGACCTTTAATAACCTGTTGATAATCAACACCAATGCCCATAATAGACATACCATTGTTCATAACGCCCATGATAAATGCACCGATTACCACAGCGAAAACTTTACCAACACCACCAGAAGCAGAAGCTCCCCCAATAAAACAAGCAGCAATTACATCTAATTCAAAGCCATATCCACCTGATGGAGTGGCACTATTTAAACGTGCGGCAAAAATAAGGCCAGCAAAGGCAGCTAATACACCCATATTCACAAAAGAAAAGAAAATTACACGCTCAGTATTAATGCCTGAAAGTTTTGCTGCTTTTGCATTACCTCCAACTGCATAGATACGACGGCCGATAGTTGTTCTATTCATAATAAAGGTATACAGCGCAACTAGAACACCCATAATAATTAGAACTGTTGGCATACCTTGATATAGAGCAAGCAAGTAAGAAAATGCAATAATTACAATACTTAAAATTAGATTTTTTACTATAAATAGAGTCATCGAACTATTGTCAATACCATGTTGTGCGGCTTGACGACGTTGACGAAATTCTATGTAAAAGAAAGCTACGCTTACTACAATCCCTAGTAAAAGTGAGGTGACATGCAAACCTTCAATACCAAAGAAATCATGAATAAACCCAGAACTAATGACATTAAAGCTATCTTCAAATGGTCCAACTGATTGTCCATCAAGAGAAATCAGTGTTAATCCTCTAAAAACAAGCATCCCAGCTAAAGTGACTATAAATGAAGGTACTTTCCAATAAGCTACCCAATATCCTTGAATAGCACCGATTGCTGCTCCAACCAAAATACAAATAAGCATAGCTGGTATAAATGGCATACCTCGTGTGACCATTAAAGTCGCAGCCAAAGCACCAATAAACCCAACTACCGAACCAACTGAAAGATCAATTTGACCAGATACAATCACCATAAGCATTCCCAATGCCATTATGACGATGTAACTATTCTGCAAGATTAGATTTGTTAGGTTTAATGGTTGTAGCAAAACACTATTTGTAGCGAACTGGAAAAAAGTGACAATAATGATTAGAGCACATAGCAAACCATATTCACGTAACCCTTGTGCTAAAAAATTTGTGTTGAATTTTTTGTTACCAGTACCATTAGTATTATTAGGGATTTCTGCGCTATTGATATTGCTCATTTTAATTAACTCCATTTTTCATAATAGATCGCATAATGGCTTCCTGACTTGCATCTTTAGCTAGAAACTCACCTACAATCTTTCCTTCATTCATGACATATATCCGGTCGCACATACCTAAGAGCTCGGGCATCTCAGACGAAATCATGACAATACATTTACCTTCTTGGGCAACCTGATCAATAATCGTATAGATTTCATATTTAGCCCCTACATCAACTCCACGTGTAGGTTCATCTAAAATGAGAACATCAGGTGCAGTAAATAGCCACTTGCTAATTACTACCTTTTGCTGATTTCCACCCGATAAATTGCCTGTATGTTGTTCTACATCCGCACTTCTAATTCGAAGCTTATTTCTGAACTCTTTTGCGATATTAGTTTCTTGATAATCATTAACTACTGAATGATCAGAAATACCAGACAGATTTGCTAAGGAAGTATTTTTCTTAATACTTTCTTCAAGCAATAATCCATAACCTTTACGATCTTCAGTCACATATGCTAGGCCATTATTAATAGCCTTACGTACAGTAGAGGCATCAATCTCTTTACCGTGGATTGATACACTGCCTCGAATATTTTTACCGTAGGATTTTCCGAATATACTCATTGCAAGCTCAGTTCGACCTGACCCCATTAAACCTGCAATTCCAACAATTTCTCCCCTACGTGCTTTTATATTGATGCCTTTGATGACTTCACGTGATGCATGGTTTGGGTGGTCTACACGCCAATCTTTAACTTCAAATAAAACTTCACCAATGTTTGGTGTTCTCTTCGGATAACGATCTTCCATTTCACGGCCAACCATGGCTTTAATGATACGATCTTCGCTAACCTCTTCTTCTCGGCAATTTAGATAATCTACAGAAGCGCCATCACGTATAATCGTAATACTGTCAGCTACCCTAGATATTTCATTCAGCTTATGTGAAATAATAATTGAGGTGACACCTTGCGCTTTTAATTCCAATAAAAGAGTTAATAAACGATCACTATCATTGTCATTTAAACTTGCAGTTGGCTCATCTAATATCAATAATTTAACTTCTTTAGATAAAGCTTTTGCTATTTCTACTAACTGTTGTTTTCCCACACCAAGATCGCCAATTAAACAATCTGGAGAATCTATTAAGCCAACCTTGGCAAGCACTTGCTTGGTCTTCTTATAAGAAGTATTCCAGTCTATAACCCCTAAAGTAGACTGCTCATTACCTAAAAATATATTTTCCGTAATTGAAAGCATTGGTACTAAAGCAAGCTCCTGGTGAATAATAATAATTCCTTTCTTCTCACTATCGTGAATACTTGAGAATTTCTGCTCTTCACCTTGATATATAATCTGGCCATCAAATGAACCATGAGGGTATACACCACTTAATACCTTCATTAGAGTTGATTTACCTGCCCCGTTTTCACCACAAATTGCGTGAATTTCTCCTTCCTTTACGATCATGTCTACATGACTTAAAGCTTGAACACGCCCGAAACACTTCTTAATGCCTCGCATTTCAAGTATTGTTTCCATACAGCAACCCTCTGCTGGTTAGAAGCCCAACCAGCATTAATCCATATTTAAAAACTTATTTTCTTTGGGAAAAGCCTGAAGTGAGTGAAGCTTTAATAGCTTATTTCAGTTGATTTGCCTTGTAATAACCTGTGGTTACAAGTACTGAATTCCAGTTACTTTTATCGACTAAAACTGGTTTTACTAAATAAGTTGCTACGATTTTGGAACCATTGCTATATGTTTTAGAGTCATTGACTGGAACTGGCTTATTTTTGACAATTGCATCTACCATTTCCGCTGCAGCTTTAGCCAATAAGCGAGTATCTTTGAATACAGTTGAGGTTTGATCACCACGAATAATTGCTTTGATATTAGAAATCTGCGCGTCTTGTCCAGTAATTACAGGCATTGGTTGATTAGGACGCCCGTATCCTACCCCTTTTAGAGAAGAGATAATGCCTGTTGCTAGGTTATCATTTGGTGCCAGCACTGCATTAACACGAAACCCTCCATAAAAAGCACTTAATAAATTATCCATGCGAGCTTGAGCCGTTGCACCTTCCCAACGTAAAGTTGATATTTTAGAAATAGCAGTTTGCTTACTACGTACAACGAGCTTGCCTTTAGCTATATAAGGGTTTAATACAGACATTGCACCTGCATAAAATTTATGGGCATTATTGTCATCTAAAGAGCCAGCAAAAAGTTCTATATTGAATGGCCCCTTACCTGTATCTAGCCCAAGTTTTTTTACAATCGACGTACCTTGAAGAACACCAACTTGGTAATTATCAAAAGTCGCATAATAATCAACATCGTTAGTTTTCATAATTAATTTATCGTATGAAATTACTTTGATGCCTTTTTGCTTTGCTTTACGAAGTACATTAGATACAGTTGCTCCATCAACTGGACTAACAATTAGAACTTTTGCACCCGCCGTAATCATGTTCTCAATCTGTGAGATTTGAGTAGGAACGTCATAGGTAGAGTATTGTAAATCCGTCTTATAACCCTTTGCTTTTAAGTTATTGACAATATTATTTCCGTCCATGATCCAACGTGCTTCTGTTTTATTTGGTAAAGCAATACCAATTAATTCGCCAGCTGCATACGTACAATTAGCAAATGCGGCTAAAGCAATGGTTGCTACAGAAGTAGTGAGTGTTTTATACATTTTCATTTTAAATTTCCTTTAGCTTTTAAGCACAATTTTTATCTGCAGATATTTTTGAATTCCATTCAACAATCTGCATGATGGCTTTAAATTAGATAGTCTGGAGTGTCCAATCGGATCTCTTAAGACTTTTGGTTTAACAACTCAATATTCATTAAGTTGTCGAGAAAACTCCTAATTCATTTCTCCTTTATATTTACGACGCTCCTGTCGTACTTAATCATTAATCAGTTTTTCAACATTCACTTGTTGAGGATGATTCTTATCAATTGCTTTGGAGTATAGGAGGGCCAAAATTGGAAAAAAATGTCAAAATGGAAAATGTCTTTTGCATTATTTGGAAAAATAAAGGGGTTTTAATCTAACTATAAAAATGTTAATGGATCACCATCTGGTAATTTCAAAAATGAAAAAGTGTTTTTAGAAATAGCTATTCTTTTTCAAAAACCGCTTGTATACCCTAATTATCAACAAGGGTATTTTTTCATGATTACCTATTTTCTAAAAGGAAGTAAGAAATGTTAAGAGTTGCTATTTTAGGCGCAGGACGTATTGCTCAAATTCATTCTAAAAGCGCTTTTCTTAATTCGCAATGTGAACTTAAACTCATTGCAGATCCATGGAAAGAAGGTGTAGAAAAGCTTGCTAATGAACTTAACTGTGAAGCATGTTATGACTATTATGAAGCAATTGATAGAGATGACGTTGACGCCGTAGTTATTGCAACCGCAACAGATTTACATGTCGACTTAATGTTGCATGCAGTAAAACGTAAAAAACCAGTTCTTTGCGAAAAGCCAATTGATTTAGATTTTGAACGCTCAATTGCGGCTGTTCAAGAAATCCAAAGTTATAATGGCAAAGTAATGTTAGCTTTTAACCGCCGTTTTGATGAAGATACAATTGCGATTAAAGAAGCGATTTTGAATAATGAAATCGGTGAGATTCGCCAAGTTATCATTACAAGTCGTGACCCTGGAATGCAACCAGTTGAATATATGAAAACATCTGGCGGTATCTTTAAAGATATGACAATTCATGACTTCGATACAGCTCGTCATATTCTTGGTGAAGAACCCATTGAAATCTTTGCTACGGCAAGTCGTTTGGTAGATGAAGAGTTAGCTACTATTAATGACTATGATACTTGCAGTATCACATTGAAAACTCAATCTGGTAAGCAATGTATTATTAATAATTGCCGTGAAGCAGTTTATGGATACGACCAACGTATTGAAGTATTGGGTTCTCATGGTTTATTAAAAACCCAAAATCACCGCCCATCAACTCTGAAAAAATATACTCAGGAATTCACCAGTTCACAAAAACCTTTATTAAACTTTTTCTTGGAACGCTATACGAGTTCATATAGAAATGAATTTAATGTTTTTGTATCTAGTCTTGTGGAAGAAAAAGAATTCCCGACTAATTTATTCGACGGACTTCAAGCCCTCTATCTAGCAGTTTGTGCAATGGAATCAGTAGAAAGTAATAAAGTTATTACCGTAAATCCAAAAGGTCCATCAAAGTCGCTTGCTGCATAAATTATTTCTTATTTAAGAATAAGGTTCCTAACGACTTAATTAAATAGCTCAAGAAGTAGGCTTTTCAGCATGCTTCTTCGAGTAGCTATTTATCATTTACAAGGAAACTAGCAATGGATGCGAGTTTAAGTAAAATTACAGTTACGCCCATGAAGAAGAAAGTACTTACGTTAAAAGCAACAATGATCATCGTTACAGCTTTTAACTTTATGTGGGCGTTCTCACACACTCTACTGGATGTACTGAATAAACATTTTCAGGATGTCTTCCATATTTCACATGGTCAATCTGCATTTGTACAAACAGCTTATTTAGGTGCTTATTTCCTTTCTGCAATTCCAGTGGGGTTGCTTATGAAGAAATATGGATATAAAAATTCAATTATCGTGGGATTATTGCTGTTCGCAATCGGTTGTATGGGCTTTGTTCCTGCAGCAAAAATTGGGACATTCTCTGCATTTTTAACTGCGATCTTTATCTTAGCAACTGGCTTAGCCTGTTTAGAAATTGTTTGTAATTTATATGCTACTAAATTAGGTGATCCTAAGGATGCAACTCGACGCTTAACCATGGCCCAAGCATTTGGCGGCATGGGTGGCATGTGTGGACCTTTAGTAGGTGGTGCCGTATTTTTTATTCCAGCTGGGACCATTGGTGGTTTCTACGTTGAACCGGCTACAATGACTTATGCTGTACTTTCCATACTAGTCTTATGTGTCGTTGTGTATATCATTTCGATCAAATTACCAGAAACGAGCAAAGAAGATCAGAATAGTATAGCTCCTCGCCCAGAAGATACTGTTTACGAAAATATTCCTTTATTGAAAATTAAGAATGTTCGTAAAGCTATGCTTTCTCAGTTTTGCTATAACGGAGCTCATTTTGGTATTGGTGCTTTCTTCATTAACTATGTAATTGAGCATTGGCATGGAATTACTCCAAGTAAAGCTGCTTATTTCTTATCAATGGCAATGTTCTGTTATATGACTGGCCGCTT
>Ga0153918_1001138_pt1 | contig 11094 bp, 9 predicted proteins | sample TSFL002MetaG_FD_104687 | JGI IMG/M metagenome (GOLD analysis project Ga0153918, IMG submission 104687) | Attine ant fungus gardens microbial communities from Florida, USA - TSFL002 MetaG | ecosystem: Host-associated > Fungi > Mycelium > Unclassified | place: USA: Florida, Paynes Creek Historic... | reverse complement strand
TCCAAGCGCGCCGGCGGCCCAGGTATGTACGCCCACGCCCAGGAAATTGCGCCAACCCTGCTAGGCGAAGATCCGAACGACATCGCCAAACTGTACAACAAACTCTTGTGGGCCGGCGCTTCGATGGGCCGCAGCGGCTTGACCACTCAAGCCATCGCACCGTTCGACATCGCTCTGTGGGATTTGAAGGCCAAGCGCGCCGATCTTCCGTTGGCCAAGCTGCTGGGTGCACACCGCGATTCAGTACAGTGCTACAACACCTCCGGTGGCTATCTATCGACGCCGCTGGAAAAGGTGTTGGAGAACGTGCAGACCTCCCGTGCCAATGGCATTGGCGGCATCAAGATCAAGGTTGGCCAGCCCGACACCAGCATCGACTTCAAGCGTGTGCAAGCGGTTCGCGAGCAACTGGGCGAAGGTTTCCCACTTATGGTCGACGCCAACCAGCAGTGGGATCGTGTCACCGCTCAGCGTTTCTGCCGCAAGCTTGAGCAGTTCGATCTGACTTGGATCGAAGAGCCGCTAGACAGCGCTGATGTTGAGGGCCATGCCGCCCTCGCTGCTTCGCTGGATACCGCCATCGCCACCGGCGAGATGCTGACCAGCTTCAACGAGCACGCTCAATTGATCACGGCCAATGCCTGCGACTTCATTCAGCCTGATGCACCTCGGGTTGGCGGCATCACGCCGTTCCTGCAGATCATGAATCTGGCCAACTTCAAGGGCTTGAAACTAGCGCCACACTTCGCCATGGAGATTCACCTCCACCTTGCAGCGGCTTACCAGCAAGAGCCTTGGCTAGAGCATTTCGAGTGGCTCGAACCGATGTTCAACGAGCGCCTGGAACTTCGTGAGGGGCGTATGTGGGTACCAAATCGTCCTGGCTTGGGCTTCTCCCTCAGCGAACAAGCACTGGCGTGGACTGAACACAGCTGCGAGTTCGGTAAGCATCCCTGAGTAATCGTGGCGGTGGTGTTTATGCCGCCACTGCCAGGTCTGTTGCCATAATAGGAAAACACCATGAATCACCGTGAAGTCAGTCCTGTCATTCGCCTGGATGCAGCCGACAATGTTGTAGTTGCTCGCATCGAGATTCCCGCCGGTACCGCCATCCCTAATGAAGGCGTCACCACCCAGCAGCCTGTTCCGCTGGGGCATAAAATTGCCGCTCGACTGATTGCCAAAGGTAAGCCGGTGCTCAAGTACAACACGGTGATCGGGTACGCCTCCGAAGACCTGCATCCAGGTACATGGATGCACAGTCACAATATCGTTTTTGGAGAGACTGATCGCGACTACCGCTTTGGCTTGGATTACGTTCCGACTGATCTACTCCCGCCTGAGCAGCGTGCTACTTTCATGGGCATTGTTCGCGAGGATGGTCGGGTCGCCACGCGTAATTATCTGGGGGTGTTTGTAGTAGGTAACTGTGGCGCCACGGTGGCGCGAAAGATTGCCAACCACTACGACCAACGCCGATTGGCTGGCTTCCCGAACGTTGATGGTGTGGTGCCTTTCGTTCATGAGATTGGCTGCGGGATGGAAATGACCGGTGAGCCGATGGATTTGTTGCGTCGCACCATCGGCGGCTACATCAAGCATCCCAACACCGTCGGCGCAGTGGTGATTGCTTTGGGTTGCGAGCGAAACAACATTCACGGGTTCTTCGAGCAGGAAGGTTTGGTCGAAGGTGACATGTTTAAAAAGCTGGTGATCCAGGACGTTGGTGGTGTCAAAAGCGCCACTGACCAGGGCATCGCACTGATCGAGAGTATGCTGCCTAAGGCCAATGACATTCGGCGCCAACCCGTATCGGCTGAGCATCTCAAGATAGGTATGCAATGTGGTGGTTCGGACGGTTTCTCAGGCCTCTCGGCGAACCCGGCCTTGGGTGCCGCGGTGGACATCCTGGTGCGTCATGGCGGTACCGCGATCCTATCAGAAACCTCGGAAATCTTTGGTGTCGAACACACCCTAACCGCGCGCGCTGCAACGCCGGAAATAGGGCGTAAGTTGATCGACCGCATCGAGTGGTGGCTGGAGTACAACCGTGGTCGAGACACACAGATTAATGGTCGTGTCAGCCCTGGCAACAATGCAGGGGGGCTGGCCAACGTACTGGAGAAGTCGCTGGGCGGTGCCAAGAAGGGCGGTAATGCACCTCTGATGGATGTTTATGAATACGCCTACCCGGTCAAAACCCGGGGCTTGGTGTTCATGGACACCCCTGGCTACGACCCGGTTTCAGCCACAGGCCAGATCGCTGGCGGCGCGAACATGATTGCGTTCACCACAGGCCGTGGCTCGTGCTTTGGCTCAGTGCCGGCACCTACTTTCAAACTTGCCAGCAATTCACCGATGTACAACCGCATGGCAGACGACATGGACATCAACTGCGGCCAAATCATTGATGGTGACAAGACCATCGCCGAAATGGGCCAAGAGATCTTCGAGCGGCTGCTCGCCCATGCGTCGGGGGAGCCGACCAAGAGTGAAGAGAATGGCTTGGGTGAGGACGAGTTCTGCCCATGGCAGATTGGCGTCCTTGCGTGAGTTGAGCCTGCGTTAATCGCCTTTGGCTAACGACGCCTCTGTCCAACGCGCTTCACCTATCAACATCAAGAAAACCGGCTCGTGCTCAGCGGGCCGTATGGATCAGTCATGCACAAAAACAACAAAATGCTTCCGACTGCAGTCCTGCTGTCCTTCACCTTGCCGGCGCAGGCCGAAGGCTTTTTCGAGGACAGCCAAGCCTCCCTGAAAGCCCAGAATTTTTATTTGAATCGGGACTTTCGTGATGACCCAGGTGTGTCAAAGCGCGAGGAGTGGGCCCAAGGCTTCGTCCTCGACTTCCGCTCGGGTTACACCCAGGGAGTGGTTGGCTTGGGCGTTGATGCCCTCGGCATGCTTGGCATCAAGCTCGACTCCTCACCCGATCGCAGTGGTACTGGGCTGCTCCCCGTAGGTGCCGATGGTCGAGCCCCCGACGAATACAGTAAATTCGGCCTCAGTGCTAAAGCGCGTCTGTCCAAAACAGAACTCAAGATCGGTACGCAATTGCTCAAATATCCGACTATCGCATCTAGCACCGGGCGGATTCTGCCGCAGACCTTCCAAGGCGGCGTGGTGACCTCTAAAGAGTTCGATCGTTTGATATTTACGTATGCCCAAATAGACCGCACCACAAAGCGAGATTACTCCCATAGCGAGGCCATGAGTCTGGTCAACAAGAATCGACGCTTCAGCGGCACGCCGCAAACCGACGACTTTCGCATGGGCGGTGTCGACTACGCGGTCAATCTCAGCCTAAGCCTGAGCTACCAATACGGCGAACTCGACGGTACCTATGGTCAGCACTATTTCGGTGTCATCGGCAGTACCGCCATGGGGCCAGGAAAATTAGCCTTAGACGGACGCTATTTCGTCAGTAACGACACAGGACAGGCACGGGCGGGCAATGTTGATAATCGCACCGTCAATGTGATGCTTACTTACAGCCAGGTTGGCCACAGCGTTGGCCTCGCTTATCAAGGGTTGTCTGGTTCGACTGCCATGCCTTATCTCATAGGCACTGATGCCTACCTCACTAACTACATGATGGCAGCTGACTTCATGGAAGCCGAAGAGCGTACTTGGCAGCTGCGGTATGCCTACGATTTCGTTGCGCTAGGTATTCCGGGGTTAACTTTCTCCACACGCTACAACCGAGGCAACCATGCAAATCCGGCTACCCATGAAGGGGAAGGGCGAGAGTGGGAGCGTGACACCGATCTGGGCTACACCATTCAGTCTGGCCCACTCAAAAATGTCAGCCTGCTCTGGCGCAACGCCTCACTGCGCTCCAATTACCAGCGCGATATCGATGAGAACAGATTGATCCTGACGTACACGCTGCCTTTGTTCTAGACGTCCTAGTCATGTGCGAGGAGTGACCGCTAATCATTGGCGGTAAGGCCTGCAAGGAATTGTCGGCCTTTTTTTTTACTGGGCGACGGGCAGCGGGGGAATGAAGTTCCTGCATGCGTGAGGGGGATCTGGTGTGATATGAGCGGGCTACCTGGTGATCTTGAGCCCCTGGTTCGACAGATCCGCGTCGAGGTTTATCGGCGGACAGGTATGCCAGTCGGCGTTGGTATTGCCTCGACGAAGACTCTGGCGAAGCTGGCCAACTATGATGCGAAGAAATGGCAGAGCCACACCGGCGGGGTGGTTGACCTGAGCGATGAAGGCATACCGAGCCCTCGTCCATGAACAGGGGCTGGACACCCCGCAAAAGCTTGTCCAAAAGTCTCATTCGGCACTTGTCCGGTTACTAGGTCAGGCCGGGTACAGACGATACGATGAATCCACCGCCCGGCGGTTGCATGCCCTTGCCATCAAGGTTGAGGTGGAACTGCCGCCCAACTCCAGGCATTGCGGGGGCTACAGGGATAGAGGGCTTCAAATGCTGGCTGATGGAGTTTGAGGGTGTAGGCCCTAAGACGGTGGAGATATTCCTGCGCGAAGGTCGGGCCCATTTGACGACTTTGGTAAGCCGTTGAGCAGAGGGTGGCCTATAGCCCCCATCGACGCGCGGACGCATGAATGAAACACTCACTGATTGGACTATGGACTGGAGTGGGTGATGAGGCTCGACATCAAAGGTTTGTCGCTGTCAGGGAAGACAGTGATCGTCATAGAAGACGATCCGACGCTTCGAACCCTGCTGGTGGAAATTCTGAGCGAATTGGGCGCCACTTGCGCTGCGTTCGATAACGCAGAAGATGCCTTGATCAACATGTTGGGTCTTAAAGATGAATGCTCGCTGATCGTTGTGGATCACGGTGTACCTGGAAGCATTCAGGGAATGGAATTCATCTCAATGGCCCATGAGAGGTGGCCTGGGCTACCCGCGATTTTGACCTCGGGCTATCAACTAGATTCCTCGCAGGTGACTCCGCCTGTGATCTACCTGTGCAAGCCGTGGTCGATTGATGAGCTAGCTGACGCGATAAGTATGGCACTCAACGCTGTTACGGTGGCAGGCGAGTGATTGTTAGGCATCTGCGCCCTTGTTTTGGCTTAATCCGATAGCGGGCAGGGTTACCAGTTTGTTAATCAGCGAGGCCAGATCGGTATTTCCCACGGTTTAGCCAGGAATGCCGCCCTCACGGGAAGTAAATGGGTATCGATGATTGCCTGTCCTGACGTCAAAATCACGAGTAAGGTAGGCCATCTGCGCCAAATAAAGTGCGCCAGGCCTAATCCGTCTATGCGGCCAGGCATGTGGATATCAGTCATTACCAACGCAGGGGGTTCTTCATGCGAAAGGAGTCTCGCCCACTGGTATGCGAGGCAATGCAAAAAGTAAGCGGTGGCGAAACCGCTCGATTCGAGGCATATCACCCCATCTGAGCAGATGATCCAAAATGGCGGGACGTGACGGTGGCGCCCATCCTCGGAGCAGACGGCAAGGTCGAGCGAATGATTGCCGTATCGCGAGATATCACCGAGCGTCATCAATATGAAGCTCAATTCTTTCGCTCATCGAGGCTCAGAATAGCAAGCAGAACCGAAGCGACCTCTACCTCGAAGAGATCCGCCATCGCGTTAAGAACAGCCTTCATTTAGTAAACACGCTGCTGTTGCTGCAGGCCAATCTCACGCCTGGTGCAGCGGTCAAATTGCAACTTGAAACCGCCGCAGGCCGAGTGGTTACCATTGCAAGGGTTCACGAGCGGCTATATCAAGCAGCTGAAGACCAGGAACTGCACACTCGTGACTGCCTCGATGCTCTGCTGGGGGATCTGGACAGAGCCTTAGCCGACCGGAAAATTGTGTTGGAGGCTGACGATTTCGTCTTGCCCCCAGAAAGAATGGCGCCTTTGGGATTGGTCATCTCCGAACTGATCACCAATGCCCTCAAGTACGGCAAGGGGGCGATCGAGGTGATCGTCAAGCATGCCGGCGACCATGCCTTACTCACCGTCAGGGATGAGGGAGATGGATTCCCTGAGAATTACCCTAAGCCGACGGGCACTGGCCTCGGCATGCGCTTGGTCAAAAGTCATTCCGGCTACGGCAGCGCGGCTGTTGAGGTGGATAGGACAGATCGTAAAGCTGTATCCACGTCCGCTTCAAGCTGTAGAAACCAGGCGACTGAATACGTCCCCCGGCTCAGCCGTTGCTAGTTGTGATAGCTGGTCAAAAATTACTTCCTGCAGCTTGGTTACCGGCCAGGGCTTAGGCAAGAACAGCGCATTGTCAGGGAGAGCGCGACCTACAAAGTCATAGTAGCCACTCATCACGATGAGACGAATCTCAGGATTTAGCTGGCTGGCGATCCAGGCGAGGTCTACTCCATTCAGCAAGCCCGGAGTTTGCACGTCCGTGAGCAGCAACGCCCAGTCTTGTTTCATCAACTCCAACTTACCGGCATCAGCGGTAGCCACCGCTGTGACGACGGCACCCCAATCTTCCAGATAGAGGGTCAAGAGCTCTCGAATTAACGGTTCGTCCTCAACGATGAGGACGGCAGGATGGTCTTTTTTCGCGACGGGGTGCAGCTCTGTCATTACTCATACTCGGGAAGGCGGCTGCTGGAAGGGAGAGACATCCAGGTCTATCTGCTGATTTTCAGCGATACGTAGCAGCGCGCCATCACTACGACATCGCGTTTACTCAGATAATTCAGTCGCTTCGTAGGTGCGCTGAACTCGCTACCGAGCGAAACCAGCCTTCGCAACGGCTTGCCTGGTGAAAGCTGCGGGTAGCAATTTACTTTCAGCGATCCAGGCAGATGACTGTCGCGTGCATTTCTCGTGCTTGGTTCATCATGGCTCCTCCTCTATGCATGGAGGCCTTGCCAGCGCGCTAAAGTTGATGCGATGCGTTGAACGGTCTCACTGGTGACCTCGGCACTGCCAATTTTTGTACTGCCTCAGGCGTGACAGGCATTAGATAGAGGTAATGTTCCTCGCTATCCATCACGTCATGCTTGATAAACAGGGCAGGATTGAGTGTCAGGCAGGACTGTTTTATGAGGACGCGTTGCGATGCTTTAGCTTAGCCCTTAAGAGTGAGTACCATTCAAAGGCTGTCAGTGTGGAGACGCCAAGAATGACGATCTGAGCGACCTCTGATCGCCGGCGTAGCTTGAACCGCTATCTATTAGGAATCGAACAGTGCGCTACGACCTCACGAGCCTTGACCTTTTCATCACAGTTGCCCAAGAGCGGAATCTCACTCGTGCGGGTCGAATCAAGCACGTCGCAGTATCGGCCATTAGCAAAAGGATCACTGAGCTTGAGGCGCAAATTGGCTCCCCTCTATTGCTGCGTCATGCGCGCGGCGTTGAGCTGACTCCTGCAGGGCAATCTTTGTTGTTCTATGCCAGGCAGGTCATGCAAACCATGGCCCAGCTCGATACCGAATTGAGTGGGTATGCCAGCGGGGTCAAGGGGCATATCCGCATCCACGCGATCACCTCCGCGTTGTCCCAATTTTTGCCTCAAGACGTTGATGGTTTTGCCCAACTCTATCCACAGATTAAATTCGATATTGAGGAACGAGTAGGGTCTGCGGTGATTAGAGCAGTAGCTGACGGCCGCGCAGACCTTGGGATTATTGCAGCACAAACAGCCTCTGAGGGCCTCGAAACCCTGACCTACAGGCATGACGAATTGACCCTGGTGGTTCCAGGTGGGCATGAGCTGGCCGCTCGTAAGGCCATCAAATTCAAGGAGGTGCTGGAACATGAATTCGTTGGCCCTCACCTTGAAAGCTCGATGCACACCTTGCTGACAAACGAGGCCGCCAAGCTCGGCATGAGCCTCAAGTTGCGGATCCGGATCAGCAGCTTCGATTGCATGTGCAGGATGGTATCTGCCGGACTAGGTATCGCTGTGCTGCCTCGTAGTGTGATCAACCAGTATCTGCGCAGCCACAAGCTTAAGGCTGTCACCCTGGACGAACCATGGGCACACCGCACGCTTTTGCTGGTGGTCAAAGAGTACGAAGCAGCATCGCCCACGCTCAAAACGTTCATGGATCATCTGAAGCTACCAGGATAGAGCGGGCCGTAAGCGTTCTCGTTCGGCGAACGCTGTTGTGGTAATTGATCAATTTTCATCCCCGCGCACTGCTCTTAGTATCGGCTCAACCGCATAAGGCATGGCTCCGCGCATGCCTGCGAGCACTATAAGAAGCCGAGCGAAATGAGCATGACCGAGACTGCCTGCGACCTCTTCACTCCCCTGACAATCAGCGATAACTCGTTCACGATTGTCGATCTGAGCAAGATGCTTGATCACAGCCAGCTTGCAAAGCTGCCGTATTCCATTCGTATCCTGCTGGAGAACGTTGCACGCTGCTCTCCAGAAGCCTTGCCGTCAGTTTTAGCTCGAGCTATCGGGCAGGGCCCAGACTGCGAAGTACCGTTCCAGCCCAATCGCCTGATGTTCCATGACACCACCTGCCTTCCAGCCTTGGCCGACTTTGCCGGCATGCGGGATGTTGTCGCCGAACTGGGTGGCGATCCACAGGCGATGAATCCGCTGATCCCGGCTGTACTGACTATCGACCACTCGGTGATCGTCGAGCGCTACGCCGAGGCAGACGCGGTCGAGCAGAACCTTGATATCGACTTCCGCCGCAATAGCGAGCGCTACCGTTTCATCAAATGGGCACAGAAGAGCCTGGACAACTTCGGAGTGATCCCACCGGGTACCGGGATCATTCACCAGATGAACATGGAGGCGTTGGCCCAGGTCGTCTGGGAAAGTCGCGGAGCTAACGGCGAGCGCTTGCTCCACCCTGACGACATGGTCGCCACCGACAGCCACACGCCGATGATCAATGCCATTGTTGTGTTGGGCTGGGGTGTTGGCGGGCTGGAAGGGCAGGCCGCCATGGTAGGCGAGCCGGTACCGATCAGCTTCCCGAAAGTCATCGGTATTCGCGTGACTAACGCTCTGCGGCCAGGTGTGACTGCCACAGATCTGTCCCTCCATGTCGCTGAGATCCTGCGTAAGCGTTCGGTGGTCGGTAAGTTTGTCGAGTTCACTGGCCCAGGCCTTACAACGCTCAGCTGGGCGGCCCGTGGCACCGTGTCCAACATGGCGCCTGAGTATGGCGCGACCGTTGTGTTCTTCCCGTTCGACAACGAGACTTTGGCTTACCTCGAGCTCAGCGGTCGTTCGGCCAAGTTGCGCGAGCAGGTCGTCGCCTATATGAGCGCCCAACCGCTTTGGCGCCGAGATGAGCTTACTGAGCCAGAATTTGACGAGCTTATCGAACTTGATCTGGCTAGCATCGAGCCAAGTGTTGCAGGGCCGCACCAACCGCATCAACGTCAGCCACTTTCCAAGGCTGCGGCGTCGTTCCAAGATGAAGTGCTGGGCGGCGGCAAGCTGATCACGGCTCCGCAAGAGCAGAGCTTCTTCGAGCCTTCGTTCGGTCAGTCGATCACTCACGGTGCTGTGGTGATGTCCGCCATTACCAGCTGCACCAACACCGCCAACCCGGCACAGATGATTCAAGCTGGTCTGGTGGCTCGCAAGGCCCGGAGCCTGGGTCTTCAGCGTAAGCCGTGGGTAAAAACATCGCTCTCGCCTGGTTCGCAGGTGGTCGCAGACTACTTGGCTGAAGCCAACCTGCTGGATGACTTTTCTGCCCTGGGCTTCGATCTGGCCGGCTTCGGTTGCATGACCTGTATCGGCAACTCCGGAAAGCTCGAAGAACACGTTGAGCATTTCGCCGATGAGGGCCTCAAAGGCGTGGTGGTGTTGTCCGGCAACCGAAATTTCGAAGGCCGGGTGAACCCTAAAGTACCAGCAGGCTATCTGGCGTCCCCGGCGTTGTGCGTTGCCTATGCCATCGCCGGCACCATCGATATTGACCTGACATCGCAGCCGCTTGCGACCGGTGCTGATGGCCAGCCGGTGTTCCTGCAGGATCTCATGCCAAGCGATGCTGACATTGCCGATGAGGTCGCTAAAGTCGTAAAGCCGGAGTTCTTCCAGCATCGCCTGGCGACTGTCTGGGATGGCACGCACCATTGGCAGGCGCTTTCTGCCGAAGGCAGTGTGCAGTTCCCATGGAGCCCAAAGTCGACGTACCTGCGTCGCCCTCAATACCTCGCAGACATCCAGGCACAGTCGAAAGCCTCTCTGGCAATCAATGGCGCCAAGGCGCTGATGGTACTCGGTGACAACGTCACTACCGACCACATCTCGCCAGCCGGTGCGATTCCTGCCAATAGCCTGGCTGGTCAGTGGCTGCTGGAGCGTGGCGAAAACCCACAAGACCTCAACCAGTATTCGACTCGTCGAAGCAATCATGAAGTCATGCTGCGTGGCGCGTTCACCAACAAGTCGGTCAAGAACCGTCTTCTGGGCGACAAGCAACCAGGCCTCGGTGCCTGGGCGTGGAATGCGGATCACAGTGAATGCTTGCCACTGTACGAGGCTGCCAAAAGCTATGCCTTAGAGCAGACACCGATGGTTGTTTTCGCGGGCATCAACTACGGAGCTGGCTCTAGCCGTGACTGGGCAGCGAAGGCTCAGGCCTTGCTGGGGGTGAAGGCTGTTGTCGCGCAGAGCATTGAACGTATTCACCGCAGCAACCTGATCGGCATGGGCGTACTGCCTCTGGTCTTCAAGCCCGGCCAAAGCGTTGACGACCTCCGCCTGGATGGTAGCGAGCAGTTTGACTTCCTTGGCCTTGATGAGCTTGCCGTAGGTGAGAACGTAATCAAATTGATCATTCGTCGTGCCGATGGCCGTCGTGATGAAGCCGAGGTCATTGCTCGTGTGGATTCGCAGCAAGAGGTGCGCTACCTCGTGAATGGCGGTGTTCTTCCTTTCGTAATTCGCAAGGTTGTTGCACGCACACGGGGTTGATTTCCAAGGGCCTCATACGAGGCCCAAACCTGTCCAAAACAATAAGAAGGACAAGTCTATGGATCGCGAACATGTCAATGTTGCGCACAGCCCTGAGAGTGTCACGCAAGCAGGGTTATGCCGCCGCACGCTGCTCAAACATCTAGGTACAGCGACAGGACTAGGCCTTCTGGGCTCGATGCTGCCAACAGGGTTGGTCAGCGCCGCAAGTGCC
>Ga0153918_1001137_pt1 | contig 11095 bp, 8 predicted proteins | sample TSFL002MetaG_FD_104687 | JGI IMG/M metagenome (GOLD analysis project Ga0153918, IMG submission 104687) | Attine ant fungus gardens microbial communities from Florida, USA - TSFL002 MetaG | ecosystem: Host-associated > Fungi > Mycelium > Unclassified | place: USA: Florida, Paynes Creek Historic... | reverse complement strand
TTTCGGCGACAAATTTACCCGCCATTCAGGCATTACTCGCCTGATGGAGGACCTCAACGACGGGCTGCGCACACCGGGCGCAATCATGCTCGGCGGCGGAAACCCGGCTCAAATCCCGGAGATGAATACCTATTTCCAGACCCTGCTCGCTCAGATGCTGGAAAGCGGCAAAGCAACCGATGCGCTTTGCAATTACGACGGCCCGCAGGGTAAAACCGAACTGCTGGCACTCCTCGCCGAAATGCTGCGTGACGAGCTGGGCTGGGATATCGAACCACAGAATATTGCACTGACAAACGGCAGCCAGAGCGCGTTTTTCTACTTGTTTAACCTGTTCGCAGGACGTCGCGCCGACGGCACCACCAAAAAAGTGCTGTTCCCGCTGGCACCGGAGTATATCGGCTACGCTGATTCCGGCCTGGAAGAGGATCTGTTCGTCTCCGCGCGCCCGAACATTGAGCTGCTGCCGGAAGGCCAGTTCAAATATCACGTCGATTTTGAACACCTGCATATTGGCGAAGAGACGGGCATGATCTGCGTATCGCGCCCGACTAACCCAACGGGCAACGTGATCACCGATGACGAACTGATGAAGCTGGATGCGCTGGCAAATCAGCACGGCATCCCGCTGGTGATCGATAACGCCTACGGTGTACCGTTCCCGGGCATTATCTTCAGCGAAGCACGTCCGCTGTGGAACCCGAACATTGTCCTGTGCATGAGCCTCTCTAAGCTGGGTCTGCCGGGCAGCCGCTGTGGCATCATCATCGCCAATGAGAAAATCATCACCGCCATCACCAATATGAACGGCATTATCAGCCTTTCTCCGGGCGGCATTGGCCCGGCGATGATGTGCGAAATGATCAAACGCAAGGACCTGCTGCGTCTGTCGAATGACGTGATCAAGCCTTTCTACTACCAGCGCGTTCAGGAGACGATCGCGACACTTCGTCGCTATTTGCCGGAAGAGCGGTGCCTGATCCACAAGCCGGAAGGAGCAATTTTCCTGTGGCTGTGGTTTAAGGATTTACCTATCACCACCGAACTGCTTTACCAGCGCCTGAAAAAGCGCGGCGTACTGATGGTGCCGGGCGATTATTTCTTCCCTGGCCTGGATAAGCCGTGGCCGCATACCCATCAGTGCATGCGCATGAACTACGTCCCCGATCCGGAAAAAATCGAAGCGGGTGTTAAAATTCTCGCCGAAGAGATCGAAAAAGCCTGGCGCGAAGGCAATTGTTAAATAATAAGGCTCTTCAAATGAAGAGCCTTATTTTTCCGTGATCTGAATCTTATATTAAGGATATATCCTGTAGCGCTTTATTTATCATCCCCCTTGAGTTTCCTTAGGAATATTCCTTTAATTTACGCTCACTAACTTTCCCCTCAATAATTAAGAATCAATTAAAGATCTTAACTTATTGTTATTTTGAAACAACCCTATGCAACGCAGGGAAATACCTTTCCGAGCCACTTTCATGCATATTTAAAAATAGGGCATATACTCACTAATACGCCGCTCGGCGTTCTTTTGCGTGGAGTATTCATATGCTACCTAATAATGTTAGTCGCATCAGCGCTATCGCTGTTGCGGTACTGCTCGCGTTCTCTCTTTCTGCCTGCAGTGGAAGCGGTGGCGGCTCTCATCACTCAACGGCCAAAAATAACCCTGCGACGGGAAGCAGCAGCGGCTCAGGTGATGGTAGTGGCACGACCGCGAACAATGGCGGTTCGGGCAGCAACGGCTCGGGTACCGGGACGGGTTCAGGTACCGGGACAGGCGCTGGTGGCGGAACGGGTTCTGGTTCAGGCTCAGGAGGCAATGGCGGCGGAGGAACCGGAACAGGCAACACGGGCGGTGGCGGAACCACTACCGCAGGCGTAAATACGATACTGGGTGATGCCGGTAAAACCGTAACCAGCGTCGGATCCACTGTGGATAGCCTCGGAAGCCAGCTTCCAACTAATAATCCCGTCACGTCAACCGTTTCAACCACCGTCAGCGGTGTTGGCAGTGCCGTGTCCACCGTGGGGACAGGCGTCACGACTGGCGTTGGCGATCCAAATAATCCGAACGGTGTGGGTACCACGGTTAAAGGCGTGACCACGTCCGTCACCTCCCTTGGCAATACCGTTTCAACAGTAGGCACGGGCCTGGCGAGCTCCACTTCCGGAACACCGGTCAGCGGCGTAACCGGCCTGACGGGCAGCGTGGTCAACAGCACCGGGCAACTGGTCAGTAACACCGGCACGGGTCTCACCAACACGGTAAGCAGCCCAGCGGTCACTCAGGTAACAACCGATACCACGACCCTGGCTAACAAGACGCTGGGCGGAGTACAAGGCGTGACGCAAAGCGTAGGCACCACAACGGGTCTCGGCACACCGGTCAACGGTCTGCTGACACAGGTGGGTGGCACCGTCAGCGGCGTGGGGACCAACATTAGCAGCAGCAACAGCGGGCTTAGCGGTGTCGGTCAGGTCTTTCAAAATGTCGGCCAGACGGTCACGGATAGCGGTACGCTGGTCAAACCCGCCTCTTCGACAACGGGAGGAAGTTCAGGCTCTCTCACAGCCAATGCAAATGTGGCGGCCACGAACAACAGTCTGGGTGCAACGGTCAATACGACCCTCAATACCCTGACTGCAGGCGTTACGGCCAACGCAGCAACAACATCAAGTCAAAATACGTTAACAGCGAATCCGATTAACGGACTCAACACGTTAACCACCGGTCTGCTGACGCCAAAACAGTAACCTGCTTATTGTCATTCTGCGCCCCTGGTTCAGGGGCGCTTTATACAGCGACACTCCCCCTAACCGGGAATGATGAACAGGGATAGCGCGATGAAACACCACTTCCTTTTTTCGCTGACGGGGCTGGTTGTGCTGAGCATGGCCCGCGCCGATACACTGCCCTCTATTATTAACCCTGATAACCCGGCGCAAGTTTCTCGTAACGTTGCCCCCGAACAGACGGAGGCCGTCCCGCAGCCGAAAGTCAAAATAGAAAAACCGCAGTCAACGCTGACGCCTGAAACGCCCATTACCATTAATCACATTCAGTTTATTGGCGGCACGCGTTATCCCTTGCAGGAATTACTTCAGCCCTTCAGGCCTTACGCCGGAAAAACCGTGCCGCTAAAAACGCTCACCGGGCTGGTAAACGATATTACGGCGCGCTATAAGGCTGACGGTTTTCCGCTCTCCTATGCGTGGCTGCCCGATAATAATTTCCAGCAGGGGAATATTAAAATTGTTCTGGTTGAAGGCTATGTCGCTCACAGCGACATTACCAGTAATAACCCGCACATCGCCGAACGTCTTAAACGTTTGTCCGAAAAAATCATGGCGGAAAAACCGCTGTCTCAGGATACGTTCGATCGCTACAGCCAGCTGATGACGCGCACCCCGAACGTTCCGGTCACGGCTAACGCGCAGCTGCCAACCAATATTTATGGCGCGGCGGCAATGCAAATAACCGGCAACCAGGAGCGGAGCTGGAATATCGCCTCGACGATCGATACCCGTAAAGGGCAAGATTTAATGATGCTGAACGGCACGCTCAGCAACATGACAAGTTATGGCGATCAGCTTGGCGTGGCCACGCTTGTGCCGTTAGATAGCAACACGCGAAAAAACTATGTCGGGCTCAACTGGCAGCAGTTTTTAAACGATGAAGGGCTGACGATGCAGCTCAAAGGCAGCTATTACCGTGAAGATCCGCGAGATTTTTCGCCCCTGCTCTCTTTGCCGAATAATATCAGCGTCGATTCGAAGCAAAAAACAACGCAATACAACGGTGGCGTGACGTTTGGCTATCCCCTGCTGCTGACGCAAAAATCACAAATTAATCTGACCGGCGGTTTTGATTACACCGACCGCCAGGATGATTATGCTCTTCAGGCCAGACTGCAGGGCAAAACCTATCGTCTGGACTCCGTCAACCAGCACGCGCGTTATCCGGCGCTGGAAGTGGGCGTTAATGGTGCGCATCAGTTCACAACCGCCAGCATCAGCGGCCGACTCAACGTGCGTCAGGGCATTGATGCGATGGGTGCCGATATCGTCTCGGCTCCCAGGCCCGATATTAATTTTACGCTCACGAAAAGCTATCTGGACGCAGCCTGGCTGTTTGCCGACAAGTGGCGGCTTTCAACGTCCTGGGAGGGTGACTGGTCAAATAACACGTTGCCAGAACCCGAACGCGTTAGCTTCGGTGCCCAGCGGTTTGGCCGTGGATACCAGGACAGTGAAGCAAGCGGTGATTACGGCTATGGCGGGCAGGTAGAACTGCGCTATATCCAGATGCGAAAAGAGAGTACCTGGCTTGCCACAATCCAGCCCTACATCCTGGCCGATACCGCGCAAACCTGGTTTAACACCTCAGGTTTGCCTCATCAACGGCTCGGGTCAGTGGCGACCGGCGTGATGATAGGCGATACCCGCCACTATAGCGTCACGGTTGAGGCGGCAAGACCCGTAGGGGATGTTCCGACAGACAGTCGCAACAGAGACTGGCGCTACAGCCTGACGTTTACGTGGAATTTCAATAAAATGCAGTAAGCCTTTCAGCCCGAATACTGACAGGATCAACGCAGCGCAGCGCGTGGGTTGGACAGGCCTCCACGCAGGCCGGTCCGCCTTCGCGATGACGGCACAAATCACATTTCAGCGCTTGTGCCCTGTTTCCCACCAGCCGTACCTGCATCGCCCCAAACGGACAGGCGACCATACAGCTCTTGCAGCCAATACAGCGCGTCTGATCAACAAGCCAGGCGCCAGCCGTACGGCTGATGGCATGGGTTGGGCAGACGTTGGCACAGGGGGCGTCCTCGCACTGATGACACCCCACCGCCGTTGTGAAGTCGTCCCCTTTCACCACCCGAAGGCGGGAGGTAAAAGCCTGCGCGGTGAAATCGTCCTGATGCGCGACCGCACAGGCTACTTCACAGGTGCGGCACCCGATGCATTTTTCCGCATCCGCCATGATAAATCGGTTCATCTGTTACGCCTCGCGTACGTTAAAACCCAGCTCTTTTGAGATAGCCTCTGCCGTTTCGCGCAGCGGTTTGAGCAGGTTCTTCTCGCCCACCTGCTTCATGCGCGACGTCGATAGCGAGATAGAGATCGCATACGGGACGCGGCCGTGAATATCAAACACCGGCACGGCAATACAGGAGACGCCCAGCTCGTTCTCTTCTTTGTCCATCGCCATGCTGCGATCGCGAATTTCCGCCAGTTCATCATACATGGCGCTCAGTTCAGTGATGGTGTTGCGCGTCAAAGGTTGGATCTGTTCCTGGTGGCTTTCCCAGTAGCTCGCCACGTAATCCTGATGGCCAAACGCCATGTAGATCTTGCCCATCGCGGAACAGTAAAGCGGCATATGCTGGCCAATATAGGCGCGCGTGCGCAGCATACCGGTTGTCGGTTCGAGCTTATAAATCAGGATTGCGTGGTCATCTTCCCGGCTGGAGAAGTTCACCGTCTCGCCGGTCGCAATGTTCAGCGCTTCGAGGTGCGGAGCGGCCACGTGAATGATATTCAGCGACGACAGCGCCTTTTGCCCGACGGCGATAAATTTGGTGGTCAGGCGATAGCTTCCCGCGGCGGGTGCCGGGGTCACGTACCCGCACGACTGTAGCCCCTGCAGCAAGCGGTGCACGGTGCTCTTGTTCAGCCCCGCCAGTTCCGATAAATGCGCAAGCGGACACCCGTTCGGATAGTTGCTGAGGATCTCAATCAGCATCAGGCCACGAAACAAGCTCTGGCTGCCTGCTGGCCTCTCTTTTTCTTGCGTCATTTCGCTCTCTTTCATGCTCATTACATGGCTCCTTTTCATCGCGACCTGATGGTAGCGCAAAGTGTGGGTCAGTTCACGATCTCAACAGAAAAAACACAACCAGTTGATTTTAATCGATTTTGAAAAACATGAATGTCGTTGATCTGACAAAATTTGATCGCTATATTTGAAATCAGATTTCGCATAGTGGAATTTAGCGATAAAAAAGCACTCACACTTGCCCTTAAAAGAACAGGAGAACAGGGATGAAAGTGACCTTCGAAGAGTTGAAAGCGGCGTTCAATCGGGTTCTGCTCGATCGCGGCATAAAAGCGGAAACCGCAGACGCTTGCGCCGAGATGTTTGCCCGCACCACGGAATCCGGCGTCTATTCGCATGGTGTGAACCGCTTCCCGCGCTTTATTCAGCAGCTTGATGCAGGGGATATCATTCCTGACGCCCAGCCCAAACGGGTGATGACATTAGGCGCCATCGAACAGTGGGATGCCCAGCGTTCCATTGGCAACCTGACGGCGAAGAAGATGATGGATCGCGCCACCGAGCTGGCGTCCGATCACGGCATTGGTCTGGTGGCAGTGCGTAACGCGAACCACTGGATGCGCGGCGGCAGCTACGGCTGGCAGGCGGCGGAGAAGGGCTATATCGGCATTTGCTGGACCAACTCGATTGCCGTGATGCCCGCGTGGGGATCAAAAGAGTGCTGCATCGGCACAAACCCGCTGATCGTTGCCATTCCGTCGAACCCTATCACCATGGTCGACATGTCGATGTCGATGTTCTCCTACGGCATGCTGGAGGTGAACCGCCTGGCCGGGCGCGCGTTGCCGGTAGATGGCGGCTTTGACGACGAAGGTCACCTCACCAGAGAGCCGGGCGTGATCGAGAAAAACCGCCGTATTCTGCCCATGGGCTACTGGAAAGGGTCCGGCTTATCCATCGTCCTCGATATGATCGCCACCCTGCTCTCAAACGGATCTTCCGTCGCGGAAGTGACCCAGGACAACAGCGACGAGTACGGCGTATCGCAGATCTTCATCGCCATTGAGGTGGATCGCCTGATCGATGGCCCAACCCGCGATGCCAAACTGCAGCGCATTATGGACTTCATCACCACCGCCGAACGCGCGGATGAGAATGTCGCCATCCGCCTGCCGGGGCATGAATTTACCCGTTTGCTTGAAGAGAACCGCTGCAACGGCATCACGGTTGACGACAGCGTGTGGGCGAAAATCCAGTCTCTGTAAGGAGTGGGCCATGATATTCGGACATATTTCCCAGCCAAATCCGTGTCGCCTGCCGCGGGCAATTGAAAAAGCCCTTCATTTTCTGCGCACGACGGATTTCTCTCTCCTGGCGCCAGGCGTAGTAGAAATTGAAGGTCGCAACATTTTTGCCCAGGTTCTGGATCTGACAACAAAGGATCTGCACGAGAATCGCCCGGAAGTGCATCGCCGCTATCTGGATATCCAGTTCCTGGCCTGGGGTGAAGAGAAAATCGGTATCGCGATTGATACTGGTAATAACGAAATAAGCGAATCATTGCTGGAACAGCGCGATATTATTTTTTATCACGACAGTGAAAATGAGTCGTTTATCGAAATGACACCCGGCAGCTATGCCATATTTTTTCCGCAGGATGTGCACCGTCCTGCCTGTATTAAAAACAAGGAAACCACAATTCGTAAAATTGTGGTGAAAGTGGCAATCAGCGAATTAGATTAATTTTCTGATATACCCTAAATAATTCGAGTTGCAGGAAGGCGGCAAGAGAGTGAATCTCCAGGAGCTTACATAAGTAAGTGACTGGGGTGAACGAGCGCAGCCAACGCACATGCAACTTGAAGTATGACGGGTATAAATACAGGAACGCGAAATGACCAACACCAGTTTTATTATTGGTGCGTACCCCTGCGCACCCTCGTTTCACCAGAAAGGCGAACAAGAAGAACAAACCTTCTGGCGGGAACTTTCCGACACGCCGAATATTCGCGGGCTGGAACAGCCTTGCCTTGAAAATCTTCATCCCCTTGGTGACGAATGGCTGTTCCGCCATACCCCGGGGGACTGGCAAATCGTGGTCACGGCAGTAATGGAAACCATGCGCCGCCGCGGCAGCAACGGCGCATTTGGCCTGGCCTCGGCTGACGACGCGCAGCGTAAAGCATGCGTGGACTTTTACCGACATCTGCACCAGAAAATTAACGCCGTGAATGCCCGTTATCCAGGCAAAGTGATTGCTCTGGAAATGCAGGCCGCCCCGCAGGCGGGCAATGCTTCCGTCGAACAGGCTACAGAAGCGTTTTCCCGCTCGGTTCGGGAAATCGCGGGCTGGGACTGGGACTGCGATCTGGTGCTGGAACACTGCGATGCCATGAACGGCCCGGCACCGCGCAAGGGCTTCCTGCCACTGGAGCAGGTGCTGGAGGTGGTGAAAGACACGGATATCAGCGTCTGCATCAACTGGGCGCGGTCGGCCATCGAAGGCCGTAACACTACCCTTCCCCTTGACCACGTTCAGGCCGCGCTTAATGCCGGGAAACTGGGTGCGCTGATGTTTTCAGGCACCACCCCCGGCGGGGAGTACGGTGAATGGCAGGATCTGCACGCGCCATTTTCCTCCTTCTGTGCCGACAGTCTGATGTCCACTGAACGTGCAAAAGCACTCTTTACTGCGGCGAGCGCCGCAACGTTGAAATTCTCCGGTATTAAATTACTGGAAATAAATGCTAATGCTGATGTCAGCCATCGCATCGCCATTTTGCGCGACGGTATTAGCGCAATGAATAAAGCAACGCAATAACAATAAGAAAAGTTTATTCCGGTTACCTACTGAGAGATTAACTATGAATATTTCTACTCATGCTCTACATGCGGATATTCCGCGCCAGCGCTGGCTAAGAATCATTCCTCCTATTCTTATCGCCTGTATTATTTCATATATGGACCGCGTGAATATCGCGTTTGCAATGCCGGGAGGGATGGACGAAGAATTAGGTATTACCGCCACCATGGCAGGCCTCGCGGGCGGCATATTCTTTATCGGCTATCTGTTCCTGCAGGTACCCGGCGGCAAGATTGCGGTGCACGGTAGCGGCAAGAAATTTATCGGCTGGTCACTGGTCGCCTGGGCGGTGATCTCAGTGCTCACGGGTCTCGTGACGAATCAGTACCAGCTGCTGGTGCTGCGCTTCTTACTCGGCGTGGCGGAAGGCGGGATGCTGCCCGTTGTGCTCACCATGATCAGCAACTGGTTCCCGGATGCCGAACGCGGTCGCGCCAACGCAATTGTGATCATGTTTGTACCCATCGCCGGGATAATCACCGCCCCGCTGTCGGGCTGGATTATCACCGCGCTTGACTGGCGCTGGCTGTTCATCATTGAAGGTCTGATGTCCATTGTTGTGCTGGTGCTCTGGGCATTCACGGTCTACGACCGTCCGCAGGAAGCCCGCTGGATCTCAGCGGCAGAGAAAAACTATCTGGTACAAACGCTGGCGGCTGAACAGCAGGCCATCGCCGGAAAAGAGGTGAAAAATGCCTCGCTCAGCGCGGTGCTGTCTGACAAAACCATGTGGCAACTGATCGCCCTGAATTTCTTCTATCAGACCGGGATTTACGGTTACACCCTCTGGCTGCCGACCATTCTGAAGGAGCTGACGCACACCAGCATTGGTCAGGTGGGGATGCTCGCCATCCTGCCCTACATCGGCGCCATTGCGGGCATGTTCTTGTTCTCCTCGCTTTCTGACCGCACCGGCAAGCGCAAGCTGTTTGTCTCCCTGCCGTTGATTGGCTTCGCGCTCTGCATGTTCCTCTCCGTAGCCCTGAAAGCAAACATCTGGCTGGCCTATGCCGCACTGGTGGGCTGCGGTTTCTTCCTGCAATCCGCCGCCGGCGTGTTCTGGACGATCCCGGCAAGACTGTTTAGCGCAGAGATGGCGGGCGGCGCGCGCGGCGTGATCAACGCCCTGGGCAACCTCGGTGGCTTCTGCGGCCCGTATGCCGTTGGCGTGCTGATCACCCTGTACAGCAAAGATGCGGGCGTCTACTGCCTGGCCGTTTCACTCGCGCTGGCGTCGCTGCTGGCCCTGCTGTTGCCGGCGAAATGCGATGCCGGGGCAGAGCCCAATCCCACGGTAAATCCCCATAAACGTGCGGCCTGATGCCCTCACCCCAGCCCTCTCCCACGGGGAGAGGGAGAAAACCAAACCGTAGGCCGGGTAAGCGCAGCGCCACCCGGCAATTAAGCGAGATGAAGATGAGTGAAAAAGAGACCTTCTGGCTGGGTATCGATTGTGGCGGTACTTATCTGAAAGCCGGTTTATACAACAGCCAGGGCAAAGAAGTCAGTATCGAACGCCGCTCCGTTGCCACGCTCAGCCCGCGAGCGGGCTACGCCGAGCGGGATATGCATCAGCTGTGGCAGCACTGCCACGCAACCATCGCCGCGTTGCTCAAGAATGCAGGCGTAAACGGCAACCAGATCAATGGGGTCGGCATTTCTGCTCAGGGTAAAGGGCTGTTTCTACTGGATAAACAGGACCAACCGTTGGGCAACGCCATCCTCTCCTCCGATCGCCGGGCACTGGAGATTGTGCAGCGCTGGCAGCAGGACGGCATTCCCGAAAAACTCTACCCGCATACGCGCCAGACGCTGTGGACCGGGCATCCGGCCTCGCTTCTGCGCTGGGTCAAAGAGAACGAGCCGCAGCGCTATCAGCAGATTGGCTGCGTGATGATGGCGCACGACTATCTGCGCTGGTGCCTGACCGGCGTGAAGGGCGGTGAAGAGAGCAACATCTCCGAGTCCAATCTCTACAACATGAATACCGGGCAGTATGACCCGCAGCTTACGCGCTGGCTCGGGATCAGCGAGATTGACGGCGCCCTGCCGCCGATTGTCGGTTCAGCAGAAATCTGCGGGGAAATCACCGCTCAGGCAGCCGCCCTTACCGGTCTCGCGGCGGGCACGCCCGTCGTGGGGGGACTGTTTGATGTGGTTTCCACCGCGCTCTGCGCCGGACTGCAGGACGAGCACACGCTGAACGCCGTGATGGGCACCTGGGCCGTCACCAGCGGGATCGCCAGTGCGCTTTGCAGCAACGAACCCTTCCCCTACGTTTATGGTCGCTACGTGCATCCGCAGCAGTACATCGTTCACGAAGCCAGCCCGACCTCGTCCGGCAACCTTGAGTGGCTCACCGCGCAGTGGGGCGACATGTCGTTCAGCGAGATCAACCACGCCGTCGCCAGCCTGCCGAAAGCCGAAAGCGATGTGTACTTCCTGCC
>Ga0153918_1001135_pt1 | contig 11096 bp, 10 predicted proteins | sample TSFL002MetaG_FD_104687 | JGI IMG/M metagenome (GOLD analysis project Ga0153918, IMG submission 104687) | Attine ant fungus gardens microbial communities from Florida, USA - TSFL002 MetaG | ecosystem: Host-associated > Fungi > Mycelium > Unclassified | place: USA: Florida, Paynes Creek Historic... | reverse complement strand
CGCGGCACGATATCCAGGTTGAGTTCCACCGCCACCCGGCGCCCGGTCAGTTCCAGGCGGGCCAGCAGGGCCGCGACGCTTTCGCCAGCGGGCAATTCGTAAGGTTCACCGTTCAGTTGAATGCGCATGCGCACGGCCACCATTGTTCTTTGGGGGCCCGCATTCTAGCGCCGATCCACGCACGAACCCAAGGGCGCTGCACGCCATTAGTCGCGATTGTGGACCGCTTGGTCAGCCCAGGCGCCAGGCAGCCAGGCCCAGGCACAGCCAACCGGCAAGGAAGCACAGGCCGCCGAAGGGGGTGATGATGCCCAGTTTGCCCAGGCCGCTGAGCGTCAGCAGGTACAGGCTACCGGAGAACAGCACGATCCCCAGGGCGAACAGACCGCCAGCCCAGCCGACCAGGCGCCCCGGCAGGTGGGCAGAAAGCACGGCGACACCAAAGATCGCCAGGGCATGCACCAGCTGATAGGTCACCCCGGTATGGAAAATAGCCAGGTAATCAGCCGTCAGACGGTCCTTCAGGCCATGTGCGGCGAACGCGCCCAGGGCGACGCCGGTAAAGCCGAAGAAGGCAGCGAGCATGAGGAAGCTGCGAAGCATGGGACGACTCCTTGTATCGGGTCTGTATAATGGCCCGTTCCACCGGTCCGGCCAAGCCATCGCCATGCTGTCATCCATTCTCCGCCGCCTCGCCCGCGCCCTGCTCTGGTTCGCTGCCGGCAGCATCGTGCTGGTGCTGGTGTTTCGCTGGGTACCGCCGCCTGGCACGGCCTTGATGCTCGAACGCAAGGTGCAATCATGGGTGAGTGGCGAGCCGATTGACCTGCAACGCGACTGGGAGCCGTGGGAGAACATCTCCGACGAACTCAAGGTGGCAGTCATCGCTGGTGAAGACCAGAAGTTTGCCAGCCATTGGGGCTTCGACATTCCGGCCATCCAGGCGGCGCTGGCCTACAACGAGCGTGGCGGCAGCATTCGTGGCGCCAGCACCCTGACCCAGCAGGTAGCCAAGAACCTGTTCCTGTGGTCGGGCCGCAGCTGGTTCCGCAAGGGGCTGGAGGCCTGGTTCACGGGGCTGATCGAACTGTTCTGGTCGAAGGAGCGGATTCTTGAGGTTTACCTGAACAGCGCCGAGTGGGGCAAAGGCGTGTTCGGTGCCCAAGCCGCGGCGCGTTATCACTTTGGTGTCGATGCCAGCCGGCTGACCCGCCAGCAGGCCGCACAACTGGCCGCCGTGCTGCCGAGCCCGATCAAGTGGAGTGCCAGCCGGCCCAGCGCCTATGTGGCAAGCCGGGCGGGCTGGATTCGCCGGCAGATGAGCCAGCTGGGCGGGCCCAGCTACCTGATGCAACTGGACAGCTCGCGCAGGCCGTAACCCCGACAAAAAAGCCGCTCACCCTCTCGGGTCAGCGGCTTTTCAATGCAGCCAGGTCAGGTCAGACGGTGATCAGCGCCTTGACCTTGTTCATCGCATTCTTCTCCAACTGGCGAATACGCTCAGCCGAAACGCTGTACTTGTCAGCCAGCTCATGCAGCGTGGCCTTTTCTTCCGCCAGCCAGCGCTGGTAGAGGATATCGCGGCTACGGTCATCCAGGCCTTGCAGTGCTTCGTGCAGGTTGCTGGTGGAGTTGTCGCTCCAGTCGGCATCCTCCAGCTGCACAGCCGGATCGTAGCGGTGGTCTTCCAGATAATGCGCTGGCGACTGGAAGGCGCTGTCGTCATCCGCTTCGGCTGCCGGGTCGAAGGCCATGTCCTGGCCACTCAGGCGGCTTTCCATCTCGCGCACTTCACGCGGCTCGACGCCGAGGCTTTCCGCCACGCGATGCACTTCGTCGTTGTTCAGCCAGGCCAGACGCTTCTTCTGGCTGCGCAGGTTGAAGAACAGCTTGCGCTGGGCCTTGGTGGTGGCCACCTTCACGATGCGCCAGTTACGCAGGATGAATTCGTGGATTTCTGCCTTGATCCAGTGCACGGCGAAGGACACCAGGCGCACACCCATCTCGGGGTTGAAACGCTTGACCGCCTTCATCAGGCCGACGTTGCCTTCCTGGATCAGGTCAGCCTGCGCCAGACCGTACCCTGCATAGCTACGTGCGATATGCACAACGAAACGCAGGTGGGCCATCACCATTTGCCGAGCGGCCTCGAGATCCTGCTCATAGTAGAGACGCTCGGCCAGATCACGCTCCTGCTCGACAGACAGCAGCGGGATGCTGTTGACCGTGTGCACGTAGGCTTCCAGGTTTGCACCGGGCACCAGGGCATAGGCAGGTTGCAACGATGTGGTCATTCAAGAACCTCCGACTTACAAAACTCGCGCCTTGTGAGCGCTGCCAACATTGACCCGGAACGACCGTACAAGTTCCATCGTGAAGGAAATGTCAATGCTGGCACGTAAAAACTATCGCGGCGCCAGCTCGTTCAAGTGGCGGGCGACTGCGATCCATGCACCGATATACCCCAACAGCACCGCTCCGATCAAGAGCGACAGACCATCGGACGCCGGCACCCCGCCCAGGGCGAAGTCACTGCCATACAGCCCGGAAAGCCCTACCACGGCCTCGTTGAGCCAGTTCAGGCCAAAGGCCAGGATAGCCCAGGCCAGCACCCCCGCACCCAGGCCGTACAAGGCGCCCATGTACAGGAAAGGCCTGCGGACGTAGCTGTCTGTACCGCCCACCAGCTTGATCACTTCGATTTCGATGCGGCGGTTTTCGATATGTAGACGAATTGTGTTACCGATTACTAACAGCAGCGCGGAAATCAGCATTACCGCCAGGCCGAAGACAAAACGGTCGCCCAGCTTGAGGATCGCCGCCAGCCGCTCGACCCATACCAGGTCCAGTTGTGCATTCTCCACCCTTGGCAACTCAGATAGACGTTGACGGAGGGCTTCCAGGGCCGGTTTATCGACTTCGGTCGGCGTCACCACCACCACGCCGGGCAACGGGTTGTCAGGCAGTTCGCGCAGGGCCTCGCCTAGCCCGGACTGCTGCTGGAACTCTTGCAGGGCCTGCCCGGGGCTGACGTATTGGGCGTCGGCGACCCCCGGCATGCGCTTGATGTCGTCACGCAGGGCTTCACCCTGCTGGTTACCTGCATCGAGCTTCAGGTACAGCGAAATCTGTGCGGCGCGTTGCCATGAGCCACCCAGCACCTCGATATTCTTCAGCAGCAGCGATAGCCCCATGGGCATGCTCAGGGCCACGGCCATCACCAGGCAGGTGAAGAAGCTGCCGATCGGCTGCTTGCCCAACCGTCGAAGGCTGTCGGCCAGGCTGGCGCGATGGCTTTCCAGCCAGGCGTGCAGCAGGGTGCGGAAGTCCGGGCCGTCGTCATCGTGATCGCCGCCCTTCTTCCTCGCCGGCTGCGGGTCGGCAGCCTTGGGCGCAACGCGCTCGGAAACCTTTGGTGTACGTGTAGTGCTCATTGCCCGGCCTCCCCATCGCCGATCAGACGACCGCGCTGCAGCGTCAGCATGCGGTGGCGCATGCGCGCAATCAGTGCCAGGTCGTGACTGGCGATCAGAACCGTGGTGCCCAGGCGGTTGATATCCTCGAACACGCCCATGATCTCCGCGGCCAGCCGCGGGTCGAGGTTACCGGTGGGCTCATCCGCCAGCAGCAAGGCCGGCTGGTGAACGATGGCGCGGGCAATACCGACCCGCTGCTGCTGGCCGGTGGACAGGTCGGCCGGGAACAGCTCGCCCTTGTCGGCCAGCGACACCCGCTCCAGCGCCGAATCCACGCGTTTGGCGATCTCGGCCTTGGACAAGCCGAGAATCTGCAGCGGCAGGGCGATGTTGTTGAACACGGTGCGGTCGAACAGCAGCTGGTGGTTCTGGAACACCACGCCAATCTGCCGACGCAGGAACGGGATCTGCGCATTGCTGATCTGGCCCAGGTCCTGCCCTGCCAGCATCAGCTTGCCGCTGGTCGGGCGTTCCATGGCCAGCAACAGGCGCAGCAAGGTGCTCTTGCCCGCGCCCGAGTGCCCGGTGACGAACAGGAACTCGCCCCGGCGCGCGCGGAAGCTCAGCTCGTGCAAGCCGACATGGCCGTTAGGGTAGCGCTTGGCAACCTGTTCGAATCGGATCATGGTCAGTCTCGCTCGGCGAACAGAGCCTTGACGAACGGCTCGGCTTCGAATGTGCGCAGGTCGTCGATGCCTTCACCGACCCCGATGAAGCGGATCGGCAGCTTGAACTGCTTGGCCAGGGCGAAGATCACCCCGCCCTTGGCAGTGCCATCCAGCTTGGTCAGCGCGAGGCCGGTCAGCTCGACACTCTGGTGGAAGTACTTGGCCTGGCTGATGGCGTTCTGCCCGGTACCGGCGTCGAGCACCAGCAGCACCTCGTGGGGTGCCTCGGCATCGAGCTTGCCGATGACCCGGCGGACCTTCTTGAGCTCCTCCATCAGGTTGTCCTTGGTGTGCAGCCGGCCAGCGGTGTCGGCGATCAGCACATCGATACCACGGGCTTTGGCAGCCTGTACCGCGTCGAAGATCACCGAGGCGGAATCGGCGCCGGTGTGCTGGGCAATCACCGGGATCTGGTTACGCTCGCCCCAGACCTGCAATTGCTCCACGGCAGCGGCACGGAAGGTATCACCGGCAGCCAGCATGACCTTCTTGCCTTCCAGTTGCAGCTTCTTGGCCAGCTTGCCGATGGTGGTGGTCTTGCCGGCACCGTTCACGCCGACGACCAGAATCACGTAGGGCTTGTTCTGCGCCTGGACCTTGAGCGGCTGCTCGACAGGGCGCAGCAGGGCTGCCAGCTCCTCCTGCAGCGACTTGTACAGCGCGTCGGCGTCGGCCAGCTGCTTGCGGGCGACCTTCTGGGTCAGGTTCTGAACGATGGCCGAGGTGGCTTCGACGCCGACGTCGGCCGTCAGCAGACGGGTTTCGATCTCGTCGAGCAGGTCGTCATCGATGACCTTCTTGCCCAGGAACAGGCTGGCCATGCCCTCGCCGATGCTGGCGCTGGTCTTCGACAGGCCCTGCTTGAGGCGGGCGAAGAAACCGGGCTTGGACTGCTCGGTGGCGACCGGGGCAGCCACCTCGGGTGCGGGTTGCGGCGCCACAGGCGCAGGGGCCACGACTGGCGCCACGACCACCGGTTCTGGTGCGGGACGCTCCGGAATCACCGGCGGCGCCTTCGGCTGCAGGTCCGGCACCAGCGCCACAGGCTCTTCGGCTACCGGCAGCACCAGGTTGCTGACAGGGGCTGCGTGCTCGACCACCGGGGCAGTCTCGACCGGCGCTGCGTGTACCGGCATGGAAGCGATTGGCTCGGGCACCGGAGCGACCAGCGGCTCGGAAGCGACCGGTTCAGGCTCGGGGGCCACTACTGGCGTGGAAGCGACTGGCTCTGGCGCAGGCGCTTCGACCACCGGAGCCCTGGGCTCGACCGGCGCAGGCGGCTGCACTTCGACACGCGGCTGCTCGGCGGCGGGCTGCGGCGTTACCGGCTCGGCTGGCTGCACCTCGGGCGCGGGTGGCTCAGGCGTTTGAGGCTGTTCGGCGACAGGTTGCTGCGGTTTCTTGCGAAACCAGCTGAACAGGCCTTTTTTCTCGCCAGCCTCGGCCGGCGCTTTTTTGTCGTCGTTGGAACCAAACATGGAAGACGGCTATCTCAGGGTAGCGATGGGCCAGCAACTGGCACATCAGGAATTCTCTAAACGCAGAACAGACTATTTTGAATCCGACTGGTTCATGCGCAATGTTTTGTCGTAATGGGCCTGCGGGCCAGAACGGCGACAGGCATGGTCGCCAGGCAACCGGATCAGTATCCTAGCACCTCCTGGCCCGCCGACGCTAAACCAGCGGGCCGCCGAACAGGTTAATCACCGTATGAATGCTCTAGCCCGCCGCGCCGCTGGCCTGTTGCTCGGCACGCTCTGCCTGCCGCTCGCGGCGTTCGCCGCCGACGTGCAACCGACCCACGAATTCATCCTCGACAACGGCCTGAAAGTGGTCGTTCGCGAAGACCACCGTGCCCCAGTGGTCGTCTCGCAGATCTGGTACAAGGTCGGCTCCAGCTACGAGACCCCAGGCCAGACCGGCTTGTCCCATGCCCTGGAGCACATGATGTTCAAGGGCAGCGCCAAGATCGGCCCTGGCGAGGCCTCGCGCATCCTGCGTGACCTCGGTGCGGAAGAAAACGCCTTCACCAGCGACGACTACACCGCCTATTACCAAGTGCTGGCCCGCGACCGCCTGCCGGTGGCCCTTGAGCTCGAAGCCGACCGCCTGGCCAGCCTGCGCCTGCCTGCCGACGAGTTCGCCCGGGAAATCGAGGTGATCAAGGAAGAGCGCCGCCTGCGTACCGATGACCAGCCCAGTTCCAAGGCCTTCGAGCTGTTTCGTGCCATGGCCTTCCCGGCCAGCGGCTACCACACCCCGACCATCGGCTGGATGGCCGACCTCGAGCGCATGAAGGTCGAGGAACTGCGTCACTGGTATGAATCCTGGTACGCACCGAACAACGCCACCCTGGTGGTGGTCGGCGATGTCACCGCCGATGAGGTCAAAGGGCTGGCACAGAAATACTTCGGCAGCATCCCCAAGCGCGCCGTGCCACCCGCCAAACTGCCGCTGGAACTGGCCGAACCAGGCCAGCGCCAGCTGACCTTGCACGTACGCACCCAGTTGCCGAGCCTGATCTACGGCTTCAACGTACCGGGCCTGGCCACTGCCAAGGAGCCACGCACCGTGCATGCCCTGCGGCTGATCTCGGCCCTGCTCGACGGCGGCTACAGCGCGCGCATGCCGGCACGCCTGGAGCGTGGCCAGGAGCTGGTGGCCGGCGCCTCGTCAAGCTACAACGCCTTTACCCGAGGCGACAGCCTGTTCCTGATCTCGGCCACGCCGAACGTGCAAAAACAGAAAACCCTGGCTGACGTCGAAAAAGGCCTCTGGCAGCTGCTCGACGAACTCAAGACCACTCCGCCAAGCGCCGAAGAGCTGGAGCGCGTGCGCGCCCAGGTCATCGCCGGGCTGGTCTACGACCGCGACTCCATCAGCAGCCAGGCCACCACCATCGGCCAGCTGGAAACCGTCGGCCTGTCCTGGAAGCTGATCGACAGCGAGCTGGACGAACTCAAGCGCGTCACCCCGCAAGACGTGCAAAACGCTGCCCGCACCTATTTCACCCGCGAACGCCTGAGCGTTGCCCACGTACTGCCCGAGGAGTCCGCTCATGAGTGATCGCAGCGCACCACGCTATACCCTGATCGGCACGGGCATCATCGCGCTGGTAGTGGCGGTGGCCGCCGTGCTCGCCCGGCCGGCACATTCCGAGGCCCAAAGCAGCGCTGCCCGCCCGGCCAACACCCTGCAATCGCTGGCCGAGCTTGATGGCAAGGCACCCAGCAGGCGGCAGCTGAACATCCAGAACTGGACCACCGCCGAAGGCGCCCGGGTATTGTTCGTCGAGGCCCGCGAGCTGCCGATGTTCGACTTGCGCGTGACTTTTGCCGCCGGCAGCAGCCAGGACGGCAACACCCCTGGCCTGGCCAGCCTGACCAACGCCATGCTCAACGAGGGCGTGGCCGGCAAGGACGTGACCGCCATCGCCGAGGGCTTCGAGGGCCTGGGTGCCGACTTTGGCAACGGTTCCTATCGCGACATGGCCGTGGCCTCGCTGCGCAGCCTGAGTGCCCGGGACAAACGCGAGCCCGCCCTCAAGCTGTTCGCCGAAGTCACCGGCAAGCCGACCTTCCCGGAAGACGCCCTGAAACGCATCAAGAACCAGCTGCTGGCCGGTTTCGAGTATGAGAAACAAAACCCTGGCAAGATCGCCGGCAAGGCGCTGTTCAGTAAGCTCTACGGCGATCACCCCTACGCTCAGCCAAGCGATGGCAGCGCCGAGAGCGTACCAGGCATCACCCTTGAGCAGCTGCGCGCCTTCCACGCCAAGGCCTATGCCGCTGGCAACGCGGTGATCGCCCTGGTCGGTGACCTTAGCCGTGAGGAAGCCGAGGCCGTTGCCGCCCAGGTCTCCGCGGCCCTGCCCAAAGGCCCGGCACTGGCCAAACCGGCACAGCCGGTCGAGCCCAGGGCTGGCGTCACTCATATCGACTTCCCGAGCAAGCAGACGCACCTGATGCTCGCCGAGCTTGGCATCGACCGCCAGGACCCGGACTGGCCGGCCCTTTCGCTGGGCAACCAGATCCTCGGCGGCGGCGCCTTCGGCACCCGCCTGATGAGCGAAGTCCGCGAAAAACGCGGCCTGACCTACGGCGTGTACTCGGTATTCAGCCCGATGCAGGTGCGTGGCCCGTTCATGATCAACCTGCAGACCCGCGCCGAACTCAGTGAAGGCACGCTCAAGCTGGTACAGGGCATCCTTGCCGACTACCTCAAGAGCGGCCCGACCCAGCAGGAGCTGGACGACGCCAAACGCGAACTGGCCGGCAGCTTCCCGTTGTCCAATGCCAGCAATGCCAGCATCGTCGGCCAACTCGGCGCCATCGGTTTCTACAACCTGCCCCTGACCTGGCTGGAGGACTTCATGCAGCAGTCCCAGGCGCTGACCGTCGAGCAGGTCAAGGCGGCGATGAACAAGCACTTGGCAGCCGATAAGCTGGTGATCGTCACCGTTGGCCCGAAGGTGCCACAAAAGCCACTGCCCGCCCCCACTGACAAACCGTCCGAGCAGCCGCTCGGCGTACCGGAGCACTAATGCCTAGATCCACCCCTCCCGCCCGCCCGCAGCAGGGCCAAAGCAAGGGCCAGGGTCACCTGCGCATCATCGCCGGCGAGTGGCGCAGCCGCCGCCTGGCGGTACCGGAAGGCGAAGGCCTGCGGCCCACACCCGACCGCGTGCGCGAAACCGTGTTCAACTGGCTGGCGCCCTACATCGAAGGCGCCCAGGTGCTGGATGCCTTTACCGGCAGCGGCGCCCTGGTGCTGGAGGCGCTGTCCCGAGGCGCTGCGGATGCCGTGGCGCTGGATAGCAACCCCGCAGCCATCAGCAACCTGAAGAACAACCTGGAAATCCTGCGTTGCCCACGCGGCCAGATCCTGCAGACCGATGCCCTGCGCTACCTGCAGAACCCGGCCAAGCAGCAGTTCGACGTGGTGTTCCTCGACCCGCCGTTCCACCAGGACTTGCTGGCCAATACCTGCAACCTGCTGGAGCAGAACCAGTGGCTGCGCGAACAGGCGTGGGTCTACACCGAAAGCGAGGCTGCTCCGTCGAGCCTGCCGATGCCCGGCAACTGGCGCCTGCACCGCGAGAAGAAAACCGGCCAGGTGCATTACGCGCTGTGGCAACGGGGCTGATCCGGTAACCCTTAATTAGTTACCACAAACCCGCTGCCAGCATGGTTGAAGCTGCTCCCTCGTTCTTGCGGGAGCACTTCAACCATGATCGAACACCCTTCTGCGCCCTCCCAGGGCAGCACCGTGCAATCGTTCACCCTTGCCAATGGCCTGCGTACCTACCTGCGCGAAGACCATCGCGCACCGCTGGTCAGTGCACAGCTGTGGTACCACGTCGGTTCGAGCTACGAGCCTGCAGGCCACACCGGTCTTTCCCATGCCTTGGAGCATCTGCTGTTCGAAGGCAGCAGCAAACTGGCCGGTGGCCAATATTCGTCAGTCATGACACGCCTTGGCGGCAATCCGAACGCATTCACTTCAAGCGACGCCACGTTCTTTTCGCTGACATTGCCGAGCAGCCGGCTGGAGGTCGCGCTGGAAGCCATGGCGGATGTCATGGCCAGCGCCACACTCAGCGATACGCCTTTCGCTCGTGAACTGAACGTGGTCATGGCCGAACGCCGAGAGCAAGTCGACAACAACCCCTTGGCACTGGCAACGGAACATCACCAGTCACTGGCTTACGGCACCGGTGGCTATGGCAACCCCGTGATTGGCCACAAGGCCGATCTCGAGCACCTGACGCCTGCTGCAGCCCGCACCTGGTACCAGACCTGGTACCTGCCCAACAACGCCACACTGGCAGTATCAGGCGACATTACCCTGGCGCAGCTGCACAGCCTGGTAACTCGGCACTTCGCAGCGATCCCAGCCAAGCGCCTGCCAGCGCGAGAAGCCCCCAGCGCGCCACCGTTGCAGGATCGACGCCACCAGACGCTGCGACTACCGGGCCAGTACACAGGCACGATCCTCAGTTTCAACCTCCCCAGCCAATGTACTGCGCAGTCCGGCGAACAGGCTTATGCCTTGCGGCTGCTGCCCGATCTGCTTGCCGACGGGCACAGCAGCACCCTGCAGCAACAACTGGTTCTGAACGACCCGATACTGCAGGCCCTACGCCCCGAATACGAGCCCTGGCAGCGCGGGGACAGCTTGCTCGCGTTCTATGCCTTCTGCAGTCCGCAAACAACGCCGGAGATTGCAGCCGAGAGGCTGATGCTGGAGATCGAAGCCTTTCGCCAGTCGGCTCCTTCCAGGCAAGACCTGCAGCGCGCCAAGGCCCGCCTGCTGGCCAGGCAGTTGTTCGAGAGGGACGACATCGACAATCAGGCACAGGCCATCGGCAAACAGGCCGCCTGCGGCCTGGACCCCATTGCGCTGGAGAATGAGCGTCACGCCATCGAAGCCGTGACAGCCGAACAGGTAGGCCAGGCGGCCCTCGAGTTCCTGACTGAATCCCGTGCCGCCATTACTTTCATGCACCACAAGGAAAGCGCTCATGAATGACTCGACTGCGCCGCAGAAGCCTGCCGAAGCCCACAGCCTTTACGGTGGGCTGATCTCTGCCCAAGGGCTTGACCTGGATCGGTTGGCGTCCATCCAGACGCAAGTACAAGCCTGGACAACAGAAACGGGCACAACCGTAAAGTTCGTCGAAGCCCGCGGGTTGCCTATCGTTGACCTGATACTGAGGTTCCGGGCCGGCTCCGTTCAGGACACTGCGCACCCTGGTCTGGCAGCCTTGACGTTGTACATGCTCGACGAAGGCAGCCATCAGTACACGGCCACTCAACAGGCCGAGCATATCGAGCGCCTGGGTGCGATCATCGCAAAGCAGATACGTCTGGAGCATGCAACGCTGAGCCTGCGCAGCCTCAATACACAGGCCGTGCTGGGGCCCGCCTTGGCGCTTTTCACCGACCTCGTG
>Ga0153918_1001134_pt1 | contig 11099 bp, 9 predicted proteins | sample TSFL002MetaG_FD_104687 | JGI IMG/M metagenome (GOLD analysis project Ga0153918, IMG submission 104687) | Attine ant fungus gardens microbial communities from Florida, USA - TSFL002 MetaG | ecosystem: Host-associated > Fungi > Mycelium > Unclassified | place: USA: Florida, Paynes Creek Historic... | reverse complement strand
TGATCAGCGCAGAATCTCTGATGAGCATCAATCGATTCTGCCATTCATGTCACAGCTTCCCACGCCCAAAACTCCCCGACATGGCGTTCTGGGCTCGGGCCTGCCTGCGACGGCCAACCTGGATGCCATGCGCCGTGCTGCAGACTCTGTGTAGCCTAGAATTATCGGGAAAAAAAACTTGCTGGTCTCTGACCATGTAGTTGTATCCAGTTGATGGCTCAGCCACGTGTCCATCGATATCACGACAAGCCAACCACAACAACCGCTATTGCTTCCTCCTCATGGATAAAATCAGAGAGGTAATCCCATCGTCCCCTGCTTTGCATATCGCACCTCAGCCTACTCCTGCAGAAACTCACCACCCTCCGCAATGACGCCGACAGTGCCATTGCACGCGCCGAGGAGGCTGAGGCTCGGAACAAGAAACTCGAACAAGAACTTCTGGAGAGGGAACAGGAGAACACTTCCTTAAATCACCGTCTGACCCGTTCCGATGCAGAGATCGAGGAACTGGAAACACAGATCAAAGACCTCAAGCAGAAACTCTCAATCTCGGGCGACGCTACCTCGACGAATGAGGGGTTGACCAGAAAGGTTCAACTGCTAGAGGAGGAGCTTGACGCATGCGAGAAGAACCTGAGGGAGACAACTGAAAAGTGCGTGGCTTGACCCCTGGCATCCGTGTCCACTTTTGCCAACACATCTGCAGGTTGAGGCAGGCTGATTTGAAGGCTGAACAATGCGAGCGAAGAGCACAGAGTTTGGAGCTGGAGTCACAACGTTTGGAAGAAGCACTCGCGGTTCGTATCGTGCTCAGATCTCACTTCTTTTTTTTTCTTGCCTGCTGATCTACTTGCCTGCCACAGAATACCAAGAAAGAACTCAAGAAAACACAGGAAGATCTAGAAGGCCTCGTCAATTCCATGGAATCCTTGTAATGTATCCATCGTCGACATCATATCACGGTCGAATACCATGTTATCGATATCGTAATGAATTTCCCATGTTGCCAGTTCCATGAGATGGTTCAACATCCGTCAGTGGTTGTTTGATCTGCATCCGTGATTTAGATCACAGTCAATATTCCGAACACCCCAATCGAGACTCCACGTCCCTACTGGCACTGCAATTCCCTGAGTTTGCAGAGCAAGTGCGCTATCATGTTTCTCCTAGCTCGTCACACTAAACAACAAATATTGTATACCGGATACAATCAGATCTCGTAAGGACTGGACAGTTGCTCATGTTGTCTACTTAATATACATATCACCAAGAATTTCATTACCACTTTTTTCTTTTAGAGATACCCCAACTCCTTTACTTACTCTCCTCCTCTCCAGTAAACTTGAGCGAAATCGAATTCACACAATGCCTTTCATCGGCTGTATATCATCGTCAGTTAAACAAGAAATTGTTTGTTTTTACGCAACTTGGAGTAGGAAATCCTTCCCCTTGAAAAACATGTCCAAGATGGCCTCCACAAGCCGTACACGTAATCTCAATGCGTCGCATGCCCAAGCTTTGATCCTCGTTTCTGCTCACTGCACCAGGTATAGCTATAACATCATAAGTCAAAAAAGCCTCCCTCCCCCCTCTGATCAACATACCATCAAAAAATGCTGGCCAGCCACAACCGCTCTGTGATATCAATACATACATACGTACATCGTGGAAAAGTGTTGATTCAAATCTTACATTGAATTTTGTACGACTTTGATACAATGGCGTACCACAGCCTGCGCAATCATAGATCCCAACCTTGTCAAATTTGTCATATTGACCAGTTCCAGGCCTTTCAGTTCCCTTCTCCCTCAGAACTCGAAACTGTTCTTCCGGTTCGGGAACTAGACATCATAACGGAGATTCCGAGAAAGGCGTACTTGCTGAGGAGAGAGAATGGCCCTCCATTCGTCCTCTGTTTTATTCACAGTCGTCATCGTAGAAGTGCCTGTGCCGGCAGACTGACTCGATTGCTGACCCAGCCTGAAAGATTGAGAATACAAGCGTGTACGCCGTAAGAGAGACAAGAACATATGGGAGGGTCACGTGGGATTGACGTCAGAGCTCAAGATATTACAGTGACTGACTATACATTGCTACGGGTGTGCGCGGTCATGCAGATTCGTAATGCGGAAACTGGATTTATCTTGCATCGAGTCTGATAGAAAAAAAGTATGAATACAGCACTGAAGCAAGGCATTGGCGCTGACCATTGTTTGTTTTGTACTCGAGTATCGTCGTCGGTGGAAGGTTGAGCACTCTCTTCAGGGTGTCCCTGCACTACCCAATTAAGTGACTGAACGATGCAAGTACAGACTACCGACCGAATTTTCTCCCGTACCCTGAAATCCACCTCAAACCGGTTCCAGATACTAATGATATCCTCGTGCTGCCTCACACTAATCGTGCACCCGCAGATTTCGGGATAGTGCACCCCATCTTCCGTCTCTGGTGGATCAGCATCATCACGACCTGCGCACTCGTCGAATTGATCGCCTATGACAGCCATCACGAGATCTTCCCAAAGGCGATCTGCCACACCCTTTCTGAGACGAATGATCCATTTTCCACCAGAGATGTTCAGAGGGTCCTCCCACACTGGCTTGCGCACACCGATGTGGAAGAGGAGGTAATCTGTGGTAGGCTGGAGCACCGATGGCGGGGTCAGGTGTGTCCAGATGGACCAGAAGGATTCAACCTGATGAAAAAAATGAGCGAATATTTCTGGAGACCAAGGAGTACGGACAGAACTGAATGTGGATATTTTTTTGACGCCCTCTTCGTAGTTGACGTTCTTGTTGCCGGGTGCACGCTGCTGGCGGAACCAAAAGACCCATCTGAGGAGTTGAGTGCAGGCGATGAGGCAGAGGAGAGACATACGTGTTTCTGAGGGGATGGACGGAGGCAGAGACGGGAGGGTTGAGAGAGGAGGAAAAGAAACTGGCACGGGAGCGGTAGCGGGTGGGCATGAGAGAAGAGGGTGCTGACATAAGGAGGTGCAGTTTCTTCTGGCTGTGATGAGGCTCCTCCTGCGGCCAAAATGGCGTCTCTGGCCGCTGTCCTCCTTTGTCGGCCTCACAGACCTCAAGACCGGCGTCACCGTGGCTCTCCTCTTCGCCCTCCTCAACAAGGTCGCCGGCATCTACGGTCTCATCGCTGTCCTTACCGGCGCAGGCGGCTCCTTTGCCCAGCTCAGTCTTTACATCTACTCAGTCATTGCCCTCCTCGCACTCACATGGGGTCTACGGGCAGTCAAAGACGTGCGCTTCCTTCTCTGCCTCTTTTTTCTCTCACCCACCCACCCTGCAGGAGGATCCAAGACAGACCCTCTACTTTGCCCACCTTTTTGCCGCAGACCATGTCCTCTCAACTGCCTGGACCGTCTTTTTTACTCTTGTCTGGTGGGTCTGGACGCCCCATGACGGCAGGCGTCAGGCAAACTCGCCAGCACAGGAGGCCATGATGAAAACAGCCAATGTCACCCACCATCTCACTCCTGCACAACGTGAGGCCGCCGCTATGGCCATCTGGAACCACGAAAAGGGGACTGCTGCCATCGTCGTCCTCATTTCCTGGCTCTTCAAGGTAATGCCAACTCCTCCATCCCTTGCCAACATCTTTGAACTCTTTATTCAGCTTTACTTTGCGCTCCTCATTTATTCTTACGCGACCCACCTCCGCAAAGGGTCATACCGGGCTCTCCCCTTCTCCCGTTCTTCCAATTACAGCCCATCATATGAACCAGCACTTGACCCGGCCGACGATGAATTTGGCGCGGATGTCTATCCTGTTCCGCTGCGTAATCCCCACAACACCGTATCGTCCTCAGGTCGCGGCCACAGGCGCACCACATCCACCTCTTCGAACTCCACCGTTACGCAACACAGGTCCAACGCCTCCCTTTCGTCTTTTGCCGACTTTGTTAGTGCCCCCGGCCGCCATCCGAGAAGGTCCAAGAACATCGGTGGCAGTATCATAGCGAGGGACAGAGGATTGGATATTGAAGAGGAGGTTATCTTTGACGAAGATGAACTGACTTATGTGTCCGGTTCGTCTTCTCGCGCCCATTCCAAGATCGATACCGAGGGCAGTAGCACCGCTGCTAGTACTGATGACGAACGAGGTAAACACGGGCCTGACTAGGGCACAATGCCCTGCCGTTCTTTTTACTATCCACTCAATTGCATATTCTGTTTTTCTTATCGCAATGATTTACTGTGACAAAGCTATTGTAAAATCTACTTTATATCATCGCAATTGCAATCACTTCGATATCAATGAAACGTCGAGAGGGGTTATGAACTGGGATAATATAACTTGCCGACTCGAGCCACAACCCGTCATCTATCTAGGTTTTCGATGACGGTGGCTGCTCCCGATGCTGAGACACCTCACCCATCCCCTTATCACCACCACCACTAACCATAGCTTTTTCCTGTTGGTCTTCTTCAGGTATAGTTTCCTCCTTCTCCTTCTCCCTCTTCTTCTCAATGTCGACATTGACATCGCATGGATTATCGTTAACGACCGTATTAAGAGTTGTAGAACGAGTAAAATCGACGACTCCACGTCCAGCACAGCTCATCTCACGTACTTCCATCGACAAAGCCTCCGGATCGGAAAGGGGTTCAGCATTGGAGCCTTCTCTTGTTATTCGTTGACGTCTGCGTCGTGCCCGTGGATTTAGTATGAGAGCAGCGATAATAATGATAGACTCCATGATCTAACCCGAAATTCAATTCTCAATGTGCATGTCAAAGGCGAGAGAGATTCTATTCACACTCACAGGAACAGAGGTGTAACTCGCCGCTGCAAGACCATCAAACTCGCTCGAGAACGCCAAAGAAAGATCGTTCAGTATACCCCCAAGCATATCAATAGCGATGAAAATGTAAGATATCCCTTTGACCTCGCCCAGCTTGTAAATCTCCCAATATTGTGGTAATAACCCTATAGCTATCATCACAGCGGAGAGGATACCAAACAATTTGACAGGAGCAGAGATTCCACGTTCGTAAGCCGGTCGAGAGACGAAAACGAGCAGGACTTCCAATGCGCCCATGAGAATCATGATTCCGATGGTCACGAAGACTGAAAGGCGTTTCTTGTCCTGGCGACGAGGATCATAGTATAAACACTGTTATCCAAGTGAGATTTCGTGAACTAGACATGGGAGGAAAGAAAAGGAACTAGGAATCGAGAAAGAGCATACCTGACCCCACGACAATAACCCTAAAAATCCAAACAACTGAGGTTGGAGTTGAAGCGGTATATTGAGATGTTGGAGTATAGCATAAGCACCTAAAAAAACTGATGATATGCCCCATATCAACCTTTCCAAAAAAAAAAAGCTGCCCTGAGGATTTCAAACCACAAAAAAATTGGCGAAAGATACAAACATCAACAAGGGAGAAAGACCATGTGTGTTCTTCTCTCTATAGCTTTTCCAAATCTGAGGTATGATTTGGCCACTCCAACAAATGGTACCTTTGAATCAAACATTGATCAGATGTGTATCATATATCAACGGGAAAAAAAGGAGGGGGGCGTGTGTGCATGTGTGTGTGAGATATTTAACACGAATCTTACCCATTGTGCCAAGTACATTCTCAGCAATAGGATTCGACACCATAGTCAAATTTGTTCTTGAACCCTCCTGCCGAAAGAACTTTTGCTACAGAAATCACAACAAGGGCATGAACTAGGACACCAAGAACGAGGTATTAGATAAAAGTAGAATGAACATGCCTGATCGAGACTTGTAAAGAGAAGGGGGGGGTGGAGAAGGGGGGGTGGAGAATGGGAGGAAGCGAAAAAGTCGTCAGAGTGAGTAATTTCTGACAAATGCAAGAATCCAAGTACCCACGGAGGGATCCTTCAACAAAACAAAACAAATAATTGGTCCCGAAAGATATCCATATTTCGCACAGTTGAATTGGGAAGCGTGATGTCTAGAAACCAAAGGAAAAAGCTCATCCCCCTCCCATCTGCTCTGGGTCATCCCGAGAGTCTATCTATACTCCTGATATATATATATGAACGTGTGATACATCTTAATCAATCACGTAATAGGAGTGCTGACTTCTTGGAAAGAAAAAAGTGGGTGACTTCCCGTAAGCAGTCTGTAGTCTGAGATGCAGAACATGAATTTCAAATTCCAGGGTGTCTCAGACTTTCCCAGATGAAAAAAACGCCGGACCTTCTCCCAGACCTTCCCTAGATACAAATTTTCCTGTTTGAGTTAGAGAGTAGAGTGTTATACCATATATGGATATACTGTCCATTACAGATCAAGGTCACATAATATATACGGATGAAGCACACTAGCTTTTTTTCTCCTGAGGTATGGTCAAGATTCTTTTTGAGGGAATGGGAGCCAAATACAGTGGTAATCTGAGCCACTGGGTTTACCTTTTAAAATAGCTCTGATCAAAGTCAGAGAGAGACTTCAAGCAACATATTTTATCATAAAAACCATCACAGGTAAGAAAACTGTTCCTTGGCTTGTTGAATAATATGTATTCCACTGAGCCCCAAAGCCATTGGGTCCTTCCAAGACAAGACAGAATGTAGCTACATTGAGTCCCATTGTAGTAATAAGTGTGCGGTCTGCCTAGCTATGCCAAAGTTGCTGCCATGGTGTACCATTTCGAGGATCTGGAAGTGCCTCTTGTCATTGTAAATAGAGGCGGTGAGGTTTCTAGCAGCTCTGCTGAGCATTTTGTGCTTGAAGAATACAATAGTAAACTATAAGAGCTATTGTACAACATGCAAATAGTGTCTCATCTTCAGGATGATTGAAAAGAGGATATCATACAACGCGTTGCAACACAACGTGACAACATCACATCACATCTGGGATCGTTACGGGAAATTTATGGATTTTCTCAGCTGGAATTTTATATGTGCACTACATCGTGACTACATCCTCAGAATTTCTCAGATCCTTACGGGAAGTCACCCAGTGTTGAGGTGGTGTTGGGCGCAGAACAGTCAAGAATTATCTGTCGCACATAGCGAGGAACGAGGAGCAAAAATACAAGGCTCGCAACTAAAATTACATCCTGAGGTTGCGGAGAGTGTTACCATAATAGACTGCAGCACTAGCAGACGAGGCTGTAAGGATAACGGGCACAGGTCCTTTGGTAATTCGGGGCAATGAAGATAGAAGCAGAAGAGCAGAAGCGCCTTGTGAGGGAAGGGAGTAGTGTCAGCAAAAGCTTTCAACCGAGGACCAACTCAAAACTCACCGAGAGCACCTTCTAGACCGTTGTGCGTTCCCTTGCGAATGGCGTCGGCGCTCCAAAGGTAGAGCATTCCAACACTACACGTATTTGTTATCCTGTGGACACACTATTAAAAGAGAAAACTCACCCAACACCAGCTACTAACGATGGTATGGACCGCGTTCTGGCAAAGCCGGTTACACCACCAACAATACAAAGACCACCCATGACATATGCGGGGTAAGCAGACTGCGACAGGGGAACTAAATTGACTGAAAATTGAAACTGACAAAGGCAAACGCACCATTTTGGAACTGATACGGCAAGAGTTGGAGGAAGAGGGAGCCGGCGTGTGATCTTACTTGTATTGCGGCAACCCCACATGTTTCCCCGGTCTCCGCAATGGCCACGTGCGATGCCGGCTGCGGCATCGATCACAGATTACTTTGTCTAACGTTACAATGTATGTCAACTGGTTGACCTAGTTATTTAACCATTACCTAAACACACTCAAAAGGATACCAAGTATCAAGTTCCCCTACTCCTTTTCCTTCGCCTCAATTCATCGTCTCCTTTTGCATCCTGTGCCTGCTCTTTCTGACCATTCACAATTTGTTGGACGACTGAATCCCACATCCCATCATTGATAGCTTTGGCCTTCCCAAGTAGTTCTCTGAGGTGAGTAACCTCGGCTGAGAGTTCAGATATACGATTTTTCGCGGCGATGGATTCTACGCCAGATGCCGGGACATCACCACTGGTCTGGCTAGTTGAAGGTTCGACGAACGACGCATGATCTCGGAGGAATTCCAACTGACTATACTCGGTGGCGTCGTCTTGACACGGCTAGAGGGATAGTCAAAACTCTATACTGTCCAGTCAAAGCAAATTTTGACTTTACGTTACGTTTCGGATTCAAGAGCATTTGAACTTCATGTGCCTCACGAGCTCTGATGTCTTTCATCTTCTGAAATGGCTGCACGGGTTTCGCCGGTAAGGCTTCCTTAGCATCAGACAAACTACCAACTTTAAGGTCCAGTGATATGTGCCCAATAAGATCGAGTGGCTTGAAAAGGCTGGTGAGGTATGTTATTGAAAAACCTTTGTGAGCAGAGATCGTTCGGAGCAATTGATGCGAAGGAAGATCATAGAGGTGTATCATGCCACCTGAAGTGCCGACAAGTAAGAAAGTGGAAGTGAGGGATATTGCCATTGCTGAGATGGTCTCCCTTATTCCGAATGAGAACCTTGGGTACATGGGAAGAAAGTAACTGAGTGGCTCACCCTACTTGAATCAACTTTCGTGACTGAGAATTCGCACCTTCCTCGGCGATACGAATGACTTCACTTGTTCCGCTTCCTCCAACAGCTTCAGAAATCGACTCTCCGGCATTAGTTTTACGTTGGCGAAAAAGGTTCACACAATGTATTGAACCATCCTGAGACGCGGCAAAAAATACCCTCTCCGTCACATCCCAAGCCAGGTGGGTGATAGCATGAGGGAATTGGAAAGTTGTTAACAACGTGCCACAAGAAAGGTCCCAAAGCTGAAGATTTTTTTCATCTGGACCGCAAATTTGATAAGATGTAATTTACCTTGACAGAGTGATCCACAGATGCTGTCAATATACGACAGGTTAATAAGGCACCAACGCTGCATTTGATATCTGTGACAGGTAGTGTATGATCAGACAGTGTGAAGCAGGGTATCGGCAAATCATTTTGTGTGTCGTTGTCAAGGAGTCTAGGTTGAACTGCTGAGCCCTACAGCCTGGGGGGTAAAACGACAAAGTTAAACACCTTTGCACCAGCCAGACATTGACGGATGAATCTTCGCTTCCTGAAATGAGGGCAGAACCGTCATTGGTAAACTCCAGCACATTCACTCTACGATAGTGTGCATCCCAGGAGTTGAACAAAATGCCTGATGAGATCTGTGTAAAGTGAGTTGATGCAACCGACATGTGGTAAGAATGAGATGACCTCCCACAGGTATATCCTTCCTTGACTTGTCCCTCCTGCGCAGTAGTCTCCTTCTTTGTCAATGGCAAGACATGTCAGCTTCTCTGGAAGAACAATTTTGAGCGCAATTTGATCCTATGACTAATATAGTGAGTGAACGAAACCAATGCAAAATCAAGAAGACTTACTTTTTGGAAGTTGTAAACGTTCAGAATAGACTTGTCTGACTGGGCAGCAAGAATGAATCCTCCTTGACGACTTGTAGATTCAAACACGGCAGTGCAATGGTTCCCGGCGTTCGTTTGCTTGAAAGAAGCAAGATTTGCTGCATTTTGGATATCATAAAGAAAAACGTATCCCGCGCTAGACTCGGAGGAGTTTGGTGCTGTCGTGCACAATACCAATTCCTGCAGGCGCATGGTAAGCAGAATTGCAGGTTTTGCAACGGATGCCAAAAAAAATGTGGTCATGTGACTGGGCTTCTCAGATGCGTGCCGCTGTTTAGGTCACTCCCTTGCACTTTCACTCCCAAAGTCGTAACCTGCCCTTCATGTCCACCAATTTGTACCAGCTCTTGGGAGTATCTAAGGATGCAACGCCGGAGCAGAGTACGTCGCAAATATATTATGTCGCTCAGTCGGCCCAACAATCTGCGTCCAGTTCGCAAAGCTTACCGGAAACAGGCTCTCAAAACACACCCAGACAAACTCCCGCCTGGATTGAGCGAGGAAGAAAAGTCTGTTTCTGCCGAAAGGTTCAAAGAGGTTTGTGGGTCTAGCAACGTTTGTCGTGGAGGAGATAGTTCATCACCTCTGTAGATTAGCCATGCCTGCGAGATTTTGACAGACCCCGAAAGGCGGAAGGTGCGCTACATTTACAGCACCATTCAATTTCACCTCTATATCTGATAACTCATTCCTACAGGAGTATGATGTCCACGGTGTTTGGCCTCCTCCCAAGCCAGCTTCGGAGAACTTTGATCCATTCTGGACGAGCCGTGGTTTTTCTTCACCACTTTTCGCTACCCATAGCCACTGCTACCACTCAACGCCCTTTTTCAGAGATCCGTTTGAGCTCTTTGATTCTATCTTCCGAGAATTTGATGATCTTTTCGCCACTCAGGCCGCTCCGTCGTCATCTGCCTTCATACCCTTCAGTCCCTTTGATCCTTTTGAATTCTCAAGACCTCGAGGCATGCCCGGTTTCGTCGATCCCTTTGGGTCTATGCCTGGCCTTTTATCTCCTCTCTTCTCGCCCACACCTACGAGTTCCTTCGCTCGGGCTTCTGGAATTGATCAAAATCGAGGTTACCAAACGCGCTCTGAGAGCTATGTAACTCATACTGTGAACGGAGTTACCCAATCTACTCATACTAGGCGCGATAGAGATGTGAGTTATTCCCCGATTGCTAGACTCAAGATAATAGCATAGAAAATTATCTAGGGAAATGAGCATGTTCGGCGCAAACTTCCTAATGGGCGAGAAGTTTATACGATCAATGGCGTTGAACAACCTACCCGTGGCTACATACAGCAGGCCAGTCATGAGTCCAGACAATCGTCCTACACCCAGTTCCATGATCACAGCGCCTCACCGCATCTCCAGCCTCAGCGTACGCATTCTCGTCAAAGAAGTCTCAGTCCGCGAAATCAGACCCGTCGTGATGTATATTCAGTTCCTGCGGAGGGATATCACGACCTCCCACCCCCCTATCCTGGAAGTAACTCGTCTGGGACGTATGCTCGAAGGACTAATAGAGGTAAGCCATTTGCAGTCCATGCTTGGAGATGCCTCAAACTTGTCGTCCATCCTAGATGTTAACACTACTAGAGGTGACGATACCTTTCTAATGTTTGCTCAACCGTCCTTAACCAGCGATGTAGGGTTTCCTCAGTATGATGAACGTCATTA
>Ga0153918_1001133_pt1 | contig 11106 bp, 9 predicted proteins | sample TSFL002MetaG_FD_104687 | JGI IMG/M metagenome (GOLD analysis project Ga0153918, IMG submission 104687) | Attine ant fungus gardens microbial communities from Florida, USA - TSFL002 MetaG | ecosystem: Host-associated > Fungi > Mycelium > Unclassified | place: USA: Florida, Paynes Creek Historic... | reverse complement strand
GCGCACGACGGGGCGCTCCGCTGGGCCGAATGGAGCGTTGAGCGGGCGCTGTGCCTCCCCGCTCCTTCTCCATCGCGTCCAATCGCTGCCCCAGTGGCAGCTCATGGGTGAAGGGGACGGTCCGGGCCCTTCGCACGGGGACGAAGGGCCCCGACCGCTCACTGCGTCAGGGCAGGGGAAGGGGACTAGGTCCAGAACGGGGTGAGGGTGGGGGCGAGGGAGCGGGCCTGGGCGTGGCCGGCGCGGGCGGCGGCGGGGCGGAGGGTGAAGTCCATCGCGTTCGGGCCGAAGAGATGCTCGGCGGAGGGCTCGGGGAAGACGGTCTCCACCCGGCTGCCGCGGGCGCGGAGGTCGTCGACCTGGGTGGCGAGGTGCAGGCCCCAGTCGAACGGCGTGCGCGTGCGGCCGCCGAAGGGCGAGAGGACGAGCACGCGCTCGTACGCCGCGGCGAGGTCGGCGTTCTCCGCGTTCGTGCGGTAGCCGCCGTCGAGATACCTGCCCTCGCCGATCGCGTACGGCAGACCGCTCGAGCAGCTCGCCGCCACGGCATCCACCAGGGCGACGCCGCTCCCGCGGTCGAACACGACCGGCTCACCAGTGCGGGCGTCCATGGCCGTGATGCGCACCGCCCGTTCCGGCCAGTCCGCGCCGGGGAACCGAGCGGCGACGATGCTCCGCCATCGCCGGCTCCAGTCGGCATCGGACTCCGCTTCGAGCTCGAGCGCCGCCGCACCCAGTCGCCGACGCATGTCCGCCGCATCCGAGGATGCCGCGATGATGCGGTCCGTCCGGTCCAGGAAGTCGATCACGGATGCCGTCTGCGACCGAGCACCACCCGTGCCGCCCGCGGGCCGGGCCGGGCCGCCGGCCGGACGAGCCGGGCGAGCAGGCGGAACCGCGGCGAGCGTCGCCTCGTACAGCTCGGCCGGCGTCGCGCACGCGAGCTGCGCCGCGGCCGTGGAACCGGCGGAGGTACCGACGGTGAGATCCGCCGACGAGACGTCGAGACCGGCCTCGAACAGGCCGGCGACGACGCCGATCAGCCAGGCGTTGCCGGTCGACCCGCCGCCGCCGAGCACGAGCGCGCGTTCGCGCGGCGCGGTCGCCGGGACGGGGAGCGCGGAGGAACCGCGCGCGGAGGAAGAGAATGCGTTCATGGGAGTCGCCTTTCGCGAATGCGTGACGGGCGCTCCTGGTGGCGACTAGCTGCGTCGCGAGATCGTGGACTGCGGGGGAGCACCCACTGCGGTTGCTGCGTTCATGGGTCTCACCTCCTGCGGTCGGATCACGATCGCGTCGACGATAGCACGCGCATCTACCGCTGCTCGCCCGACGGGAATCGTTCTCCTGTCGAGCGATTCCCGTCGGGCGAATCGGCCTGCCGACCGGCAGAGCGCGTTCGCCCGACGGGATCGGCGCGGTGCGGGCGTAGTTCCTGCCGGGTGAGGCGACTCGCCGAGCGGTGCGACCACGCGGCCCCCGCCGCGCCCTACGCGAAGGCCTCGGCCCTGCGCTGGGAGAGCTGGCGCTCCAGCCTGAGGAAGAGCGGCAGAAGCTGATCGGCCGCGACGTCCGGGTGCTCCGGATGCCACTGCACGCCCGTCACGGGCGCCGAGGCGTGCACCACCGCCTCGATCACGCCGTCCCTCGACCGCGCGGCGACGCGCAGGCCCGCGCCCAGCTCGGCGATCGCCTGATGGTGCGTGCAGCGCACGAAGCGCCCGTCGTCGACGTCGCGGGCGAGGTCGGCTCCCGGCTCGAACTCGAGCCCGACCGCCACGAACGGCGACGACGCCGACCGGTCGCGATGGCGGTCCCGCGGCAGGTGCTGGATGAGCGTGCCGCCCAGCGCGACGTTGACGAGCTGATGCCCGCGGCAGATGCCGAGCAGGGGAACGCCCCGGTCGACTGCGTCGCGGATCACCTCGATGTGGGCGCGATCCGCGACGGGCTCGTGCGCGCCCGCATCCACGTAGATGCGCTCGCCGCGGTAGAAGCGCGGATCGACGTCCTCGCCGCCCATCACGACCACGACGTCGGCGTTCCTGGCGGCCTCGAGCGAGCGCTCCACGCCGGCCTCGGCGGAGGCGACGAGCTCGGTGCGCCAGCCCAGGGCGTCGGCGACGACGAGCGCAGCGCCGTTGAGGCTCGAGACCAGCCGCTGGTACCTGGGCGCGGACGGTCGCTCGTCGCGCACGTGCAGGATCGCGACGCGACGGGCACGGCCGCTCTCCCGCGCCGCCTCGGCGAGCCGCACGCCGCCGCCGAGCCCGCCGCCCATGCGCCGTCGCCCGGCACCGCCCGCCTCTTCGCTGCGCACCCTCACGGCACCCTCCCCGCGTTTCGCCATCCCGTCGCGCGACGCATCGTCGCATCGACGGGAACGAGCTTCGCGCGCGCGTGTCTCGTCACCGCGTCGGCGCCGTTTCCCCCGTGTTACCGGTTCCTGGCGGTCTGCGGACAGCCCCTCCCGGGCGTCCCGGAGATGAGAACGGGGTCCGGCACCCTCGCCGACGGGCGAGCGCGCCGGACCCCGCGGTCCCGGCGAAGGCGAAGAGCCTCGCGGCTACACGAACAGCCAGATGATCGAGACCATGCCGAAGCCCACGAGCGACAGGATCGTCTCGAGCACGGTCCACGTCGCGAGCGTCTGCGGCACCGTCATGTTGAAGAAGCGCTGGATGATCCAGAATCCGCCGTCGTTGACGTGGGACAGGATGATCGAGCCGGCCGAGATCGCGATGCCGATGAGCGCGAGCTGCGGCTGCGAGTAGTTCCCCGCCAGCACCACCGGCTGGATGATGCCCGCCGTGATGACGATCGCGGCCGTCGCCCCGCCCTGCGCGATGCGCAGGATGGCGCTGATCAGGAACGCCGTCAGGATGATCGGCAGGCCCAGGTCGTGGAGCGTGTCGGAGAGCGCCTTGCCGATGCCCGTGGCCGAGATGACGCTGCCGTAGAAGGCGCCCGCGCCGACCACGAGGAGGATCATGCCGACCGGCTTGAGCGCGTCGCCGGAGAACTTCGCGATGTCCGCCAGGCTGATCCCGCGGGGACGGCCGAGCAGCACGATCGCCAGGAAGATCGACAGCGTGAGCGCGATCGCCGGCGTGCCGAGCAGCGTGACGACCTCGAGCCAGGGCCCGCGCTCGACGGCTCCGGATCCGGCGAGCACGGTGCCGCCGGTCGCGAGCAGGATGAGCGCGATGGGCGCCACGATCGTCACGGCGACCGCGCCGACCTTCACGGGGGCGCGGTGGTCCTCGTCCTCGGTGACGGGCTGCACGAAGTCCGGCGGCACGACCGTGTGGATGCGGCGGCCGATGAACAGCGGCCACGCGATGCCCGAGGCGAGGAACGCGGGGATGCCGCAGGCGAGGCCCATGATGATGATCCAGCCCAGGTTGACGCCGAAGACGCCGGCGAGGGCGGTCGGGCCCGGGTGCGGCGGCAGGAACGCGTGCGTCACCGACAGGCCGGCCACCATGGGCAGCGCGTAGAGCGCGAGCGACTTCCCGCCGCGCCTCGCCGTGACGTAGACGAGCGGCGCGAGCACGAAGATGCCGATGTCGAAGAAGACGGGGATGCCGAAGAGGAAGCCCGTGACGCCCATGATGATGGGCGCCGACTTCTCGCCGAAGCGCTTGAGCAGGCGCTCGACGAGCACGTCCGCGCCGCCCGTGCGCTCCATGATCGCGCCGAGGATCGTGCCGAGGCCGATGACGACGGCGATGCTGCCGAGGATGCCGCCGAAGCCCGTGTTCAGCAGCGACATCGACGGGGTGATCTGGTCCTCGGGCTTCGACACCGGGTCCGGGACGGCGACGCCCACCAGCTTGTAGACGCTGATGCCCGCGACGAGCGCGAGGGTCACGCCCGTGAGCAGGAGGGCGATGAAGGGCTCGAGCTTGATCCAGATGATCAGGGCGAGCAGCAGCGCGATGGACAGGACGCACAGGATGATGAGCCCCGTCGGCGTGTTGCGCAGCCAGCCGAGCGGCGTCGAGGTGTCGGGCACCGCGTCGGCCGCCGCGCTCAACAGGAGTGGGATGGACATGGGCGTTCCTTCTGGCTTCGGCGCGTCCGCGGCACGACGTCGTGGCGGGGCGCGCGCGGTTCGGGAGGTGGGGTGGGGCAGGAGGGGCCGGGCGGGAGCGGGAGCCGCGCACCGGAACCCGGCCCGTTCCGCGGCGGACGCCTCGCTGCGCCCGCCGCGTGCGGGTCAGCGCGGCCGACGGGCCTCGTGGCGGAGCGCGCGGCCGGCGCGCGCCTCGGTGCGCTCGCCCTCCGCGATGATCGGCCGTCCGCCGACGAGCACCCATGGGATGCCGTCGGCCTGTCGGCGGGGCTCGGGGAACGTCGAGCGATCGCGCACGGTCGCCGGGTCGAACACGACCAGGTCGGCGATCATGCCGGGCGCCACGAGCCCCCGGTCGGCGAGCCCGAGCCGTCGGGCGGGCCGGCCGCTCAGGTGCGCGACGGCGTCCTCGATGCCGAGGATGCGCTCGTCGCGGGCGTAGTGGCCGAGGTAGCGCGGGAACGTGCCCCAGGCGCGCGGGTGCGGCTTGGCGCCCACGAGGATGCCGTCGCTGCCGCCCATGTGACGGGCGTGCCGCATGATCGCGCGCACGTTCTCCTCGTGGCCGACGTGCTGCAGGATCGTGGTCGCCAGCTCGTCGCGGATCAGGATGTCGAAGCACACCTCCTCGGCCGGTCGTCCCTCGTCCTCGGCGATCTGCGCGACGGTCCGGCCGACGTAGCCGGCGAGCCCCTGGTTGCGCACGCCCGAGATCTCCACGGTGGGCCAGTCGGCGATGACGCCGTGGCAGCCGTCGGTGCCGGTGACGTTGAGCTCGTGCGCGAGGCGGGCCCGCACCGACGGCTCGGCGAGCTGCCGGAGCGTCTCCTCCGGACCGCCCTGCGCGACCCACGAGGGGAGCAGCGCCGCGAGCGTCGTCGCCCCGGGAAGGTACGGGTAGGTGTCGAGCGTGACGTCGACGCCCCGCTCGAGCGCCGCGTCGACGAGGGCGATGAACTCGGCCGCCCGCCCCTTGTTCACGCCGAAGTTCATGGTCGCGTGCGTCAGGTGGAGCGGGCATCCGGATCGCTCGGCGATCTCGATCATCTCGGCGTACCCCTCGAGCGCGCCCTTGCCGTAGGAGCGCTGGTGAGGGGCGAAGTAGCCGCCGTGCTCGGCCACGGTCTCGCAGAGCGAGACGAGCTCGTCAGTGCCGGCGAACATGCTCGGCACGTAGCTGAGGCCCGCGGACATGCCGAACGCGCCCTCGCGCATGCCCGTCGCGACCTGCCCGCGCATGGCGTCGATCTCGGCCGGGGTCGCCGGCCGCCGGTCGTGGCCGACGACGTTCATGCGCACCGTGCCCTGCGGCACGAGGTAGGCGACGTTCGCGGCGGGCCGGGCGTCGTCGACCGCGTCGAGGTACTCGCCGACCGACCGCCAGGCGAAGTCGACCGACTCGGGCACGCCGTTCCAGCCGGCGATCTGACGCCGCACCGCGTCCATCGTCTCGTCGGTCGTCGGGGCGTAGGAGATGCCGTCCTGGCCGACCACCTCGGTGGTCACGCCCTGCGAGGTCTTCGCCAGGTGCACGGGGTCGCTCAGCACGGCGAGGTCCGAGTGGGCGTGCATGTCGATGAAGCCCGGGGCGACGGCCCGCCCGCCCGCGTCGATGACGAGGGCGCCACGGGGCGGGGCAGCGTCGGGGGCGTCGATGCGGGAGACGCGGCCGTCCTCGACGAGCACCGAGCCCGGCCGGGCGGGCGCGCCCGTGCCGTCGACGACGAGCGCGTCGGCGATGAGGATCGTCCGCGGCTCGGCCACCGCGCCGTCGGCCGTCATGAGGGCTTCACGACCCTCGAGAAGGATGCCGCCCGCTCCTCGATCGCCGTCCAGTCGGCGGCCTCGATGAGCGCCGGGGTCACGACGCTCGAGCCTGCCGTCGCGGCGAGCGCGCCCGCCTCGATCCAGCTCGCCGCGTTGCCCTCGTGGAGCCCGCCGGAGGGGACGAACTCGATGTCCGGGAAGGGCCCGCGGAGGTCCTTCAGGTAGCCGGGCGTCACGAGCGAGGCCGGGAAGATCTTGACGGCCGCGGCGCCCAGCTCGACGGCCCGCATGACCTCGCTCGCGGTGAACGCGCCGAGCAGGAACGGCACGCCCGCCTCCCGGGCGACGCGCGCGACGTCCTCCTGGATGCCGGGGGTGACGAGGAACCGGGCGCCGGCCTCGATCGCGGCCGTCGCGCGCTCGGCGCTCGTGACCGTGCCGGCGCCGACGACGGCGCCGTGCTCGTCGGCCGTCGCGACGGACGCCCGGATGACGTCCTCGACGCCCGGCGTGGTGAAGGTGAGCTCGACCGACCGGATGCCGCCGCCGGCCAGCGCCCGGCACAGCGCGGCGGGGTCGTCGATGCGCGGCGCGCGGACGACGGTGATGGCGCGGTCTGCGCGAAGGGTCTCGATGAGCATGTCGCCTCTTCTTCTCTCGCGGTCGTCGGCGTCAGCCGAACGTGGTGGGCACGAACCGCAGGACGCGCGGCTCGGGCAGGTCGACGTCGTCGACGAGCGGCAGCTCGCGCCACTTGTCGAACGTCGTGCACGGGTGGGACAGGCCGAAGCGGATGACGTCACCGACGCGCAGCTCGACGCCCGCGGGCGTCGACACGAACGCGTGCTGGTCGTTGAGCGCCGTCACCGTCGCGCCCTCGAGCGGCTCGAGCGCGTCGGCGCCGCGTCGGCGGACGAGCTGCGGCTCGGGGAGGCCCTCGTCGAAGGGGAAGTCGCGCTTGCCCGCGTCGACGAGCGCGAGTCCCGGCTCGGGGGTGGAGACCACGGTCGCCCAGCCGTGCGTGGCCGGCTGGAAGCGGCGCGAGCCGCGGCGCGCGAGCGGCGTGATCATGCGGTAGAAGCCGTCGTCGTGGGTGATGTACGCGCCGGAGCGGAGGAGTACCTCGGTGACCCGGCCGCGCTCGCCGGCGAGGTCCCGCAGAGGCGCGAGCACGTCGGCGACGACGTCGAAGTAGGCGCTGCCTCCGGCGGTGACGATCGCCTCGGCATCCTCGGGGTAGAGCCCGGCGGCCTCGACGTCGGCGTGGAAGGCGCGGAGCTCCTCGAGGTAACCGCGCACGACGCCCAGCGCCGCCTCGTCGGGCGTGTGGGCGAGCGCGCCCTCGTAGCCGCAGACGCCGGCGAGCCGGAGCTCGGGCGCCTCGGCGACGGCGCGGGCGATCTCCAGGGCGAGCTCGCGGGAGCGCGCCCCCGTGCGGCCGCCGGAGGCGCCGAGCTCGACGAGCACGGCCAGCGGGCGAGCCGCACCCGCGCCGCGCAGGGTCTCGGCCATGATCGCGACGGTGTCGAGGCCGTCGGCCCAGACGAAGACCTCGCTCGCGCTCGACTCGGCGAGGGCGACGCGGGCGACGTGCTCGAGCGCGGCGGGCTGCACGAGGGCGTTCGCGAGCATGACGCGCGGGATGCCCCACTCGAGCGCGACCGAGAGCTGCCAGGGCGTCGCGACCGTGATGCCCCACGCGCCGGCATCCACTTGACGTCGCCACAGCTCGAGGCTCATGGTGGTCTTCCCGTGGGGCGCCAGCCCCACGCCCGCCTCGCGGCACCACTCCGCCATCGTCGTCACGTTGTGCGTCACGGCGGCGTCGCTCAGCGTGACCACGGGCGTGGGCAGGCTCCTCGCGGGAAGGCCCTCGTCGATCCGCGCCGCGAGCTCCTCGCGGGAGAGCCCGAGCGGGGCCGCCTTGCTCGACAACATGTGTCCTCCTCGACGCCGTTGCAATATACGCAATGAGTATTGCGTGACAAGTTGACACCGGTTTAGCATGACGACCGAGCGCACGCCAAGCCCCTCTGGCGAACACGCGCCGGACCGGATCAGGAGGATCGCGAATCGTGCGCACCGGAATCACAACGATCGGCGAGGCCATGGTCGTGCTCCTCCCCGAAGACGCGGAGCCGTTGCGACGCGCCGAGCGCTTCGGATCGGGCATCGGCGGCGCCGAGTTCAACGTCGCGACCGCGACGGCGCGCCTCGGCGTCCCGACGTCCTGGGTCTCGCGCCTGGGCGTCGACGGGTTCGGCGACCGCGTGCTCGACGTCGCCCGTGCGGCCGGCGTCGACGTCGGCGCCGTCGAGCGCGACCCCGACCGGCCCACCGGGCTGTACGTCAAGGAGCGCGTCGCCGACCCCGAGACGGGGCGCATGCGCTCGGTCATGTACTACTACCGCGCCGGATCGGCCGCCGCGGCGATGGACCGCGCGTTCGTCGAACGCGCCCTGCGCGCCGACGCCGACGCCGATGGCGTCGACCGCCGCATCGTGCACACCTCCGGCATCACGGCCGCGCTCTCCCCGACCGCCGCCGAGGCCTGCGCGCACCTCGCCGGGGCGCGCGCCGGCGACCTCGTCTCGGTCGACCTCAACTACCGGCCGCGCCTGTGGACCGGCCGCTCGACGGCGCCGCTCGACGCGCTCGCGCAGCGCGCCGACATCCTCTTCGCCGGCCGCGACGAGGCCGAGAGCTACTACGGCCACAGCGACGTCGAGCGCATCTTCGCCGTGCATCCGCGCCTGGCGATGCTCGTCGTCAAGGACGAGGCGAACCGCGCCTCGCTGCACCGCCCCGGCCGCGCGCCCGTGCACGTGCCCGGCCTGCGCGTCGACGTGGCCGAGCCCGTCGGCGCCGGCGACGCCTTCGCGGCCGGATTCCTCAGCGCCCTCGCGCTCGGCCGCGAGCCCGAGGCGTGCCTGCGGCTGGGGCACGCGGTCGCCGCGACTGCGCTGATCGCCTACGGCGACCGGCCAGCGGAAGTACCCTCGGAGTCGGCGCAGCAGCGCATCACGAGCACATCCGAGGCGGAGTGGTCGACCTGGCACGTCGCTCCCGGCGAGCTGCCGTGGGATCGCGTCTCCGTCTCCTAGCGGGAGACGGACGCAATGAGCACCTCACTCGACCGAGCGCTGGAGCTCCTCGGGCTGATCGCGACGGGGACGAACACGCTGGACGGCCTGGCCGAGGCGGTCGGCGTGCACAAGAGCACCGTCCTGCGCACGCTCCAGACGCTCGAGCGTCGCTCGTTCGTGCGCCGCGACCACCGGCACCGCTACTTCATCGGCGCCGCCGTCTTCGAGCTCGCCCAGCTCGAGCTCGACGGACGCGACATCCGGCCGGTCGCCGCGCCCGCGCTGCGCGACCTGGGCGCGCGCACCGGCCAGACGGTGCACCTCGCGCTCTACGACCACGGCGTCGTCTCGTACATCGACAAGGTCGAGTCGCGCCAGCCGCTGCGCATGTACTCGCGCATCGGGCTGCCCGCCGCGCTGCACGCCACCGCCGTCGCCAAGGTGCTCCTGGGCGGCCTGCCGCCGGACGAGCTGGAGCGCGTGCTCGACACCGTCTCGTTCGAGCGGTTCACGGAGCGCACGATCGACACGCCGCGCGCGCTCGTGGCGGAGGTCGAGCGCTCGCGGCTGCGCGGCTGGGCGCAGGACCACGAGGAGCACGAGCGGTTCATGAACTGCATCAGCGCCCCTGTCTTCGGCCCCGACGGGCGGATCGCCGCGGCGGTCTCCGTGTCGGTGCCGAACGTCGTGCTGCCCTACGAGGAGGTGCTCGGCTTCCTGCCCGCGATGCTCGAGACCGCCGAGACGATCTCCCGCGACCTCGGCTTCACGGGCGTCATCCACTCCGTGCTGCCCGAGCCCCGCGCAACCGAACCACCGACCCCCGAATCGCCGACAGAAAGGCAGTCACCATGACCGAAACCCGCAGCGCCGTCCGCACCGACCAGGCTCCCGCCCCCGCGCACACCTTCTCGCAGGGGGTCAAGGTCGGCCCCCTCGTGCAGGTCTCCGGGCAGGGACCCGTCGACCCCGTCACCAACGAGTACCTCTTCCCGGGCGACGTCGCCGCCCAGACGGAGCGCACGCTCGCGAACGTGGAGGCGATCCTGGCGGCCGCCGGCGCGACGTTCGACGACGTCGTGATGCTCCGCGTCTACCTCACCAAGCGCGAGGACTTCGGCATCATGAACGACGCCTACGGCGACTTCGTGACCTCGCGCGTGAAGAACGGCGTGCTGCCCTCGCGCACGACCGTCTTCACGGGCCTGCCCCGCGAGGAGATGCTCGTCGAGATCGACGCCCTCGCCTACATCGCGTCCTAGCGCCGGAGCCCTTCGGGGCTTCTTGAGCGCCGGCCCGACCGACCTCCAGCGATCCCGCCTCCCGTGAGATGGCGGGGTTCTGCGCCTTCGACAGCCGCCGAAGGCGCAGAACCCCGCCATTTCCGCACCCCGCGACGGGTCGGGCAGCGCTTTCGCGGGGCGTCCCGTTCGCCGGATGCCGCTACAGCCGCCCCGCCGCCTTGAGCGCGAGATAGCGGTCGGCGAGCGCGGGCGGCAGCTCGTCGGGCGCCGCCGTGACGGCATCCGCCCCCAGCAGCGTCAGCGCGTCGTGCACGCGCGAGCGGTCGAGCATCGCGCGCTCCGCCGCCGACGCCCGGAAGACGGCCTCGCGGTCCGAGCGGTCGGCGGACAGCGCGGCCGCCGCCGGATCCTCGACGCCGGCGACCACCACGAGGTGCTTGCGCGCGAGCGTCGGCACCACGTCGAGCAGCGGCTGCACGCTCCCCGGCTGATCGGCCGTCGTGAGCAGCACGACGAGCGCCCGGTGCGCGGTGATGCTCGACACGATGCCCGGCAGCGCCGACCAGTCCGGCTCGAGCAGCTCGGGCTCGACGCCGGAGAGCGCGTTCACCGTCTCGGTGAGCAGCGCCGCCCCCGACACGCCCTGCACGCGCGCCCGCACCCGACGGTCGAAGGCGACGACGTCGACCCGGTCGCCCGCGCGCGAGGCGAGCGCGCCGAGCAGCAGCGCCGCCTCGATGGAGGCGTCGAAGCGCACCTCGTCGCCCACCCTGGTCGCCGCGTTGCGCCCCGCGTCCAGCAGGATCACGACGCGGCGATCCCGCTCGGGCCGCCACGTGCGCACCACCAGGTCGCGGCGCCGCGCCGTCGCGCGCCAGTCGATCGAGCGCACGTCGTCGCCGCGCACGTACTCGCGCAGCGAGTCGAACTC
>Ga0153918_1001132_pt1 | contig 11108 bp, 9 predicted proteins | sample TSFL002MetaG_FD_104687 | JGI IMG/M metagenome (GOLD analysis project Ga0153918, IMG submission 104687) | Attine ant fungus gardens microbial communities from Florida, USA - TSFL002 MetaG | ecosystem: Host-associated > Fungi > Mycelium > Unclassified | place: USA: Florida, Paynes Creek Historic... | reverse complement strand
TGTAACAGTCTGGGTGGAGGAGAGACCGGATAACTTCAGCGGCCTTGAGCCGCTGTTTGACATCAAGATAACTTGAAGGTTCATCGAACATGTACCTGAACAAGAGAGATAAGATTTGCTGTCAAAAACATATGGGGAACTCACACATCAGCCTGCTGTACACAGGTCATTGCGATAGCAAATCGTTGCAACTCTCCACCCGATAATTGGGAGACATCTCGATCGAGGAGCTTAGTCAACTCCAGTTCGTCGCATAGCTTCTCTTTATTGTCAAGTTCAAGCTTGGAGTCGAGCATTTGGCTGACAGTCTGACTTCCCTTGATGGCTCTGGGTATGTGATCGACATATTGAGGTTTGATGAGAGCCTTCAGATTGTCTTCAAGTACCTTCGTGAAGTAGTTTTGGAGCTCAGATCCCCTAAAATACTTTAGTATCTCTTCCCAGTCAGGTGGATCCTATGGAATACTTTTCATCCAAATCAAGATCGCAATTGTAGAATACAGTGCGCACGTCATATCGTCCCAGATTAGGCTTTAACTTTCCAGCTAAGATCTTCAAAGCTGTGCTTTTTCCAATACCGTTGGTTCCAACCAGCCCTAGAACCTGGCCAGGACGTGGGGTGGGCAAACGATGCAGTTTGAACGAGTTGGCAGTGTACCGATGAGTAACTTCGGATTCCAAATTTGTAGGCAGGTTAATGATCGCGATAGCCTCAAAGGGGCATCTGTTTAAAGTTCAGTGAAAGACAACTCGGGATCCACACACTGGACTACTTTTTGACACAGATACCACAGCCAATACACAAGAACTCAGAAATGAATGAGATCTTGTCCGTCGGTTTGACTTCGATACATAATTTTCCTGCGACAGAATTAACCCATGAATTTTTCCGATAATGGATACGTTGCTTACCCATCTTTACGACGGGACATGACTAGGAAACTTTCAGTGTTTGATCATATCTCAGTAGACGGTGGAAGACCTTTTTGCATTCTTGAGCACATCTCTTCGGTTTACACCGATTCGCATCTACAATAGCAATACGAGTTATTTTGTCAACCATGACCGCGTATTGGAGAGGACGATAATAATAATAATTGTCAAATTTTTGAATTGCCATATCCGGCAGCTAGTGTAAGAGTGTAAGACGTTGCATGTTATTGGTCGTCATCACCACTGGCTCTAAAGTGAGGCAGCATTTACAGTCCAGTATTTAGATGTGGCCTATTGTGTACAGAACAGAATACAACAGTGGCGTTGCCTACAGGTACAGATAAATTGGTAGGTGTTCGGAGTTTTATAGTAGACGTCTATGTAACGATCGGCTGGATGGCAATGTCACGTCAAGGTACTACTGCCGACGACTCGCAAAGTCTCTCCACCAATGGCCAAGAAATCCTCCTCCAATTCTACTCAAAAATCGTCTTTAGACAACAAGAAGACAGCTGGTAAGATGAATAAAACCTCCAAATCATCTGACAATGCCAAAGAATCCGGCTCAACCTCCAAGGTCCATACATCACATCCATTCTTTCAAAACAATCAGGTCTCTGATGTGTTGCTTCATAATAACAGGGAGGACTCAAACCTGCCACTGCCATCAACGTTCGACATATTCTTTGTGAGAAACAATCCAAAGCTTTAGAAGCCTTGGAAAAGATCAAGGTTTCGCTTTTCTTTACTTCCAACGCAAATAACATGTTCAACACCTTCCCCTGCTACCTGACACCCTGCAGGAAGGCCAGTCTTTCAACAAAGTAGCTCAGGAATACTCTGAAGACAAAGCTAAAGGTGCGTTGTTCTTTCAAAAGGGATGTCGTTTAGGTTGATCCCTTCTTATAGCCGGAGGAAGCCTTGGGTGGATGACTCGTGGAAGCATGATCGGGGCTTTCCAAGATGCTGCGTTCCAGCTCACACCATCTACTGTTGATAAACCCACCACCACTCTCGTAAAAACAAATTTTGGATACCACATCATCATGGTAGAAGGCCGCCGGTAGGACGTGTGACTACCCTCTACATAGACAATCTTCACCGGACACCTAACGGCAGATTTTGACAGCTAAAATTATGAGAAATACGACTAAGTAAAACAGTGACCGTGGAGAAATACAATTTTCGTCATACAAAAAATAAGATAACTTAGGCCAGTCTAAAATCATGTCAAGGACCATGTCTATGTGGCATTAGGAATTACTTGCTACAGTAGAGTATATCTTTTTTCTCTGGTTTCGTCTTTACATAAGAGTGCCCATCTTGATTGGCGACGAGCCGATCCTTGATGGGGCAGTTGATCAGGCGGCAACAAAAAACTTGGACTGGGGCGGGATGATGGCAAGTTTTCAATATACAAACCGTCGGTTGTCATGGCAGCGCAGTGAGGACAAGTGGTAGTACACCATACAAAGGTCCAATCATATCTACTCGGTAGATGCATGAGGTATCTCGGCGGATAGCAATTGCACGGGTCAGGATACATTGAGCTCATGGGAGGTTCGTAGGAGCATGGAAGAGAGTGATACATATGGTGGCAGGACGACAAATTGATGGTCGTAGTAGAGTGAACACCCGTACATGTAGATTGAGATGGCTTTTGAGCAAGAGCGAGTAACTTGCCATTACCGCAGTCAGAGCTGACAAGGTGTCGTGAGGTAGTAACATGAGAACGAGGCTGAAGAAGTTCAATAGATTAGACTCATAGACGATCAAGCGGTCAACCGTCCCAAACCTGTGGCGGCAAGTATCGCATCATTATACTCAGAGATTGTTCTGTCGATGAGGCATTGGGAACATTGACCAGGAATATGAGGAGGAGATAAGAGCGATGTTTCATCGTCATCAGGATGGGATAACGATGGATTGCGATGGCCACCGACTTTTGTCCTGTGCGAAAGTCTCGGAAGAGACTCTGGTTCCTGTCGATAGTGATATTGAAGCCCGTGCCGACGACTTGATCTCAGATTCAGTACTAGGGGAATCATCTGCTACAATTGCTGTAGATTTGATTCTGCGCACGCGCTTCCGTCGTTTCGCAGGGCGGGATTCCAGTTCCTTGTCAGCGGCAGCATGATGAGTAACATAAGGACAGTCAAGAGAAAAACTACTCACTACTGTGTCGTCTATCGCTCCGTAATTCAAAGACAGAGCCCCACCAATGGGTACAATCGATGAAATAGCAACAACGCGCTTGCGGCGACCTTTGATCTCGGGCTCTGGAGCATCAGTCGACAATTTGTCCTGAGTATGTGCTGCATTCCGTTTGTTCGATGCTCGTGCAGATACTTTCCGTTCACTATCTGGTTCAGCCTCGGTGCTCGCCTTTTCTTCCTCTTCTAGTGCTTTCTCTTCCTTCTCTTTAATGTTCTCCTCTTTTCCTTTTATCTTTTCCTTCTCCCTCTCCTCTTTGTTTTCTTGTTCTTGTTCTTTTTCTATTTCTCTCCCCCTCTCCTCTTTCTCTTTCATCCTCTCCCTTTCCTTATCATCCTTCCCCTTCCCCTTCCCCTTCTCCTTCTCCTTCTCCTTCTCTCTCCCCTTCCGTCTACGTCTCCCCGAAACTAGAGACGGAGTTGATATCGAGTTAGATCCTACATCTCTATATACCTCCTCATCATGCTTCTGAATATCTGTGAGCAATGCATTACCCTTCCGTTTACCGGCACCGCGTCTTCTTCTCTTGGAGCCAAACTTCGAAACTACCTTGCGAAAATCTATGAACCCTTTTTTATGGAGATAATAATAGTCCACGCATTGCGATGACGTCTTATTTGGAAGACAATTTGCGATGATACCAAACTGCTTTGGATATGCAGCATATTTGTCAAGAAAGATCTTCTTCTCCTCTTCTGTCCAGTCATGAATACCTGTCTCGGGTGCGTAATATTCTGTTGGATTCTCTACACGATGACAAGTATCATCGAATAGGTAGTCAACTTTACCATTCTTGACGGAAATCATATCAGGAATGGTAGCGAGATTATGTTGAGAAAGATAATGTGGATCAGAGAGGTCACTATTCTCCAAACTGGCAAGAATCTGCTCCATTTCGAGATCCGAACGAACGGTATCACCCAAGTTGGCAGTTCTTCGCGTCGTCCTACCAATTGGCAAGGTTTCCCCTTTCAAGATGCTTGGTTTCGTCTGTTCGTTCAATTTATGACAGTGGCTCTTCCACTTCTCCTGAGTATTAACGTAATCTTCTCTCAAATGCCGGATTTTGTCATCGACGAGCATTCGACGCTGCGAGACGAAATTAACCAGAGAAGGTCGTAGTAATCCAAAGCTTCGGATTAGACTTGCAAATCGTGGACCTTTCATAACATCACGGATCAACCTCTCTGCAGTCAGTGCTGGCCCCTCAGAGATTCCGTTTCCACGTAGACAAGACAAAGACAAATTCGCAAGGAGAACAGGATTTATACGCTCTTCACGTGTTTGATGGTCATAGAGAAACCGCGTTCTGACGACTAGTTGTAAAGGGTCTCTCAAGCTCGAGGGACCTTGCACTAAAATCTCTTTGGAAGAAAAAGAAGGGGCTGATATGGGTGATAGCGTTGGCAGAACGCTCTTGCTGATTGCGCGTCGAATAGGGTCAATACTCGGGATCAATAGTTGTACCTCAGGAGTGGATTCAAAGAGACGAGTCGTGTTCACAGGTCGGGACTTCACCATCTCCACATGTGTTGTATCTGGAGAAATTTCGTGACCAGATGTCCCAGAAACAAATAAAGGAGTCTCTATCACCGCAGATCCCGTAAGCTCACGTTTCCTGTCAAGTTGCTGATCATTCAGAGAATGTACTCGTGCTATGGAAGGTGAGAAGTCACAACAAGGAAAGGAGAGAGAAGGGGGGAAAGAGATCATCAAGGATGCCATTTCACCATCTCGTTCTTGAGTAGGTTCTGATAGAGTATCAGCTGCACCATTTTTGATGCCAGTAGATAGTAGTTCTCGTGGAGAAACTTTCGGATCCAGGGAAGAAGAGCGGGGAGAAATATAATTGCTGACAACTTGTGAAGGAGTAATTTGTCGATCTGGAAGAAAATTGATTTCGAGCTGACCGATTGGTAGCTCGAGGGGTGCTTGAGGCTGAGTTTTCTCACGCACAAGATTAGATGGTGAATGATCTGTGGGAACTAATTACACAATAGCAATAATTCAATTAACGAACTTACTTTGTAGAGAAATCTCGTCCGCTTCCATAGTGTCATTCGTAATCGTTTGAGGTCGGAAAGGTGGTACGATGTCATTCTCCGATATGGACAATGATTGTACAATGTCAGGGCCGGAGGGGCACGAAGGTGATAATCGGGCTGTAACTCGTTGCGCAGCTTCGACTGTCGCATAATCGGACTCTGCCTTCCCTTGAACAGGGGTTTTATGTTCTGGTGTATGAGGGAGCACAGAACGAGAGGAAGTGCATGCTTTCTCCGAAGGGACAGAAGAGGCTATTGAAGAACGCGAAGATGCTCGCGAAATAGGGCTTCTCGTCCTTGTCCTTGACCTCGACCTCGACCTGTCATCGTCGGTACGATCATTGGTACAAACGTCGCGATCCCTTGAAAAGAAATTCGGTCTCGCAGGAAGTCGATGAACTGTTCTTGATGGGATAGAAGGATTACCACCACGATAGTCAGGTTGACTCCTCTTCTGGTAGAAACCTCTTCGATGTAAAGGGGTCGATATTGATTCGCGTGCCATGGGCAGGGAATCCTCATAAGGTGGCCGATAGGAGTCATAGTCCCCGCGAGTATTATAGTGGGGATAGGAGTCTCGGGGACGATAGCGGCCGCCGGCGGGTAAATTATGGAAGGCGCGAGTAGCTCTTATTGGCCTATCATGTAAACTATCTATAACTTCTCTCCGATGCGATGAACGACTATGCATCGACAAGAGCCTATCAGCACTTCGTGGAAGAGAGTGCTTGAATTTGAACATACCCGTCATCACGACCGGGTCTATCTTTGTGATCACGCTTCCATGTATCTGATGGTTCAAAAATTCGAGTAGCCATTGTATCATCCCTACGTTGTCGCCCCCAAGCACTGGGAGATGAGGGAATAGGTTTTCGTTCCTGTCGGCCAAACTGACTCTTTGCTGGAGAGGGCCAGTTATTTGGTTGATCTTTAATCTCCGTATCTTGCACATGAGGAGAGTAGCTATAAGGCTCTGGGCTTAATGGAGGAATCCAAGAACTTCCTGTTGAATAACCAGATCTATAGACGTTCGTTCCAGAAGAATTTAAATGTTCGCTTCGATGAAAGGGATCCACTCGGTTGGAAGTATAACTATCGTAGAAAGAACGTCTTGAAAAGTCTGGAGATGGAGAACGACGCCGTAAGGGATAGTTGGACTGCCGCTGTAAATTGGAGAATATGCAAATGTAAGTGAGCATCGATGTGGACAAATTCTACTATAATTTATAAATACGGACGCTATATACAGGTGCCGTGAAAGTTTCAGATATCTTCCTTGGATCGTATCGTTGGTACATCGTTGGATTGTTTGTGTCGAAACTGCCTGGAGACATTGAAGGATCGGGACAAGAGGGAACGACGGGACAAGAGGGAACGACAATAAAGGCAAGTGAAAGAACGAAGAGGAAGACCAAATTGAATTTTAGAGTTTTCCCAAGTTCCTCTCAATGGCGGGGACGAAAGCAGCATAGAACGAAATGGGGACAGAGAGACAAGGAACTCGAGATAGACTTGAAATGCTAAGCAGAGCGTATTTGGCCATGTTTCTCCGATCAGAAACATTCCCCTGATGCCTTCCTTCAAGGATCCTTCAACATTATTTTACCAGTCATCAACGGTTAAACGCAGTGTCATAGCATCATATTGGATTGTCATTCTCTTTTCCATACCTCTGTGGTGGTACACAACTAGCATCCAACGACTCACATTACCGCGATTCCGGATCTACCTCCATGCCCAGCGGCAGCTCAGAGTGCCCGTAGATATTTGCATTGAAGACAGTAATGTAGCACATAAAATTCAGAAAATTTTTGAACGGCGTATTGTAGATAATCCTGGATACTTGGGTGACGTAGGGCTTCGGTTTCATGCTCGAGTGGATTGTCGTCAGTATTCTAATACAACCTGTACGATTATAGCTGACAGAAACCAGCTGGAACTCCTTGTTATTGTATAAGGAATAATCCACGAACATATGTCAGGGAGAATCAAGTTCATCTCCCTCTCGATGACCCACACCGTAAGCGCTCTTTCAAATGGCCATTCAGAGGCTTTGATGCACGGCAGGACTATCTTCGACACTCGATACACTTGCCAGACTTATTAGTCCTTGCCAGCAACTGAGCGAATATGGCAATCGTGTCGTCCAGTTTTCACCCCAATTTCGCCTCTCATTCACACTTCTCAATGAAGACGCTGCTATGGGAAGCTCGGTCTCCGATTGGAATATCCAAGCAGGTCTTGCACGTAGGTCGTCGAGTCATATCTCTTCTAAATTTGATCACATTTGATTTCGTACAGGCAGGATAAATCCCATACTCGATCGACTTCGCCTACTCCACAACTTCACAATTGAGAGCCAGGTCCAATTCCATGGACGCTTAGCTTTCAACCCTCAGCCGATTGGCAATCGAACCTATGGCCTGACCCCAGAGGATCTTACTATCTTCATCAACTCGGCCGAATGGTCCCTTTGTACGTTGCTATCAGCTCAGATGACCCAACTAACTCACTTCTGCAGCATCGATCGCCTCCAGCGACCCCGTGATTCATTTTGTTCTTTTCATTCCTTCACCGGCACGCCGCCCCCTACACATCCTCACTTCTGATGGTATTAATGATCTAATTTTGTCTAGTCGTCCGCTGACAACACCAGGAGATATTTCGCCTTCCAAATCATTCCTATTACCCCAATGGGGTAGTATAATCGTATATAATCCTCCGATCGACGAGGCAGGTGGAAACAATGACTTATCCCCTCAAATCAATGATTATATTTTTCATGAATTTTCTCAACAACTTCTTTCGCTTCTTGGTGTCCCATCACTACCAAACGGTATCGAACGTCACCCGTCCGATCTTTCAATTCTCTCCACTTGGCAAGTCGATGCTCTGATGCGTCATCGTGCGATTGAAAACACCAAAGGAGTACAAGAAACATTAACAAGTATCCTAAAACTCGTAGATCAGATCGAGAACATGCCCGTCAAAAATGATGTGAAAGATGACGTTGAACAAGCACTCAACACATTAGAAAGAGTAAGATATATAGGTCTTTCGTTTGAAGGCTTACGACAATGCTACTTAGGTCTTCTCCGCGGAATCCTTACAGGATATCTTTAGAAACTCTGCTGAGGCCATGACCTTTGCTTCTAGAGCATTCTTCAACCCCGGGATGTTGGCACTACTCTACTTCCCTGCTGAACACAAGTATGCGGTCTACACCCCACTTTTTGCTAGCGCTGTTATTCCACTATTTGTTGCCGCTTTGAAGGAGATAAGGAACTGGAGAAGAGAGAGAAAGGAGAAGCAACGAGCGGCGTTTGTGGAATCTCAAGAACCATCGGATGTTAATTGAGATTTTCCTGAGTGCTTTGAGTGGTAGAAAATATAGCTTGATCTTAGCATTTGGTGGGAAGTGAGTCTTCTGAGAACGCTACCAGAATGCCGTTTTTTGAGTGTGTCCAAATATGAGGATGTATTCCATTGAGAAGCCAATACATTAGACAAGGTATCTCGATATAGTCCTCCAGTTAGGCTAGATCATAGCTTTTCAAGTATTTTTTCTCACCAAGTGCTCACTATTTGACCTAGTGTCATAGGCTATTGCTTTCTTTGGCTTTTGAGCTGGTCTGTAATCTACCTTTTATCTTAAACGCCATATAAAAAACATCTAACAGAACCCTGGCTGGTGTAGAATGTCGAACTGACAATTAACGTCAGCTCGCTACTGAGGTGAGGGGGGCGTGTGACCGGAAAAGACTCTCATCACATCTAAAGCCACTAGAGGACTACTCGCATCTGGTGTTCCTGTACCTGACCTGCAAAAAGAAAACTTCACCGATCACGCTTGACCTCCTAGTAGTTAAGGTTTTGCCCTCGACCTCAAGATCTGATAGGCAAGACGAAATGCACCTTGACTTGTGTGCTCATTACTTTATTATTTATCCAGTCCTTGGAACAAAATTGTCGGAATGTCGCATTTCTCAGAGGCCATGAAATCATCCAGCTCCATCGGTGAGGCGACAATAACTTAAATAATATTGTACTTGATATGACCGATTGAGAACATTTGATCATCGGCAAACAATCAGAATTAAAAATTACAGATAGGTCCCTGGGTTATCGTCAAAATAATTTCCAGCCAAAGCAGCTTCAAATTCCCAATGATCTCCCCCCATCAACACTTTCCCAAGCCCGCATCTCTCCATAATAACATTGACCTTTGCCTGATCCACAACACCAAATCTGAACTCATTCGGCATCATTGACGCAGCTAATCTGTCAGGCACAGCGACAAGCGAAGAAAATAACGCTCTAGCTGTGTCGACTTCAGCTAAATAGTCCGTGCGGGATCCAGGTTGAAATTTCGATTGTCCATCAATGATGCCTTCTATCGACCCGTACATCTGTAATAATTTGAGCGCACGGTGAGGTCCTACGTTCTTGATACGCCTGGTAAAGTCCGTGCCGAGGAGTAACGCAAAATCAATATATGCGTCTTCCGAAAGACCAAGAACCTCTGGGATGACATTTCCGTCGATGAGGACTAAAGGCGTACTCCGACTCGATATATTTCGAACCATTGGGGCTCCGTAGACCAAAACATCCTGTTAAACTAGTTCAATCGGTCCCGTCTATTAAATGAAGACAGAGCTTACCGAATCTTCGCTGACAACATAATCTGCAAAACCTTGCAAAACCAGCGATGAAGCCAAAGCCTCTCCTTCGTCTTCTCCTTCAACCTCATAACATAAGATGCCCATAGCTTCCAAGATCTGCCTTGACTCCATGTAAGTATTCTTCGTGGGGGCATCCATCCGGCGCTGATACGACTCTGTTATAAGTTCGCTCCTAGTTCTCAAAGCGTCTAGACGGTCTTCCGCAGCCTGAAACAAGGACTGGTCAATCCCAAACTCGTACAACTCAGAAGCAGGTAGAAATGGTGTTTTGACTGTTGTCGTTGTTGTTGAAAAAGTAGACGTTTCAACCGGAAGGGAAGGCGTTGGGATTGGAGAAGGCTCAGAAGGCATTGTTGTTGGCGAAGGAGCAATTGTAGACATGTCTGTAGGAACAGGAGGAGTTGTATCTGAGGGGGTCAGAATATCATGAATAGTTGCATCGTCCTCGGTAACTGTCGGTGAAATGGGAGGTGTTGTAGCAAGCGTGAGTTCATCCCAGACCCGACCTTCTTCAAGAGTGAGCTCGTACTGCGTTTTGCTTAACACAAGGTCGTCATCCTCTTGGGTGCTGAGCTCATCTACCGAAGATGATACCTTGCCTCTGGACAAAGGGAAAGAAGCAACCTTTGATATGCTCGACCTGAAATCTTGATATGAGCTCAGCAAAGTCGCCATCATTTCCTCTAACGAAGATATCGACGGGACAGGGACATCAGACTCAGACTTTGCAGAGCCTACAAAAGTAGAATCTTGAGGTAGTTGCAATGCTGGAGGGACCAGTGTCGGTGCATGTTCATCGATAATCGCTACCTGCTGGCTTGGAGGCGGAAGGGAAGGCGATGTAATGATGTTAGTTTCTGCATTAGGAGATTCGGTGGCAGCAAATGTCTCGTCTGTTGGAGGTTCTACAATGGGAAACATCTTCATTGGAGGCTCTGTAGGAGTCGACATCTCTTTCGTGAGAGGCTCTACAGGGAAAAGCATTTCTTTTACTGGGGATATTGCGACAGCAAGTGTCTCGTCCGTTGGGAGTTCTGCAATGGGAAGCATCTCCTTCATTGGAGGCTCTAGAGGAGTAATCATCTCTTCCGTGAGAGGCTCTACAGAGGAAAGCATTTCTTTCACCGGAGATTCGGTGGCAGCAAATGTCTCGTCTGTTGGACGTTCTGCAATGGGAAGCGTCTCCTTCGTTGGAGGCTCTGCATGGGGGAGCATCTTCCTCATGAGAGGAACC
>Ga0153918_1001128_pt1 | contig 11121 bp, 10 predicted proteins | sample TSFL002MetaG_FD_104687 | JGI IMG/M metagenome (GOLD analysis project Ga0153918, IMG submission 104687) | Attine ant fungus gardens microbial communities from Florida, USA - TSFL002 MetaG | ecosystem: Host-associated > Fungi > Mycelium > Unclassified | place: USA: Florida, Paynes Creek Historic... | reverse complement strand
TCTTTTACCAGACACAGCTTTTTAATATCGGCAAGTTTTATTACAAACGGTGCATATTTAAGGCGGCTGCCAATCATCTCAGTTGTATTATCTGAGTGCGCAATTACTTCATCAACATTATCGCCGGCCAGCAGGCGCTTGTACATACGGTAATCGCCCCACTCTATATAATACACCTCGCCGGGTAAAATCTTCATATCGTGAATTATTTTGAGTGCTACCCAGCAGCCATTTTCCAGATACGGATACATAGAATGCCCCCAAACCGGCAAGGCAAAATCACAATCCTCAATACCGGGGAAATTCATATGCCCTACGGGATTGGTATCGTTGATATCATTATAAACTTCTACTCCGCTAGCCGTGGCTGTAACCTCATACATGGGTATGCCTACAAATACACTTTTTGAAGGAGCAGGCACTGCACTTTCCGTATTTCTTACCGGGATCAAAAATTCTCTGTATTTATCTTTAAAAATCTGTAATTTTTCAGGATCTATATTTTGCCTACTCTTGGTAATTTCTGTAATACTACTAGGCGAATTAAATCCCAAAACCTCTGCTAATTCAATATTACCACTAAAAGCTTTTCCTTTTAATTGATTGTATAATATTATGAACTCAAGAGTCTCAGGTCTGATCTTTTTGATCTTTGATGATTTTTCGGGTGTATTCATATCCAGAAAATTATTTAAATATTTCTTGATTTAAATAAAGAATATTCTTTATATTTGTCTTATCAACAAACGAAGTTAATACTTATATCTAAACTGGCAAAATTTAACAATAAAGAATTAACACAGAATTTACAGTAATCATTAAAGATTACCTGATAACCCAAAACATTATGCAACTCGTTTATTCCGCTCTCAGCCAAACCAACAAGTCATCATCTCAAACCGAGCGGCTTGATGGCTATGCCGCCGCCTGCCTCAAACATCGCGATACCATTGTGGCTATACAGCAATACATTCCCGGTTGGATGCCACCATTGCACCAACCAGCAGATCATATTGCATTGAAAATCTGCAACAATCAGTAACCCATCAATCCGATAAATTTTTAAACCGATGATAAATATTCCGCACAAACTGAAGAACGAGCTTTGGTGGCTCATTATCTCTGTTGATTTTGATTATAGCCGCATTGCCATTGCAGATCATGAGCTGAGCAGCGACACACTTACTCTTTGGCTTGAAGACAAGCAGGATTACAAAAACAGCCTAGATGAGTGTCTGCAGCTAAATCTACATGCAAAGCAATTTGCACGCATTATTAAAGCAGAAAATCTGAATAGCTATGAGGGGACCAAAATTCACCCTAAAAAGAAATTTGTTTACCAATCGCGCATCACCATTAACGAACCACTTTATTGGTATCGCGAAGACGCAAGTCCAGCCGAGCAGCAATGGGCACGAGAAGCAATATTGAAGAAATTGCTTACACAATTAGTAGAGACGGAGATTTATGCCGAGCGCGAGTATTAACAGCACACATATCCCCCCTCTTTCCCGAACGAATGCCGGATACAACAACTAACCGATACAGATGCTTTACAGCATCATTCTTCCCCAAACGCTTTGTTTAACAAAATGGCCACTTCACTCTTTACAGCACCAGGGCACCCATCACTAAACGCAAGCTCGGGGCGAAACCGCTCGGGATTTTTTACCACCGGATGAGCAGGCAACAGTACGGTGAAATAGTCGGCCATATCCAGTTGACGCTCGCGACTGCTGGAACGAACCAGCGAGCCGAACTTTGTTAACTTTCTATAAAACGCATTCATAATCAATAGCACTTAACAGTCCAATCTTTTAGTAACACCAATTTAAAATAAATAACATCTAGTTAAATTTGTTGTTGAATAAGATAAGAGACTTTTTACCAACAGGTTATCAACCGAAAGTGCTGGATTTTGAACAGTATATTAACAATTACTGTTAATAATTTATACTGAAAATGAGGATTTTAACCGAAAGTAGCTATCAGCGGCTGTATTCGCAAATTAAATTTTAAATAAAATTGTAAAGTGTGTAAAACGCCAATTTGAGGTTAAAACGGCGCGTAATCTGTAAAAAAGTGAACAATAATTTAACATAACAATAAATGCTAAAAATATTTGCAAATACTAAATATTTTTGCTACTTTTATAACAAATTTATGCCATTCGGCATTTTAAACATAACAATTTAATTTCATGATATTTAGCTCTGCCAGGCAACTGCAAAAGTTGATAGGCAATTACTTTGCGCACACCGCCGGCGAGTGGCACATGGCAAGTGTACCGCTAAAAGGCAAGGCTGCAGACGACACATCGCTCCAAAAAATATGGGACCGCGAGCCGGAGCCTCCTACCCTTAGTGGCCTGGCGCTATACCTGGGGTTTGAAAGCCTCGATAATTTTGAAGCTTATGAACGCGAAGGTGAATATGCCGCCATTCTGAAACGCGGCCGGCTACAGGTAGAGGCTGAATATGAAAAGAAACTGCACGGACAATCAGCCGGGATCATCTTCGCTTTGAAAAAATTGGGCTGGACGGATAAGGGCGATAATAGCCAACCTTCGGCCCAAACCCATCTGGAGATTAAACTGATTGAAAGCGGACCTCAACCTGTCGGCACAGAGAAAGATGTGCAGTTATAAGACACTGGCACCTTGACATTTCAGAAGAACATTTGGCGCATAAAAATTGCAACATCAACTATCCAAATAACCAATAACCATCCACTACAATGACCAACAATGGAAACCGGCATTCTATTTAAATATAATTACAACGCCACAGCCCCTGTAGTAATTAACCAGGGCGGCACCAGTTCGGGTAAAACCTATGCTATACAGCAAGTGCTATTTTGCCTGGCTTGTACAGAAAAAGTAGTGATTACGGTAGTCGGTCAGGATATTCCTAACCTTAAGGCAGGTGTGCTGCGCGATGCGCATAATATCTGCGAGCGCTCGCCGGCATTGCAACAAATGATCAGGAATTTTAACCGGACAGATCGTGTGTTTGAGTTTAGGAACGGCAGTATTATGGAATACAAGAGCTATAGTGACGCACAGGATGCCAAGTCGGGCAAACGCGATTATTTGTTTGTGAACGAGGCTAACGGCATTGCCTGGAATATTTACTCAGAGTTGGCCTTACGTACACGCAAACGGATATATATTGATTATAACCCCAACGTGGCCTTTTGGGTACATGATAGACTAATTGGCCGGCCGGATGTGCAGCTCATTATTTCAGATCATCGGCATAACCCTTTTTTAGACGATGTGTCGCGACGAAAAATTGAGGGACTGAAAAACGTTGATGAAGAACAGTGGAAAGTATACGCCCGTGGGTTAACAGGCAAGGTATCAGGGCTGATATTTAACAATTGGACGCTGTGCGATAATATACCGGCAGATGCTAAACGACTGGCCATCGGGCTTGATTTTGGATTCACGAATGACGAAACCGGCTGCCTGGAAGTTTACCAGCAAAACGGCGAATTATGGCTCAATGAGCTGTTTTATGAAACCGGCCTTACTAATACTGATATCTCCAACCAGTTGGAACAATGCGGCGTAAGCAAACAAGCCCACATTATTGCAGACAGTGCCGAACCCAAGTCAATTGAAGAACTGTGGCGACTGGGATGGTGTATTAGCGGAGCAATTAAGGGCCCCGACAGTGTAAAGAACTCCATCGATATACTGAAACGTTACCGATTAAATATTACCCGCAGCAGCATCAATCTTCGTAACGAACTGAGCCGTTATAAATGGTTTACAGACAACACTGGCAGGAACTTGAATCAGCCGGTAGACCGATGGAATCACTTGATAGACCCGTTGCGCTATGTAGCCTTAAACAAACTACGTATAGTAGGATCCGGCAAAAGCAAAAGCCGCCTGCCGTGGAAGCCACAGGTCGCATCGCCCTTTAATCTACCGCTATAGGAATTGGCGGAATAGTAAAAACAATCAGTGTAATCAATACAAATTATATGATCACCAAAACCCTTAAAACAACCGAAGGCAAAATCAGCATCAGCATGCCAGAACAACTGAACGAGCTGAAACTGGAACAGCTGATGGATATGCAATCGGCAGAAAATCTGAGCGATCTGCAAGCCGTAAGCATCCTCTCGGGCACACCGCTGGATAAGTTGCAAAACATCCGCTCAGCAGATGAACTGCAAGTGTTTAACCAGCAGGTACTAAGCATTGCCACACAAATCAAATATCTGTACAATAGCGAGGCCATACCCAAAGCCACCACATTTATTATTGATGGCAAAACAGTGATAGTACCTGTTATAAAAAACCTTTCGGTAGAGCCGGCAGGCGCGTTTATGGCTGCCCGCGAGATTATTGCCGAAGAAGTAGCCCGCCATGTAAAACAATACGGAGAAGAAGAATGGCAGCAAAACTTCAACCCATCACTACAGGCCTGCGCGCAGTTATTGGCGCAATATTTCTATTGCAAGGCCACCGGACTTCGGTATAACGAGTACGCCGCCGCCGCGTTTGAAGATCAGGTAAAACAACTACCGGTAACCGACGCCCTGCCCATTGCAAAATATTTTTTTTTGAGCTATCCAAACTTATCGAAACCGAGAACAAGCTTCTGGCATCGCGCCCTACAGCGATGGAGGAACGCGCAGGAATCAAAAGTTTTGAGCCATTTAAATATATCAACACGGTAAATGCCCTCTCTGGTGGCGATATCACTAAATGGGACGATATTCTGAATACGCCGTATGACCGCGTACTCACCAAACTACTACTCAACAAAACCGAGGCCGCTTATCAAAAAAGATATACGGAGTTGATGCAATAACCCCATCCCACCCCCTCCCAAAGGAGAGAGGTTTTAAAAATAATTTTCATAACAACTCACTAACCATGCCCATACGTAACCAAATAGCGGCGGTGGTACAGGGCCTGGCCAATATGCCTGGCTTTGTGTACGGCACCGCGAATGAACTGAACACTCTGGCTGATGACGTGCTCTTCCCATGCGTGTTCCTCTATCCTATTCAAAATATTGAGGTAGTACCGGCTGTTAACGGCTCGGTAGATAACTCATTTGCCATCTACCTGGAATTTCTGTACAAAACCGAGTTTGGCCAGTATACGGCCGATAACGAAACCTACGTAAACCAGGCGCTGCAACTGGCCAATCAATTTATGGTTCATGCTGCTAATTACCGCGAGGGCGATGGCCGTTACTTCCGTATTCGCGCGGGGCAGAAAGCCAAATGTGTGCCCGTTTACAACAAATTTGATGTCAACACCACCGGCGTCGGTCTGACACTATTGCTGGAGACTATGTATTTCGATGCCATCGCCTAAACCCTTAACCCACTAAAATAAAATCATGAGTTTATACGCTACGCTTAGTTATAGTCCCAGCCAGGTTGATGAAATATCAAATGGCGAAGTACAAAGCGGCTTTGTACACGTTTACATTGTTTTATATGATGACACCGGCCAGCTGGTAAACGGCAACGGCGTAGCCGTGCGCTGGCAAATGACCACCGGCGGCCTACCCGGTCCGGTTCAGACTGCAAATGTAATAGGCAGCCACGTGCTGATTTATAACGGCACCTTATCATCGGTCATTAATCCTGATAGCCCAGACCAGCCCATCACGTTTAACATTCTGGGATGGGATGAGCCACCTGCCAGTCCGCCATCAAGTCCGCTAATTTGCGATGCCCAGATTTACCGGGTAGAAATTGGCGGCAAAGAAAGCGCTCCCGGCGCTGCAGATGGTAACGCCTACATTGTGGCAGGTACTGGCTATCCACCCTTGCAATACAGCATTGACGGCCAAAATTTTCAAAGCTCACCCAATTTTGACCAATTAGGAGCCGGTGCTTACACTGCCTATGTAAGTGATGCACAGGGCTGCACTGCTACCTTTCCATTCACGATAGAACTTGCCCAAAGCCTGCTCACAGGCGATCCTTCTATTGATATTGGCACCGGCAATATATCGCGCTGGAATGCGGCTTTTAACCCCATCATCTTCAGCTATCAACGCATGGATTATGATGTAACTGATATTAGTTTAAGTGGCAACGGAAAGGCTGTTATAACCATTAATGCAAATGCTGCCGCTGTATTACAAAATGATATTGTTTATCTTGACGCCGGGCCTTACAAGGGCAATTATACTGTTGATTCAGCTGCCGGCAACCAATTGGTGCTTACAACTGCCTATATTGAATCTGAAGAAAAGCAGGGCTATATCAACATCAATCGCCTGCGGCCTTATTACCAGGTACAAACTGAGATCACGTATTTTGATGATGCCAAAAACATCTTCAACACCATTATCGCTGTGCACCGGCCCGACAGCACTGGCTTAGTTAAAGCAGATCTTTCCAGCTTTTTACAAAGCTTGCTGCGGGCAAAAGACGATGGTGATTACACGCAGGTCAACTATCGTGATGCCAATCTGAGCGCCAGTTACACCATCCGCTATGCAGAGAGCTGGGATGGCTTGCCAGATGCTCAAAAGATTTGGGTAAGCATCAATCACCCGTATTACGTGCTTTACGCCGCACGGCAGTTGGGCGATGCAGGGGGCGGTAATATGGCGCCGTTTGTGCCTTTCCCGTCTGTCAACGCCACATCCAAACGGGCCCTTTGGGTGACAGACTTTACCGAACCAGCCTACAGTAACGGCTACCCGTTTGACATCGGTTTTATTTATAGCGAAGCCCTGGCCGGCCTGAATATTTATTGCGAACTGACCGAACTGGATATTAACCGCCAACCCATTACCGGTAGCTTACAGACCAGTTATTTACTAAATGAGGATAGCTCCTTTCTACTTAACCAGGATGGGAGTAAACTGGTTATTGCGGGACCGTCATTAACTAACACGGGCTTGGTGCAGCATGTAGGTCTGAATCGTTTGCTCATTAACCAGAACTTTGGCCCGCAAACAGCTTATTTTACACTAACGCTGAAGTATAACGACGCCGATAATGTGTCCCATGCCATTACACAAACACAAACCCTTAGGGTTGATGGCATGGTTGACGATCAATCAGTTTACCTGCGCTGGATTGGCCTGACCGGAAGTTGGAACTATTACCGTTTTGTGTATAACCAGGAGGTATCGCTGGATGTGCAGAACGCCGTTATTGTTAAAAACTATGTAACCGACTGGGCCACGCAAGACGGCATTGAGCAAGTAATCAGCAAGCAAGCAGGACAGAAGATGAAGGTGATGGCCGAGGATCTGTCAGTAGCCGATATCCGCGGATTACAATCTATCAAGTATTCGCCCAAAGTACAGCTACTAGTCAGCCGCAACCCGGTTAAGTGGCAAACCATTGTAATCAATACTGCCACCTATGCCGAATACGAAACCCGCAACGGACAGGCGCCTTTCAGTGTTACGTTTAACCTGCCGGGGATAAACGTGCAAACGCAGTAAGCGCCTTCGCAGGGATTGGTGATTAGGTTGATTAGAGATTAGGTTTTCCTTGCAACAATAGCCGTTAAAACCTCCGCTTCATCCCTAAACCCGATTGAAGCGGATACCGGCCCAGCGCCTAAGGCTTGCAGGCGTATGAGCGGAAAGCGGGGCTACAGATTCCGAAGTAATACTAACCGCTCGTTTTCAAAAAATAAAAACATCCCCAACTATGGACTATGGTCTATAGACTATCGACCCCACTATATGAACTTACAACTCTACATAAAAGATGAACTGGTTGACCTGAGTGATGACAGCCCTATGGCGGTCACCTTCCAGATTAATAACCTGGCCGAGGTGAAGAACCAGCAGGGCAATACCAGCAACCAGTTTCAGTTGCCGCTCACACAACGCAACCGCCGCATATTGGGCTACCCGGACGAGGTGCCCTTTACCGATAATCAGCCTTATCAGCAGTACCCGGCCAAAGTGGTACAAAACGGACTAGAGATTATACCTTATGCTGTGGCCGAGCTGAACAGTATTGACCAGGATATGGCAGCCATCACCATCCTCTCGGGCAATGTTGATTTTTTTGATGCCCTGGAAGGCAGGCTATATGATATGGGCGATAGCCTAACCACCGTTGGCAAGCTGAAACTGTTTAACAGTTATGAACACGATTGGACGCTGCAAAACGTAGTACAATCGCAAACTAAAACCGAGGGCTGGATATGGCCCGTGGTAGATTATGGCACCCTGCCCGATAGTTTGGACGATACCCCGCAGATTGACGTGCGTAACCTGCGCCCGGGCTTTTTTCTGCATACGGCTATTGAACTGCTGGCCAAGGCCGCCGGTTATAAAATTGCTCCCGGTTGTTTTTTGCTGAAGGACAGTTTGTACCCAAACCTGATTGTGCAGTTTGCCAACGGCAGCTTTGAACACGGCGCAGACTTTCAGAACAGCACCAATAATCCCTACAATTTTAGTATTGAACTGGGGACCGATCTTACTTACGGCAATATAGATCAGTACGCCGGCACTTTGCCTTTAAACCGCATTGTACAGGGCAGCAGCACCAATTGGGATTATGGCGATAACACCTACAAAGCACCGGCCAGCCTCTCTGTAACGGCCGAGTTTGTGTTCTCGGCAACAGTATACGGCAACCCATCGCAGCATAACAACCAGAACCAAACCATAGGTATAGAAATCCGCCTGAAACGGTACTTTGCCCATGGGGGTATTGAGGAGTTAACCAGTACTACCGTAGACCTGTCTAACAATCCCACGCAAATTAACCCTCTTTTTTGGCAGTACGATGCCAAAAATGTGAAACTGACCTATGATGTAGACCTGGATAAGGACGACCATATTTATATTGAATACTCGGTAAACAACAATAAAAAAGGTGTGGTGGTGATGAAGGCCGGTTCGGCGCTCAGCATCAGTGTAAAACAGCAAAAGGTGCTATATACACAACCCATACAGGCCGAGCGCATTTTTCCGGACATGGCAATGAAAGACCTGCTGAAAGATACCTTACAGCGCTTCGGCATTATTTGCCAAACAGATAACGCCACGCGCACGGTAAACTTTGCATCGTTCAGAGATATTGTGAATAATATACCCCGGGCCATTGACTGGAGCTCACGCTGTCTTGATCAGGGTAAATCTATCAGCTTTCAGCTGGGTGGTTATGCGCAGGTAAACACCATGAAATATAAAGAAGACGATGCCGTGCTGCCCGCCGGCTTTGCCGATGCCCAAATAAACGTGGCCGACAAAACCCTCCCCGCCACCGCCGATTTGTTTGAGAGCCAGTTTGCCCCTTCGCTTAATCGCCCGTTTCCGGGTGGTACCATTGCGCAAATTAAAATGAATGATGCCGACAGCGATGCCCAAAGCTTTGATTTCAGCACAGGTGTATCGCCCCGGATACTGGTTAACCAACAGACGGACTTGCGCATTAAAGCCGCCGGTAAAAGCGTAGTTTTTACCGATGATAACACCACCGGCCCCGATGTAACGGTGAACGGTTATATCTCCACTCCTTATTTCTATAAAACCGACGGCCAATACAATCTCTGTTTTAGCGACGTTAATGGCCAGCCTGGCCTGAAGACCATCTACTACCCCGAACTGGAAAAAATACTGAAGCAAAGCAAAAAGGTGGTGCGTTATTTTTTACTTACACCACGCGATATACTGGAGCTTGACCTGCTGATACCCATATACCTGCAGCAAGATGGCTGCTACTACTACATTAACAAAATAGACAGCTGGCGCGCCGGGCAACCTACCAAGGTGGAGCTGGTGAAATTGGGCTAGATATTATTTGCTGCTTTGAAATATTTTTGTTTTATTTACCAATAAAATTAGCAAACAATAAACCTTATGAACGCTACCGAGAAGAAAAAAAGTAAAAAAGGATGGCTGATTGTAATTGGTGCAATACTTATAGCGTTATTAGCTATATCATTCTCAAACATCAAGATCCGAAACAGAATTTATCTTGGATACTATTACATTTTCAAATTTGATCATTTTAGTGAGGGAGACGACATCTATGTCTCGAAAAGTTTATTTCAGAATAAGCAAGCTAACGCCATACCCCTTTTTAGATTAATGCGCCCCCTACAACCCGATGAACTGAATAAAATAGAAAGATATTCGAGGTTGGATATAAACATAGATAAGGATGCGGCTTATAATGTTAACGACAGCCCAGTTGCAATTCCATGTTACAAATACTTTACTGTAAGAAAAATAGAAGCAGAGCATTCTGCTTTAATTGGAAGTTATATTGATTGTAAAACTTTCAACGTTTTTATAGACGACAAAAAGCAAAAAAAACTAAAAAACATTTTTTATTCTATTATACCCAACAAAGCGGTTGTTGAAGATGAACCGATTTATTTTCTTAATCTACCTGTAAACTACACATGGGTAGATAGTACACTTTATGTATTACCCTCCGATATATCTAATAAAAACCCTTTAAATAAATAAAACATTAAAAATGAATTGAAGGATTCAGACGCTCTGATTATGCCTATTAGCATATAAAACATAAATACATGTCAAACGAAATACCCCGCCCAGCCAAGCGTCTGCGCTTGGCTGCTTTAGGATAGCAAGCGTCCACGCTTGCAGTTGTTAAGTGCCCCCTCTAAAAAACTTAATTTGCTGCTTTGAAATATTTTTGTTTTATTTACCAATAAAATTAGCAAATAAATGAAAAAGATATACCTATCACTTTTAGCAATTGTAACAATAGTTTCATGCAACAATATACCCCAAACTAAGCATCCAGAGGTTGATGATAGACCTAAAAAGGAACTGACTTTCATAGCAGAGTTTGCCAATGCAGATTCATCTTACCTTATGCAAAACAATGCAATTCAAAAAAAAGAAGCGCTTGATAGCGGCAAGGTGAAAGTAATGAAACTCATTAAAAATGATCTGAACTTCAGGATAGATAAATGGCCTGCGATAATTAAACAAATAAGTGTTAACGAATGGCCGATAAAAATGATTGAGGTTGATTTCTTTGTTCCATTTAATAAACATTTTGAATTAAAAGATACGTCATCTGTATACAAAGCAATTAACTTCAACTGTAAAATAAATTATGATGATGTTAAACTACGCACTTTACTGAAAGATTATAATTCGTATGATAACGTGT
>Ga0153918_1001124_pt1 | contig 11149 bp, 12 predicted proteins | sample TSFL002MetaG_FD_104687 | JGI IMG/M metagenome (GOLD analysis project Ga0153918, IMG submission 104687) | Attine ant fungus gardens microbial communities from Florida, USA - TSFL002 MetaG | ecosystem: Host-associated > Fungi > Mycelium > Unclassified | place: USA: Florida, Paynes Creek Historic... | reverse complement strand
GCTCAGGGAACTACTTTGAATGGGATCGCTCTGGAAACAGATTTATCGCTATACCCATCCGCGCGACTATCGGCACAGTGAAAACCTGTGGCCCCATGTGAAGATAGCGCGCGCGCCTGAGGGTCACATCTGCTCGCTGGTCTGGAAGGGCCGCCAGATCGCCATAGAGGATTTGACGGCGCTGCGCGCCACGCATCGCGATACGCTGGCTATTGTCGCCACCGGCCCGTCGGTCAACAGGCTCGACACACAAAAGCTGGCGCAGTTTAGCGCGCTGGGCGTCAACGGCGCCTACCACCTGCGCGATCGCCTGGCTTTTCACTACTACGTTATTGTCGATCGCGACTTTGTGAAAAGCCGGCAAGAAGTGGTGCGTCAGGTGATCCAGGACCGCGATCTGCTGCTGTTTATTACCGTTCACTGCCTGCACGATGTTTTCTGCATGCTGGGCAGCGACGCCGTCAAATGCCGTCTCGCGATTATCGAAGATATCAGACACAAGGTTTATCAGCCCCTGGTGGAGCCGTCCGGTTACGCTGCGCAAAGCAGGCATCTTGCCGGGCTAAGCCTTGATGCCGACAGGCGTGACATCGGGTTTTGCCGCGATATCCGCTGCGGCGTGGTCGATGCGGGAACGGTCGCCTACTGGGCGCTACAAATTGCGTACTATTTAGGCGCGCAGACCGTTCTGCTCGCCGGGGTCGATATGACTAACTTTTCAGCGCCGCGTTTTTATGAAAGCGAGGCAGATGTTATGCCGAGCCAGCTCGAATCTCAATTTATGTCGTTGATTAAACCCTCGTTTGCGCACGCCAGTCGGATAATGAAGGAGGAGAATATCGTGGTATATAATTTGTCGCCAGAGAGCGCTCTGGGCAGCGAAATTTTTGAGAAGGTGTCTCTGAATGATCTCTGAGCATAACCGAAAACGCATCGTTACCGTCGCCTCCTGCTCTTTTATGATATTTCTGTTTTTAATGCCGCTGTTTACGTCTCAGGGAAAAGTGAATAATTTTTTCTATCTTTCGCTAATTTTAATGGCAGCGGTTTTTCTGGTCGATCGGCAACGTTTCCAGCATTTTATTCAAGACGCAAAAATACCGCTGTTATTTATTTCCGCCTTTCTTTTTTACTTTAGCCTGAGCACCTTTTGGAGCATTGGCGAAGGAACCTTCACCTCGGCGCTGAAACACAGTTTTTATATCCTGTTTTTTATCCTGATGATTAATCATGTAGTTAAGAACTATGGGATATTAAGGCTACACTCGCTGATTTTCGCCGCCGCTTTTACGCTCTTGATCCTGACCTTTATTTTTGTCGATAAAAGCACGCTGCTGACTGGCCGGCTGGAAAACGGCTTCTTTGGCGCGCCGAGCAACGTGATCGATCTGGGCGGCTATTTCGCCGTCGGCATTATCAGCGCCTTTATTATCGCGCGCGAGTCCGGCAGACACTGGATCTACTTCCCCGCGTCGCTGCTGTTTATCGGCCTGCTGCTGACGCAAAGCCGCGGCCCGCTGCTGGCGCTGATCGTCTCCTCTTTCCTGCTGTTCGCCAAATATAAACATATCCATCTGCGGCATATTCTCTCGACCCTGGGCGGTCTGGTAGTTATCGGCCTCTTTTTTTACTTTACCGGCTACGGCAGCGAATATTCGCAGCGGCTGATCGACGCCTATCAGCAGAGCTATGTGCGCTTCGGTATCTGGCAGCATACGCTCGAGCTGGTCGAGCAGAGGCCCTGGTTCGGCTGGGGATTCGATAAAACGCTCTCGTTCAGAAACAGTCTGGGCGCCGTCGTCACCACCACGCACAGCGTCTATTTCTCAACGCTGCTGAAAGGCGGCTTGGTGGGACTGATACTGCTGGCGGGCGTCGTTAGCGCAGGACTGGGCTGCGCCTGGCGACGTTTCCACGAGGCAATGGCGCTGGAAGCGATGCTCTACCTGTTTTCGCTGATGTTCTTTATTACGCAGGGCATGTTCGTTATCGGGTCGCCCAGCGAAGCCTGGATGCTGTTTTGGCTGCCGCTGGCGGTTGCGATGGCCAGCCGGCGCGTCGCGCCGCAGGTTAACGTCCGGGCTGCGTCATTCAGTGATTGAGCAGCGGCTGGATCTGAGCGAACACCGATTCAGCGCTGATCTTGCGCAGCGGCAACGCTTTGTCATCGCCCGCCTCGGGCTCAATGCGCAGGGTTTTATGCAGATGCGGGTCCTGATAAGGGCCCGTATGACGCGGGTTCGCGCCAACGTATAAACTGAGCGTTGGCGTGCGCGCGGTAATGGCAAGGTGCAGCGGGCCGGTGTCGCCGGTGACCAGCAGCGTAAACGTCGTAATCTGCTGGATGAGTTCCGTCAGGCTGGTCTTGCCAATCAGCGAGGTCACCTGAGGATGCAGCGCGTCAGGCAGCAGGGCAAGAAAGTCGCGCGCCAGCCCGCTATCCTGGCCGGCGCCGGTCAGCACGATCTCCGTCTGCGGGTCCGCCGCTAGAATAAGGGTCGCCAGCTCGGCGAAATGTTCCACCGGCCAGCAGCGATCGGGCTTCGACGCCCCCATCTGAAAACCGATACGGCGCCTGTCCGCTGGTTTCGGCAGCGCCGGGATCGCCAGCGGGAAGGCCATGCTGATATCCGTGGTATCACAGCCCAGCCAGGCCAGCGTGTTGAGTTTGCGCTGGATAATATGCGTATCTTCAGAGCGGGAGTAGTGATCCAGCCAGCGGTTGAGGTGGGTGGGATCCTGGGCGAAATTATCCCGCACAATATAGGTCGAGCCTGAAAGCTTAGCGCACAGCACATCGTAATAAATATTCGCATGCAGGATAAAGGTGATTTCCGGCTTAAACGCCCACAGCTTTTTCAGCAGGCGATGCATATTTTTGACTTTATTATCCCAGACTTCAACCTCGTCAAACCAGGGGCTGCCTTTAACCAGCGCGCTGTTTTTCTGGCTGGTGACAAAGACTATTTTCGCCTGTGGATAGCGTTTTTTGATCGCTTTTATTGCTGGCGTGTTAAATAAAAGATCGCCCAACGCTGTGGTAGAATAAATAGCGATACGTTTGAACTCAAGATCCTTACTCAGCGCCGCTTTATTCCGGTGTCCGTTAAACAGCGAATAGAAAGCGATAACGGCATTAATAAAAAATATCTTTTTTTTCGGTTTCATTGAGATTAAACGTCGTGATCTTCACACAAAAAACAGCAAGGAATAGCCTTCCTGGCGCCTGAAATTGCGCATCCATCATAGGGGATGCGCAACGAATAACAAGTCACGCGAGGCGTTTATTACGCTTTCTGGCCGATATCAAAACAGTTGCCTGAGGGTCGTCGCCAGCGAGCCTGATGCAACGCTCTCCCATACCACGCCAAGCGCCTTCACTGCCGGAACCGGCTGCGGCTGCACCTTACACAGGCCCGGCGGCTGGAAGCCCGGCTTCTGCGGACGCGGCTGCGGTTTCGCCGGCGCGGTGGTCGCGCCGTGCTGCGGCTCGTTCAGCAACTGGCTCGGACGCACCAGCGTAATATCCGCAGGCAAGGTTGGCAGCATCTGCTGCAGCACGCGCACCGTGTTGGGATGCGGATGGCCGATGGCGATGGCGTAGCCGTCGCGCTGCGCCAGCTTCACCGCGCGGGCGAACTGCTGGCGAACGGCGTTGATATCCTGGCTATCGTCGAGAAAGACGCGGCGTTTCAGCACTTTCACGCGCGTGCCTTGCGCGGCAGGCACTGACTGGCTGTTGCCGATGGTCATGCTGTCGAGAAAGTAAAAATTGTACTGGTTGAGCGCCTGCATCACTTTCTGCATGCCCGGCAGGCTAGAGGTCATCTTGCTGCCCATATGGTTATTCAGCCCGACGGCATAGGGCACGTTGTTGACCGCGCTGCGCAGAATGCGCGCGATCTCTTCGCTGCTCATCTCCGGCGTCAGGGTGTTTTTCTCCAGCGGCTGTTTGCTGAGCGGCGCCATCGGCAGATGGATCAGCACTTCGTGACCGCTCTGATGCGCCTTAGTCGCCATTTGACGCGCGCCGGGCGCGTCAGGCAGCACCGCGACGGAGATCGCGGCGGGCATCTGCAGGACCTTGTTCTCTTCAGAAGGACGATAGCCGAAATCGTCGATCACGATGGCGAGCTTGCCCGCATGGGCGGCGCAGCTCAGAAGCAGTCCGCCGATAACGGCGGCGAGAGGGCGACGTTGAAACAACACTTATCTTCCTAACCACGGGAGTGGATTGACGGCCTGTCCCTGACGTCGGATTTCAAAATAGAGCGACGGCGTACCGCGTCCGCCGCTGGTGCCCACCAGCGCGATAGGCTGTCCTGCCTTCACCTGGGCGCCAACGCTTACCAGCGCGCTCTGGTTATAGCCGTAGAGGCTCATATCCCCTTTGCCGTGCTCCAGCACCACCACCAGCCCGTAGCCCTGCAGCCAGTCGGCCATCAGCACGCGGCCGTCGGCGATCGCTTTGACTTCGGCGCCTTCCGGCGCGTCGATCACCAGCCCTTTCCAGCGCAGCTCGCCCTGCAGCTGTTCGCCGAAGCGGTGTTCGATACGTCCGCGCACCGGCCACAGCGCCTGGCCGCCCGCGCGGCCGAGGCCGCCGGTGCGCGCCACCAGTTCGCGTTCGCTCTGCGTCGGCTGGTAGGTCGAGCCTTTGGCTTTGGCCTGCGCCTGACGCTGGCGCACTTTTTCCGCTTCCCGCGCCTCGCGCGCCGCGCGTTCGCGCGCTTCACGCTCGGCCCGGGCGATTTTATCCTGCAGACGGCTTTCGTTCTGGCGCATCTCTACCAGATCGGCCTGATCTTTCTCCAGCGCGTTTTCCAGCGCGCTCAGCGTTTTCTTGCGCGCCGCGCTCGCCTGCTGCAGCTTCTCCTGCTGGCCTTGCTGCTGCGTCAGCAGGTTTTTTTGCTGCTGCTGTTTCTGCTCCAGCGAGGTCTTTTGCGCGCCCAGCGTCTGGCGGGTTTTTTGCAGCGCATCGATGCTCTGCCGACGCGCGTCGTTGAGATAGCCGAAATAGGCGAGAATACGTTCGCTGCGCTGGCTCTCTTCGCCGCCCAGCAACAGCTGCACGCCGTTATGCTGGCCCTGGCGAAACGCGGCATCCAGCTGCTGCGCCAGCAGGGCTTCCTGCTGCGCCTGCTGTTTTTCAAGCCGCGCGATAGACGCGGTGAGCTGGCTGATTTCGCCGTTAAGCGCGTTCAGGCTGTTGCGGGTTTCGCGCAGCTGACGGCTCGCCTGGGCGATCACCTTCTCCTGGCTCTGCAGCTGATCGAGCAGTTTGCTGCGCGCAAGCTTTTGCGCCTTAACGCTTTTCTCTTTTTCGGCGATATTTTGCTGAATGGATTTGAGCTGTGACTTGCTGTCGTCGGCGCTGCGCGCGGCGGCGGGCAACAACAGAACGCCCGCGCAGAGCAGGCTGAAGGAGAGAATGGACAGGCGTGCAGGCAACGGGCGTTTCTTTCCGCTGTGACGGGTCCTTGTGGCTAAAACAGTCGCTTTTCCCTTCATAGGCCAGTGATTATTCCACGATGAACAGCCGCTTACCAGCGCAACGCCACGGGATTTCCTTTTCCAAAGATGTCCGCATTTATCTCGATCTCGCATAAGCGTTACGCCATTTTTGCGATACGGCAATTTTTTTTGGAAAATGACGCACAAATCGTAACTCTGGCCGCTTAGCGTCTGTACATGAGAAGTGGCGCAGGTATACTCAGAACCCTTGTTTTTAGCTTAATTAGCCCGGTCTGGAGTCGTTACCCCTCATGCAAGAAATTATGCAGTTTGCAAGCAATCACACCATCCTCAGTCTGGCATGGGTCGTTTTACTGGTTCTGGTGATTGTGACCACCTTTAAGGGAATGTTTTCTAAGGTGAAAGTTATCAGCCGCGGCGAAGCGACCCGCCTGATTAACAAAGAAGAGGCGGTAGTGGTGGACGTGCGGTCGCGTGATGATTACCGCAAAGGACATATTTCCGGCGCGCTGAACGTTGCGGCGGCGGATATCAAAAAAGGCAGCTTCGGCGAGCTGGAAAAGCATAAAGCCCAGCCCATAATTGTGGTGTGCGCCACTGGCCAGAGCGCCAGCGAACCGGCTGAAAAGCTGAGCGCCGCCGGCTTTAGCCAGGTGACCGTGCTGAAAGACGGCATCAGCGGCTGGAGCGGAGACAATCTTCCGCTGGTGCGCGGAAAATAACTTCTACTGAGGAACGCAACATGGCCAATGTCGAGATTTACACCAAAGCGACCTGTCCTTTCTGCCACCGGGCGAAGGCGCTGCTGAGTCAAAAAGGCGTGGCGTTTCAGGAGATCCCTATTGATGGGGACGCGGCGAAACGCGAAGAGATGATCAAACGCAGCGGCCGTACCACGGTTCCTCAGATTTTCATTGATGCGCAGCACATTGGCGGCTGCGACGATCTTTACGCGCTGGACGGGCGTGAAGGTTTAGATCCGTTACTGCAGGCGTAAAAGGCGCGGGATTTTTCAACTCACAGGACTTAGTCAGATGTCAGAACATAACACCAACGAAATGCAATTCCAGATTCAACGCGTTTACACCAAAGACGTTTCCTTCGAAGCGCCGAACGCGCCGCAGGTCTTCCAGAAAGAGTGGGAGCCGGAAGTGAAGCTGGATCTGGATACTGCGTCATCACAGCTGGCTGACGAAGTGTTTGAAGTAGTGCTGCGCGTGACCGTGACCGCCAGCGTCGGCGAAGAGACCGCTTTCCTGTGCGAAGTTCAGCAGGCGGGCATCTTCACCATCAGCGGCATCGAAGGCTCGCAGATGGCGCACTGCCTGGGCGCTTACTGCCCGAACATCCTGTTCCCGTATGCGCGCGAATGCATCACCAGCCTGGTGTCGCGCGGTACCTTCCCGCAGCTTAACCTGGCGCCGGTAAACTTTGACGCGCTGTTCATGAACTACCTGCAGCAGCAAGGCGAAGGTGCCGAACCACATCAGGATGCCTGATGACTACACACGCTTCGATTAGCGTCATCGGTGCCGGCTCGTACGGCACCGCTCTGGCCATTACCCTGGCCCGCAACGGCAATCCCGTGCTGCTGTGGGGACATAATCCTGCTCATCTTGCGCAGCTGCAGGCCGACCGCTGCAACAGCGCCTTTCTCCCTGACGTGCCCTTTCCCGACAACCTTGAGCTTGAGCCCGATCTTGCCCGCGCCATTGCGGCCAGCCGCGATCTGCTGGTGGTGGTGCCGAGCCACGTTTTTGGCGAGGTGCTGACGCAGATTAAACCGCATCTGCGCCCCGAATCGCGCATCGTCTGGGCGACCAAAGGGCTGGAGCGAGAGACCGGCCGGCTGCTGCAGGATGTGGCACGCGACATCCTCGGTGACGCTACGCCGCTCGCAGTCATCTCCGGGCCGACCTTCGCCAAAGAGCTGGCGGCGGGCCTGCCGACCGCGATTGCGCTGGCGGCGACCGATGCAACCTTCGCTGAGGATCTGCAGCAGAAGCTGCACTGCGGCAAAAGCTTCCGCGTTTACAACAATCCTGATTTTGTCGGCGTTCAGCTCGGCGGCGCGGTGAAAAACGTTATCGCCATCGGCGCGGGCATCTCCGACGGCATCGGCTTCGGTGCCAATGCGCGCACCGCGCTGATCACCCGCGGGCTGGCGGAGATGAGCCGACTTGGCGCGGCGCTGGGCGCCGATGCCACCACCTTTATGGGCATGGCCGGTTTAGGCGATCTGGTGCTGACCTGTACCGACAACCAGTCGCGCAACCGCCGCTTTGGCCTGATGCTGGGCCAGGGGGAATCGGTCGACCACGCGCAGCGCATTATCGGACAAGTTGTAGAAGGCTATCGAAACACTAAAGAAGTCAAGGTGTTGGCCGAGCGTGTCGGCGTCGAAATGCCGATTACCGAGCAAATCTACCAGGTGCTCTATTGCGGAAAACCGGCGCGAGAGGCAGCATTGAGCCTGTTAGGCCGTACAAGGAAGGACGAAAACAGCACAAGCTGACGCAGGACGCGCAGCATCGTCACCTGTAGCGCCATCCAGGCGCTTTTTTTATCGGGAGAAAAAGGCAATGTCGTCTGATGAGTTAGAACTGGTCTGGAACAACATCAAAGCGGAAGCGCGCGCGCTGGCCGATTGCGAGCCGATGCTGGCCAGCTTTTATCATGCGACGTTGTTGAAGCACGAAAATCTCGGCAGCGCCCTGAGCTATATGCTGGCCAACAAGCTCGCCAATCCCATTATGCCCGCTATCGCCATTCGCGAAATCGTCGAAGAGGCCTATCGTCAGGATCCTTCGATGATCGCCTCGGCCGCGCTCGACATCCAGGCGGTGCGCCAGCGCGACCCGGCGGTGGACAAATACTCCACGCCGCTGCTCTATCTGAAAGGCTTTCACGCGCTGCAGGCGTATCGCATCGGCCACTGGCTGTGGAACGAAGGGCGCCGCGCCTTAGCGGTCTATCTGCAAAACGAAATTTCCGTCTCTTTCGCCGTTGATATCCATCCGGCGGCGAACATCGGCCACGGCATTATGCTCGACCACGCCACCGGCATCGTGATCGGCGAAACGGCGGTGGTAGAGAACGACGTCTCTATTCTGCAGTCGGTGACGCTTGGCGGCACCGGCAAAACCAGCGGCGATCGCCATCCGAAAATCCGCGAAGGGGTGATGATCGGCGCGGGCGCGAAAATCCTCGGCAATATCGAAGTGGGGCGCGGCGCGAAGATCGGCGCTGGCTCGGTGGTCTTGCAGCCGGTGCCGCCGCACACCACCGCAGCAGGCGTCCCAGCGCGCATCGTCGGCAAGCCGGCGAGCGACAAGCCCTCAATGGATATGGATCAGCACTTCAACGGCACCGTGCCGGGCTTCGAGTTCGGCGACGGCATCTAATCGCGACGGGCGCCGGCGTAATCCAGCTGGCGCCAGGCTTCGTACACCACCACCGATACCGCATTCGACAGGTTCATGCTGCGGCTCTCTGCGCGCATCGGGATGCGGATTTTTTGCTGCGCCGGCAGCGCATCCAGGATCTCGGCGGGCAGCCCGCGGCTCTCCGGTCCAAACAGCAGATAGTCGCCCGGCTGGTAGCTAACGGCACTGTGCGCCGGCGTGCCTTTGGTGGTGAGCGCAAAGAGTCGCGTCGGCTGCTCAGCGCGCAGAAACGCGGCGTAGCTCTCATGCTTCTGAATGGCGGTGAATTCGTGATAGTCGAGGCCGGCGCGGCGCAGCCGCTTGTCGTCCCAGGCGAAGCCGAGCGGCTCAATCAGATGCAGCTGAAAGCCGGTGTTGGCGCAGAGGCGGATAATATTGCCGGTATTCGGCGGGATTTCTGGTTCAAATAAGACGATGTTAAGCATAAGGCCCCCGATAACAGGGGCCGAAGCATAGCAAATTATTGGCGGCTGGAGGAGTAGAGCGGCAGCCAGAGCGTCAGGCGCAGACCGCCGAGCGGGCTGTCATCCGCTTTTACCCAGCCGCGATGCTGCTGTATCGCGGTTTCGACAATCGCCAGCCCCAGCCCGGTGCCGCCAGATTCGCGATCGCGCGCCTCATCGGTGCGATAAAACGGACGGAAAATCTGTTCGCGATCTTCCGGGCTGACGCCTGGGCCGTCATCGTCGACGTGCACCGTCAGGCCGCTGATATCCACCGAGAAGCTGACGCTGATATGCGAGTGCGAGTAGCGCAGCGCGTTGCGTACGATGTTCTCCAGCGCGCTCTCCAGCGCATGCGGGTTGCCGTAGAGCGGCCAGGGGCCGGGCGGATAGGGCACGTCGAGCTGCTTGCCCATCTGCTCGGCTTCAAACTTCGCATCCTCCAGCACGCCGTTCCAGAGCTGGTTCGCCTTCATCGCTTCGCTCACCAGCGCATTCTTGTGCTGGGTGCGCGACAGCACCAGCAGATCGTTAATCATGCCGTCCAGACGCTGGGCTTCGGTTTCAATGCGTTGTAGCTCTTTGCCTTCGCCCTGACGGCGACGCAGCAGCGCGGTGGCCAGCTGCAGTCGCGTCAGCGGCGTGCGCAGCTCGTGGCTGATATCGGAGAGCAGGCGCTGCTGCGACGTCATCATGCGCTCCAGCGCGCTCACCATCTGGTTGAAGCTCGAACCCGCGGCGAGGAACTCCTGCGGGCCAGACTCCAGTTCCGGATGCTGACGCAGGTTGCCGCTGGCGACTTCGTCCGCCGCGTGTTTCAGCTTGCGCGCCGGCCGCGCCAGGCTCCACGCCAGCCACAGCAGCAGCGGCGAGCTGATCAGCATGGTGACGATCAGCAGCAGCAGCGGGCGGTCAAACAGCAGGTTAACGAAATCGAGCTGCGAGCTGGTCGCCGGTCGAATCAGGTAGAGCTGATAGTTGTCTTCCCCGTCGCGGACGGCGAAGGGGCCGACCATTTCAATGCGGCCATACTTCTTTTTCTGCGGATGATCGGCGTTGTCGGACTGGCCGATAAAGTTACGGATCACCTGCATCTCGTTGTGCTGCGCGCCGATCACGCGGCCTTCGCTGGTCACCAGCAGCAGGCGCTGGCCTGGCGGCGCCCACTTGTCGATGGCGCGGAACAGGCGCCGCCACCACATTAAATCGTTGGGCGGATCCTGCGACAGCTCGGCTTCCACATGCTGTTCAATCATGGTGCCCTGACGCTGCTCGCTATCGAGCAGCGCGGTCATCTGGCGGGAATCCAGTTTGGGCACCATCAACACCAGCATCAACACCAGCGCCAGGGTTAACCAGAAGATAGCGAAGATGCGTGTGGTGAGGCTGCCGATCATGACGCCGAGACCATCAGATAGCCGCGTCCGCGCAGGGTTTTAAACCACGGATGGCCATCACGACGCTCGGGCAGCTTGCGGCGCAGATTGGAGATATGCATATCGATGGCGCGGTCAAACGGCGTCAGGCGTTTGCCAAGCACCTCCTGACTCAGGTGCTCGCGTGAGACCACCTGGCCGAGATGCTGCGCCAGCAGGTAGAGCAGGGTGAACTCGGTGCCGGTAAGATCCAGCGTCTGGTTGTCGAAGCTCGCCTCCTGACGACCCGGATTAAGCCGCAGGCAGTCCACTTCCAGCGTCGGCGAGCTGTTGTCGTGCTGCTGCTGCTGCTCGCTCCAGTTAGAGCGGCGCAGAATCGCGCGTATGCGCGCCACCAGCTCGCGATCGT
>Ga0153918_1001118_pt1 | contig 11180 bp, 11 predicted proteins | sample TSFL002MetaG_FD_104687 | JGI IMG/M metagenome (GOLD analysis project Ga0153918, IMG submission 104687) | Attine ant fungus gardens microbial communities from Florida, USA - TSFL002 MetaG | ecosystem: Host-associated > Fungi > Mycelium > Unclassified | place: USA: Florida, Paynes Creek Historic... | reverse complement strand
TCGCCAATGTGGTTTATCAGCCCGGTGATGTGCAATAACGTGACCATAGAAAAAGTAAACGTTAAAGCCGATGGCCCCAACACTGATGGCTGCGACCCTGACGCTTGCAAAAACGTACTGATTAAAGATTGTTTTTTTGATACCGGTGATGACTGTATCGCCATTAAATCCGGCCGCGATGAGGACGGTAGAAATGCCGGTCGCCCCGCAGAAAATCATATTATTGAAGGTTGTGAGATGCGCAACGGACATGGCGGCATCACCATTGGCAGTGAGATTGCCGGCGGCGCACGCAACATATTTGCCACCAACTGCCACCTGAGCAGCCCTAACTTAAATTTAATTATCCGCATTAAAACCAGTTCATTAAGAGGCGGTATCATCCAGAATGTATTTGCAAAAGACATCAAGGCCGGCACCTATCACGATGCAGCCATCGGTTTTGATATGTTTTATGAAAAACCCGGCAACTTTATGCCCACCATCCGCAATTTCTGGGTAGAGAACTTGAGTGTTGAAAAAGGCGGACAGTATGGTATTATTGTACACGCTTATAAAGAATCGCCTGTACGTAATCTGAAGATGATTAACTGTAGTATCAACGGCGTAAAAACGCCAATAAAGGTAGATTACGCAGCTGATATGCAACTAAAAAATGTAACCATCAACGGACAAGAAGTTAAAGCGCCGGAGGGGAAATGAAACCGCCGCACGCCATTCCGAACGTAGCGCAGAGAGAAATCCTAGCCCCATGCATTTCATGTGGGTGTGTCAAACGTCTAAGATTTCTCCCTTTTTTCGAAATTACAAGAAAAGGAAGAATGACATGGAGGAGAAAATGATATCAATCGCGCCTGTTCAACAGAAAAGACGCATAATAAACCAGCGTAGCTAACGAGCCCAGCGCTGCAACAACATAGGTCATAGCAGCCCACCAAAGCGCATCCTGAGCCTGATCATGCTCTTGCTGGGTTTGCATAACGTTATAGTTGTTATTGAGCCATTCCAGTGCGCGCTTGCTGGCATCAAACTCAACCGGCAAAGTAATAAGGCTAAAAATGGTTACTGCCGCCAGAGCTATTACCCCTATCAATAATACAATGGGATTGCGGGCAAAAACCATCAGCATAATACCAATAAACAGCGTCCATTGTATCAGGGTTGATGCAATATTGATAACCGGCACTAATGCCGAGCGCAGGCTGAGCCAGGCATAAGAGCGGGCATGCTGCACAGCGTGCCCGCACTCGTGTGCCGCAACAGCGGCCGAGGCCACTGTCCGTTCATAATAAACAGACTCGCTTAAATTCACCGTGCGGTCGGCAGGATTGTAATGATCTGTCAGACTACCCTCTGCGGCAACTACGCGCACATTGGTAATGCCATGGTCGCGCAGCATACGCTCAGCCACCTCGGCACCTGAAAGGCCAGACAATAAACCAATCTCAGAGTATGTCTTAAACTTACTGCGAAACCGCATCTGCACAATAAAACTGATCACCCCTACTATGATGGTGAGCAGCCACGCATCACTATAACCCATAGCTCTTAGTAATTAAGTTATTCAGTTAACTGCAATGCCAGCGCCTACAGGTGCCCAGATCTTAAAAACGTGTTCATATTGTCCGCTCAGGTCTTTTACCATGATGGCCAGGTGCTCTAATCTATGTGGCAGGTATTCGTCTACCAGCCGGTAAATACGTTGCAGATAATCACCCAGGCGCTGTTCAAAATTGATAGTACTTAAACTGATAATGATATTTTGGCTATCTGTACTTATTGCTTCAATATCAGTTAATTCGTTTTTAAATAACTTTACAACTTCAGTATCTAATCTCTCTTTCATTTCTTCTCCCAAACCGTAAGGCAGGCGGCATTTATACGCAACGAAAGCAGTACGGTTACTCCTTTTGCGATTAAAACAACATACCGGGTATTGGGTTTGCGGCTTTTAACATATTTAACAGTTTTTAACCCTATCGGGGTGAAGAAATTGGCCGTAGCAAAAATCTACCTGGTCAAGTAAGATTAATACTGCCCATAAAGCCGGCATTACTTTTTTCTTTGAAATGTATAACTTTGCCATATGGACGCATTATCTGCCGGCATTACCGACAATTACCTCGATAACATACATAACGACCCGGCGCAGGTGCGCGTATCGCAGATCTGCACGGCCCATTGCACCCTTGAAGGCTATAACCGCCGCGACTTTTACAAGGTGACACTTAACCTGGCTTGTAACAGCAAATTGTTTTATGCCAGCCGGGCTATAGACATTGATAAACCGGCGCTGGTATTCACCAACCCATTGATACCCTATTCGTGGGAAGGCGATCACACCAACTCCGATGGATATTTCTGTGTGTTTACTCACCAATTTCTACAAGGTAACGGCCGGCTGGACAGTTTAGATCAATCCACCTTATTTAAGCCTGGAGGCGATCCGGTTTATTTTGTTAATGATGAGCAGGTTGTATTTATAAAAAGCCTTTTCGAGCGCATGGAAAAAGAAATGGAAAGCGAATATCTCTATCGTTTTGATGTAGTGCGCAACCATCTCAATCTTATTATGCATGAGGCTATTAAGATGCAGCCCGCAGTAGCTTATTATAGGCCGCAAAAAGCATCGTCGCGTATTGCCCAGCTGTTTCTTGGCTTGCTGGATAAGCAATTCCCGGTAGAATCGCCTCAATATATCGTCCCCTTAAAAAAGGCTGGCGACTACGCCGATAAACTGGCCGTGCATGTTAACCACCTCAATGCTGCCGTGCGCGAAAGTACCGGCAAATCAACCACAGAGCATATCAACAATCGCATACTGGCAGAGGCACGTCAGCTACTTACACATACCGATTGGAGCGTATCTGATATTGCCGCCAGCCTGGGGTTTGACTATGCATCCTACTTCAATAACTTCTTTAAAAAGCATACCGGCATCACGCCGCTGGCGCTACGTAAAAATCTTTGAAAAGTATAATTATTGCTTTGAAACGTTTAACGCATTTTTTATAGCTCACCGGTAACTTTGTTCTGTTAACGCAACAAAAGTTATCTAATCTATGATTCAAGCAAAAGGATACGCAGCACAAACCCCGGAAACTGATCTTGCTCCGTGGAACTTTGAGCGCCGCGAAGTTGGCCCTCATGATGTGCAAATTGAGATCTTATTCTGTGGTGTTTGCCACTCAGACCTGCATCAGATTAAAAACGACTGGTTCCCGGGTGTATTCCCAATGGTACCGGGTCACGAAATTGTGGGTCGAATTATTAAAGTAGGCAATCACGTTAAAAAGTTCAAAGTTGATGAACTAGCCGGCGTTGGTTGCCTGGTTGACTCATGCCAGGTTTGCGAAAACTGCCAGCAAGGCCTGGAGCAATACTGCCTTGACGGCAACACTCAAACCTACAATAACCTTGACAGAAGCGGCGTGCCAACCTATGGCGGCTACTCAAACACCATTGTGGTGCGTGAGGAGTTTGTGCTGCACGTGTCAGATAAATTAGATCTGGCGGCTACAGCACCCTTGCTGTGCGCCGGTATCACCACCTACTCGCCGCTGCGCCACTGGAAAGTTGGCAAAGGCCATAAACTGGCGGTATTGGGCTTAGGCGGTCTGGGCCACATGGGCGTTAAGTTTGGCGTAGCCTTCGGTGCCGAAGTTACGGTACTGAGCACTTCGCCATCAAAAGAAGCTGCCGCGAAAGAACTGGGCGCACACCACTTTGTGGTAACATCTGATCAAGCGCAACTGGATGCAGTTAAAGGATCATTCGATTTTATTCTGGATACCGTATCTGCCGAGCATGATATGAACATGTACCTATCGCTCTTAAAAACCAATGGCACCATGATTTGCGTTGGTGTACCATCAGAGCCTTATGCAGTACATCCTTTTGCATTGCTGGGCGGCCGTAAAAGCCTGGCCGGCTCTGGCATCGGCGGCATTCCGGAAACTCAGGAGATGCTGGATTTCTGTGCCGAGCATGGCATTGTGTCTGACATTGAACTGATCGACATTAAAGATATCACTACCGCCTACGCCCGCATGTTAAAAGGCGACGTACGCTACCGTTTTGTGATTGACCTGGCTACGTTGTAAGCAAAAATCCACTAAAAATGAGCCTCTTCTTTACCGGAAGAGGCTTTTTTATGCCCCAATAAAAATCACTTTTAAATTATTCTATTGATAATCAACTACCAACAACAAACCTTTCCACATTTGTTAAAAAAAGTTTTCATAGTTATTTAAAGTATCTATATTTGCAACCCCAACGCGAAAGTAGCTCAGTTGGTAGAGCACGACCTTGCCAAGGTCGGGGTCGCGAGTTCGAATCTCGTCTTTCGCTCCAAGCAGATAAAAGCCTTCCAGAAACGGAGGGCTTTTTCATTTTACCCCTGCTCAACCACTAAAGCTTTTTGAAATTATTATTATTGGCCGTCACAGTTTTATCAGCAAATTGCTTAAAATATTTTCATAGTTACTTAAAGTACCTATATTTGCAGCCCCGACGCGAAAGTAGCTCAGTTGGTAGAGCACAACCTTGCCAAGGTTGGGGTCGCGAGTTCGAATCTCGTCTTTCGCTCCAAGCAGATAAGAGCCTTCCAGAAAACGGAGGGCTTTTTCATTTTATCCCCAACCCAATCGTCAAACTTTATTTAAAAATTATCATCTTTAGCCGTCATGGCTTTATCAGCAAATGCCTTAAAATGGCTCATCCGCTTTTACCCCCCTCTCTTCTTTCAGCGCATTTGGGTAAAAAATATTCGCAACGATTGGCGCGGGGTAACCGTAAAGGTGAACAAGAGCCTGCTTAACCTCAATTACAACCGCTCTATTTTTGGCGGCACACTATTCGTTGCTGCCGATCCATTTTACCCTATCCTTTTTTACCAGATTTTCACCAAGAAGGGCTATAATATCATTGTATGGATGAAATCGGCCGAAGTGCAGTATATGAAACCAGCCATGACCACCCTTACTTTCAACATATATATTGATGACAAAACCATTGAGGAGGCCGAACACATTTTAAACACCGATGGGAAATACACCAAATTTTTGCCAATTGAGATGTATGACAAAAAAGGTGACCTCTGCGTAATGGTTTTCTGCGAAGTGTACGTGCGCAACCTGAACATTATCAAATAGCCGCCATGAAAGTAATTATGAACGATGCTGCCTTTCACAAGAAGGGCTACCAGATATCAACAGATCGCTCTTTGCTGGATTTTGAGATGATCTATCAATACCTCGACAAAGAATCATATTGGGCACAGGGCATCCCGCGGGAGCGTTTACAGGCAGCTATTACCAACTCCATGTGTTTTGGTATCTACTTTGAGCAACAACAGGTGGGTTTTGCACGTGTAATTACCGACAAGGCTACCTTTGCCTATTTGGCTGATGTTTTTGTATTGGAAACACACCGCAAAAAGGGACTTTCTAAATGGCTGATGCAAACTATTGTGCAGCATCCTGATTTGCAAGGATTAAGACGCTGGTCGCTCGTTACGGCAGATGCGCATGGTTTGTACGCACAATTTGGTTTTACGCCCATTACCAAGGCCGATAGGTGGATGGAAATATTTAATCCGTATCTTAAGCCACAGAATTGAGGAAGTGACGGATGAACATCAAAAAACTGATTCTTGAAGGCGAAGGCGTATCGCTCGACTTTAAGAAAACCATTACCAAGCACGAGAAAATTGCCAAAACCATGGTGGCTTTTGCCAACAACCAAGGCGGCCGGCTATTGATTGGCGTGGCCGATGATGGATCCATAAAAGGCGTAAAGTTTGAGGATGAAGAACGTTATATGATTACCCGTACAGCTCAACTCTACATTCGCCCCGCGCTTGAACCTACATTTGAAGAGATCTATGTAGACGACAAGTTAGTACTGGTTGTAAACATAGAGAACAGTGATACCAAACCCCACTACGCCCTTGCTGAAGACGGCAAATGGTGGGTATACGTACGCGTAAAAGACAAAAGCGTTCTGGCCAGCAAAATAGTGGTTGACGTATTGAAGCGCGGCAATGAAGACCAGGGCACACTCATAGAATACTCCGACAAAGAGCATGCACTGATGGCTTACCTGGCCGAACATGAGCGCATAGACGTTAAGGAGTTTTGCACGCTACTGTCTATCAGCCGTAAAAATGCACAGCGCATATTGGTAAACCTGGCACTGTCAGGCGTAATTACTATCCATACATCTGAGAAGGAGGAATATTATACGGCGGCGGTGGGTTAAAAACATTACATTAATTATTACAAACTCAAGTCTGTCATTGCTGTGAGGAAAGACGAAGCAATCTCATTGCATACCTAGTTTCGACGAGATTGTTCGCACTTGACCTCTCCTACTATACCTTGCTTACAGCAATGATAAAATTTACTATCACCCCAAAACGAAAACTGCCGCTTTATGCAAGCGGCAGTAAGCACAAATCAACCACACTTTTTGGAATTCAGCTAATTGTGAAAGGTTTTAGGTATGATAAGGTTTAGTTGTCATTACTAATCTGGAAATTGATCGGGATAGTATATTGCACGCGCACTTTGGCCCCATTTTGAATGCCTGGCTTCCAGGCTGGTGCCAGCTTCAATACCCGCAATGCTTCTTCATCAAATCCAAACCCAGCTTTGCGCACTACTTTAATATCACTCAGATGACCATCCTTTTCTATAATAAATGATAGAAAAACTTTACCGCCTACGCCCTGCTCCTGTGCCATTGCCGGAAAGCGAAGATTTTTCTGAAGAAATTTAGCCCATGCTTCGGGGCCACCTACGGGCTCTGGCATTACCTGTATATCGGCTATGGTTTTAACACCATCATCCTCGGTAATTCCACCCATGCCTCCTCCACCCGGAGTACCTTCGGGAATATCCAATACATTTTCTGCGGGGTTACCGTTTGGTGTATCTACGTTTTTAGAACCAACAGCTACATTTTCTTTAATCGGCTCTACTGTTTCCGCCTGATCGTCTACCACCGGTCTAAAAGGCACGTAACGCTGCATAGATACCGGCTGCGCAGGTTTGGCAGCCGCAGCCTCTTTGGGCAATTCAACCGGAGGTTTAGGTTTATCTTTGGGGGGAATTTTGATTACATCATCTTTCGGGGTAAGCACCACATTGGTAACAATCTCTTCAGCGGGCTTAAGATGACTAATGATATTAACGGTAACCGCAAACGCCGAAACTACAAATACAGTAACAGCTACAGCCCGCAGCATTATACTGTTGTAACGGGTACGCAATTCGTAAGCTCCGTATGTTTTATTACGGCCGGCAAATACAAGCTCGAGCCACTCGCGCTTGCACAAATCTAATTCTGAAATAAGCATAGCAGTTGAAATTTTATTTTAATATTTAACGCCTGCTAAATACTCAAATTGCTATTATTTCAACTTTTCAGAATATGGCAACAATAAACTAAAATTTTAGTTTATTATATAACTAAATATTTAGTTATATTGAAAGAATGATAATTTCCAGCCAACTTTCAGACCTGTTTTACCACTTATGCGTGTCTACTTTTTGTGCCTTTTCTTCCTGTTTCTGCGCGTTTGCGGCAAATTGCTTCAAATTCTCTCCCACTTGCTTGCAATGTTTCATCAGCTGATCCATATAATTATCTAGCGATGATTTGTCTACTTTACCCTTGGCCTGTTCCAGCGGCAACTCCTTCCCTGCTATGGGCACATAGTTATTATAACGGTCGCGCTGATATGGCGTAAACACAAAATCGCTCAGCCAGTAGCGATACTTGCCATCTTTAAATTCGGTATGCAACTGATAGGTAACCTGCCCATCCTCGTGTTTAGTCAGCCCGGCATACAAAACTACTTTTGAGTTGACCAGGATCTGGCTATCGGGTTTACCTTTAATCTCTTTTGGCGTATAAGTTTTACTCAACCCGGCATAACAACGGGTATACAAATCATGGGCAGAAGCGCCAGGCTGCTCAGCAGTTTGGTAATAGATGTATTTATTATGCTCATCCAGGGCAAGTGTTTGTTTTTGGGCGAAACCAAATTTTGATACCAGGACTAAAGCGATGACAACAATCAGATTTTTCATATTACAAAAAAAGCCGCCGGCTACATTTCCGGCGACTCTAATTTACTTATAAACTATTAAACTTTATTAAAAGGCGTAAACTGCAGCCAGTGAGAACTGCGATGCGTCTTTAGTAACAGCACCATTGCTATCGGTAAAGCTGCTGTATGATTTGTTACCGAAAGTGTCTAAGCGAACCTCTGGAATAAAGGTAAGCGGACCACCTTTAATGTTAGCAGTAGCAGTAAATGCGGTTACGTGCATTTTTGGAGTTGTACCAAAAGCTTTGGTTTCAAAATACTCACCTCTTAAACCGAAGGTTACAGCACTTGACACAGCTAACTGCGGATAAAGAGCAACGCCATCGTAACCACCACCATTATGTGGTTTTGAGAAGGTAGCACCGTTCAAGCCCAATTTAAAGGCATCAGTGATTTGGTAGTTGGTAGTCAAGTCAAAGATGGTACCTGATACAGAACCGGTTGCCAGGTTCAGGTAGGCTGTCCAGCCTTTTACCGGAGCCACCATTAACTGTGCACCAAAGGTAGATACATCATAGGTTGAAGTATAAGTATTCCAGCCATCGTTAAAAATACCGGCCATCAAGCTCACTTTATCAGAGAATGCATAAGTAGCTTTAAAACCTGCATTCTGGAACGGACCATTTGTGAACAGGTATGAAGTTGAGTAGTTGAAGTTACCAACCGGGCTAATTACCTCATAACCAATAAAGGTTGACATGTAACCGGCAGTCAGGTTAAACTTGTCGGTAACATCATATGATACATACAAGTTTTGGATGTGATAACTTGATACGCCGGTTGGTAATGTACCCGTAGATGCATCTGGCAATGATTGCTCCTGCCCTCTCGGACCAAAAGACAATTCACCAACAAAAGATGCTTTACCTACTTTCTTTTTCAAACCAAGGTCAATCATACCGATAGAGATGGAGTTTTGATCTGAAGCGAAAGAAGTAGGAATATTTTTATGACCAGAAAAATCATATTTATAATAGGTATCAACAGATCCCGAAATGGCCAATGGTGGATCTGCAGGTTTATCTTGCGCAAAGGCGCCAAATGATACAGCAGAAAGAGCAAGTAAAGGTAAAAGTTTAATTTTCATTGTTTTAACTTGTTTTAAGGGTTGAATTTCTCAGTTTAATCAGGGCATACCTTATCTAACCCTGACCAAAGGCAGGTTTAGAGGATACCATAAAATTTCAATTTGATCTTTATCCGGATCAGGGATGCCGGGCAACACAGTTGTTGCTCAGCTTATAGTCCCGGTGACTTGGCTTACTATTAGTAAGCCTGTATTTTGCAGGCGTTGCGATGTTTTTTAAAAGCCGTGCGGCGCTCACCGCACGGCTTTCACACATCATTTATGCTAACGGAGCTTTTACGCCAGGCTCGAAAAGACCGCTCAAGCTAACTTCCTCGTCATCCTGTACAGGATAAGCAGAGGTACCATGTTCAAATGCATCAATGCCGCCTTTCATCAACTCGCCGTGTTCTTCTACACGTAGTCTCCATGGATCAGGCAGTTTGTTCAAAACAAACATCATTAAACCAGCAACAGCAAAGGTACCCAGACAGATAGCACCGCTGCCTATTAATTGTTTAACTAATTGATCGGTACCACCACCGTAGAACAGACCGGTAATTGGGTGAGAATCATCTGGTCCGGTTGGGCCAGTGAAGCCATATTTACCGCAGGCAAAGAAACCGATAGAAAGTGTACCCCAGATACCGTTCAGACCGTGAACCGGAACTGCACCAACCGGATCATCTATACGCAGATACTCTAATAATAATGTACCGTAGTAAACAATGATACCTGAGATACCACCCAGCATAATAGCACCCAGCGGACTAACCCAGTAACAAGATGCAGTGATAGCTACCAGACCAGCAAGGAAACCATTGATAGTAAAACCTACATCAAATTTACCTTTAGTATCACCAAACCATAGTGCCAGGTACATAGCAACCATACCGCCGGCACAAGCAGCCAGCGTAGTATTAGCAGCTACGCGGCCAATACCTTGCATATCCATAGCAGACAAGGTTGAACCAGGGTTGAAACCATACCAACCAAACCATAGTAAGAAACCACCTACCGCAGCAATGGTGAGATTGTGCGGAGCAGGCATGCCGCCACCATCGCGTTTAAACACACGACCTAACCGCGGACCTAATACCATAGCACCTGCCAATGAAGCTACACCACCAATTGAGTGTACTACAGTTGAGCCTGCAAAGTCAAGGAAACCTTTAGCTACTAACCAGCCGTCAGGACCCCAAGCCCAGTGGCCAAAAATTGGATAGATGAAACCGGTGATACCGATTGAGTATAGAATATCGCCACGGAAGCTGGTACGACCAATCATAGCGCCTGATACAATGGTTGAACAAGTATCGGCAAAGGCGTATTGGAAAATCCAGTGTGCCAATACCGGGATACCGGTTGCACTATACGTAAGCGGAATATTATTAAGGAAGAACCAAGGTTTGCCATCCTGACCGTGCCAGCCGATAAAGCCATTGCCCCAGCCAAACATAAAGGCGTAGCCAACAGCCCAGAACAGTATACCGCAAAGACAGGTATCGAAAATACATTCCATCAAAATGTTTACGGTTTCTTTTTTGCGGGCAAAACCAGCCTCCAACATTACGAAACCGGCCTGCATACCAAATACCAGGAATGCTGCAACCAGCGTCCAGATAGTATTAGCAGTATTAATAAGTGACGTTTCTGTTGCCGATGGTGCCGCTGCCGCTGCTGCCTGTGCATGCGCCGGTGAACCCATCAAACCTGGTAAAGACATCATAGCCACGAACACCAGCCCGAGACCAATCATCTTGCCCGACAAAATTGTGGCACCAAGTGCCCACTTCTCACGCGTTATCTTCCGAAACGGCTCGAAGACTCTGTGTTTTGCGAAGTTTACTTCCATTGTTTTAAAAATTTAGTTAGTTAGAAATGATATGTGTGAACGATTATAAAATCCAATTACTATTTAGTTCTATTATTAAAGGATAGATTTTAAAAAAAACCACCATTCTGAATTTTTGGTTAATTTATTACTACCATCACTTA
>Ga0153918_1001117_pt1 | contig 11184 bp, 8 predicted proteins | sample TSFL002MetaG_FD_104687 | JGI IMG/M metagenome (GOLD analysis project Ga0153918, IMG submission 104687) | Attine ant fungus gardens microbial communities from Florida, USA - TSFL002 MetaG | ecosystem: Host-associated > Fungi > Mycelium > Unclassified | place: USA: Florida, Paynes Creek Historic... | reverse complement strand
GCAGGTAGTCCGTCATGGCCCGTACAACGCCCATCGAGCTGTACCGCAATATCGGCATCGTCGCCCACGTGGATGCTGGCAAGACCACCACCACCGAGCGCATCCTGTTCTACACCGGGGTCAACCACAAGATGGGCGAGGTGCACGATGGCGCCGCGACCATGGACTGGATGGCCCAGGAACAAGAGCGCGGCATCACCATCACCTCGGCGGCGACCACGGCCTTCTGGCAAGGCTCGACCAAGCAGTTCGCCGACAAGTACCGCTTCAATATCATCGACACCCCCGGCCACGTCGACTTCACCATCGAGGTGGAGCGCTCGCTGCGCGTGCTCGATGGCGCGGTGGTGGTGTTCAGCGGCGCCGACGGCGTCGAGCCGCAGTCCGAGACGGTCTGGCGCCAGGCCAACAAGTACCACGTGCCGCGCCTGGCCTACATCAACAAGATGGACCGCCAGGGCGCCGACTTCCTGCGTGTGGTCAAACAGATCGACCAGCGCCTGGGTCATCACCCGGTGCCGATCCAGCTGGCCATCGGCAGCGAAGAGAACTTCATCGGCCAGATCGACCTGGTGAAAATGAAGGCGATCTACTGGAACGACAACGACCAGGGCACCAGCTACCGCGAAGAAGACATTCCCGCCGATCTGCAGGGGCTGGCCGACGAATGGCGCGCGCACATGATCGAGGCCGCGGCCGAAGCCAACGATGAACTGACCATGAAGTTTCTCGAGGGCGAGGAGCTGAGCGTCGATGAGATCAAGGCAGCCTTGCGCCAGCGCACCATCGCCAATGAAATCGTACCGACCATTCTCGGCTCGTCGTTCAAGAACAAGGGTGTGCCGCTGATGCTCGACGCGGTGATCGACTACCTGCCCGCGCCCTCGGAAATCCCGGCAATCAAGGGCACTGACCCGGACGACGAAGAAAAGCACCTGGAACGTCACGCCGACGACAAAGAGCCCTTCTCCGCCCTGGCCTTCAAGATCGCCACCGACCCCTTCGTCGGTACCCTGACCTTCGCCCGGGTGTATTCCGGTGTGCTCAGCTCAGGCAACGCCGTGCTCAACTCGGTGAAAGGCAAGAAGGAACGCATCGGCCGCATGGTGCAGATGCACGCCAACCAGCGCGCCGAGATCAAGGACGTGTGCGCCGGCGACATCGCCGCGCTAATCGGCATGAAGGATGTCACCACGGGCGACACCCTGTGCGACATCGACAAGCCGATCATCCTCGAACGCATGGACTTCCCCGACCCGGTGATCTCGGTGGCGGTGGAGCCGAAGACCAAGGGCGACCAGGAGAAGATGGGCATCGCCCTGGGCAAGCTGGCCCAGGAAGACCCGTCGTTCCGTGTGCGCACCGATGAAGAAACCGGCCAGACCATCATTTCTGGCATGGGCGAACTGCACCTGGACATCATCGTCGACCGCATGAAACGCGAGTTCAACGTCGATGCCAACATCGGCAAGCCGCAGGTGGCCTACCGCGAGAAGATCCGCAACACCTGCGAAATCGAAGGCCGCTTCGTTCGTCAGTCTGGCGGGCGCGGCCAGTATGGTCACTGCTGGATCCGCTTCGCCCCCGGCGAGGAGGGCAAGGAAGGCCTGGAATTCGTCAACGAGATTGTCGGTGGCGTGGTCCCACGCGAGTACATCCCGGCGATCCAGAAAGGCATCGAGGAGCAGATGAAGAACGGGGTACTGGCCGGCTACCCGCTGATCAACCTGAAGGCAGCGGTGTACGACGGCTCCTACCACGACGTCGACTCCAACGAGATGGCCTACAAGATCGCGGCGTCCATGGCCACCAAGCAGCTGTCGCAGAAAGGCGGTGCGGTGTTGCTGGAGCCGGTGATGAAGGTCGAGGTGGTGACACCGGAGGAGTATCAGGGCGATATCCTCGGCGACCTGAGCCGACGTCGGGGGATGATCCAGGATGGCGACGAGACACCCGCCGGCAAGGTAATCCGCGCAGAAGTGCCGTTGGGCGAGATGTTCGGCTATGCCACCTCGATGCGCTCGATGACCCAGGGGCGGGCGAGCTTTTCGATGGAGTTCACCCGGTATGCCGAGGCACCGGCCAGCATTGCCGATGCCATCGTCAAGAAGAACCGCGGGGAATGACGTTCTCCTGTGCTGGCCTCATCGCGGCTAAAGCCGCTCCTACAGGAATTGCATAACACTTGTAGGAGCGGATTTATCCGCGATGAGGCCAGCGCAGATCGCACAAATCTTCAGTGCTGCTCGCCAGCCCGCTTCAGCAGTTTCTTGCAGCGCTCGGAAAGGTGCACCACGCGCAGGTGCTTGCCCGCCTTGGCATAGCGCTCACGCAGGGTCTTCAACGCTGCAATCGCCGAATAATCGACAAAGCTCAAATGCTGGCAATCCAGAGTGACCTTGGCCGGGTCATTGGCCGCATCGAACTGATTGAGGAACTGCGTGGTGGAGGCAAAGAACAGCGTGCCATGCACCTGGTAATGCTTGCCCCCTTCGCCGTCCTCGTGGCTGTCGGCATACAGTTCGCGGGCATGCTGCCAGGCAAAGTTCACCGCCGCGATGACAATGCCGAACAGCACCGCCACGGCCAGGTCGGTGAACACCGTCACCACGGTCACGGCGATGATCGCCAGCACGTCGCTCACCGGCACCTTGTGCAGCACCCGCAACGAAGCCCAGGCAAATGTCTGCTGGGCCACCACGAACATCACCCCGACCAGCGCCGCCAGCGGAATGCGCTCGATCAGCGGCGACAGGAACAGGACGAACAGCAGGATCATCAGCCCCGCTACCACGCCTGACAACCGGCCTCGGCCATTGGAGCTCAGGTTGATCACGGTCTGGCCGATCATCGCGCAGCCACCCATGCCACCGCACAGGCCGGAGACCATGTTGGCCGCCCCCAACGCCACGCATTCGCGGTCCGGATAGCCACGGCTCTCGGTGATCTCATCGGTGAGGTTGAGGGTCAGCAGGGTTTCCAGCAGGCCGACCATGGCCATCAGCACTGCATAGGGGGCGATGATTTTCACGGTTTCCAGATTCCAGGGCACCGCCGGCAGGGCCAGCTGCGGCAGGCCACCGGCAATGTGCGCCATGTCACCGAGGGTGCGGGTCGGCAGGCCGAGCAGGTACACCAGCACGCCAACACCGAGAATCGCCACCAGCGCAGGCGGCACCGCACGGGTCAGCTTCGGCAGCACGTAGACCACCAGCATGGTCAGCGCCACCAGGCCGATCATCAGGTACAGCGGTGCGCCACTGAGCCAGTGCCCACCGGCCTTGAAATGCTCGAGCTGGGCCAGGGCGATGACGATCGCCAGGCCGTTGACGAAACCGAGCATCACCGGGTACGGCACCAGCCGCACCAGTTTGCCCAAACGCAGCAGGCCGAACAGGATCATTACCACCCCGCCCAGCAGGACGGTGGCCAGCAGGTATTGCACACCGTGCTGCACCACCAGGGCGACGATCACCACCGCCATGGAGCCAGCAGCACCGGAGATCATCCCAGGGCGGCCGCCGAACAGCGCCGTCAGGGTGCAGATGATGAAGGCACCATACAGGCCCATCAATGGATTGAGGTGGGCCACCAGGGCGAAGGCGATGCACTCGGGCACCAAGGCGAACGAAGTGGTCAGGCCGGCGAGCAGGTCGGCACGTAGTCGGGCGGGTTTCATGGGCATCCTGTGGTGCTGTCCGGGCGGACGGGACAAAAACAAGGGGCGCGATGTTACGGAATTTGTCTGGCAGCGGCCACCGCAAGGCGTGTCATCGGCCTGCGCGGGTCAGCCACTGCGCCATGGACGCGTCCTCCAGGGCGTATTCGCCACGGTTGGCCTTCCACACCAGCTCCTTGTCGCGCAGGGCATCCAGGGCCTTCTGCACGTTGGGCGTGCTGGCGTTGACATCGGCCCCGGCCTGCTCCAGCTTGCGCGCGACATCGATCAAGGTCTGTTCGGTGAACGGCGAGAACGGCTGCCGGCCCTGGGCGCGTTCGGCCATGACTTCAAGCACCGCCTGTTGCAATGGCGACAGCTCATTCCAGGCGCTTTCGTAGTCACTCCACACCCCTGCCTGGTGATTGAGCGCGCCGGTGCGCAACAACTCGCCCAGGTTGGCCGCCTCGCCCAGCCCCACGCTGACCTCGGCCAGCAGCTTGTTGAGCATTTCCGGGCGCCGCCCCACCAACTCGAAGGCGTATTCCAGATCGTCGGACTTGAACTGGTTGCTGTCGGCCAGACGGCGGTTCCACAGTTCGGTGATGAAACCCACATATTCGCGCCCCAGCAACGGGAACGGGGTAATGCTGGCGCCGAAGAACGGCTGCTTGCTCTTGAGCACCAGGTTGGCGAGCTTGTCACGGCTGGAGCCGGTGAACACCAGGCGCAGCCCGTCCGGGCGGTCACCGCGGTTAAGGTGGTCGCGCGCTGCCTTGAGGGCAAACATGGCATTGAGGCCGTCTTCACTGTTGAGCGCGTGCTGCGCTTCATCGACGATCAGTACCACCATTTGCCCTGACACCTGGTGCAGCACCGCCAGCGCCTGGGCCAAGGTGGTTCCGGCGGGCAGTTGCGGGCGGGTGAAGTCCCAACTGAGGGTACGCAGCAGGTTGATCTTGTCGATGCCCGCTTTCTTCGCAGCCTTGGCCAGGGCATTTTCGAAACCGCCCAGCGCGCTACCGATCGCTCTGCTGATCAGGTCGGCCGGCGCGGCATCGCGGTCCGACCACAGGTCGACATACACCGGTAGCCAGCCACGCTGTACGCACTCGGGGATGAAGTCATTGTTGAGGAAGGTACTTTTGCCGGTACGCCGCGGCGCAGCCAGGAACATCCCCGAGCTGTAATCGACCAGCGACTCGCCGGCCAGGTCCTGGGCCAGGGCCTTGGCCAACGGTTCGCGACGCAACAGCGGACGGGAGGGTGACATGCCATTATCCTCAATTATCTTTCGAACTATAATTTATAGCCTACTCGATAAAAGAAGATAAAACACCCTCCAACCGTTCACCTACAGACCTGCAGGCGGGCCGCTGTGATCCAGGCCCGGCAAACTCCTGACAAATTTGCCATCATGTTGATCCCACCTGCGGAGACCATGGACATGCCGCTACGCCCCCTCTTTACTGCCCTGCTGCTGGCCACCAGCCTCACCGCCCAGGCCGCCACCGAAGTGTTACCCCTGCAACATCGCAGCAGCGCCGAACTGCTGCCCGCCGCCCAGGCCTTCATTGGCCGCGACGGCACGGTGAGCGCTTTCGAGAACAAGCTGATCGTCAATGCCAGCCCCGAGCGCATCGACGACTTGCGCACCCTGTTGCAGCAGCTGGACACCGCACCCAAACGCCTGCTGATCAGCGTCGACAACACCGACAGCAATTACCAGGACAACCGCGGCGACGGCCAGGTCATCCGCTACGGCACCAGTAACCGCGACGGCGGCTTGCAGCAAATCCAGGCCAGCGAAGGCCAGCCGGCGTTGATCCAGATCGGCCAGAGCATCCCCATTACCAGCAGCAGCACCGACGGCTATGGGCGCATCCAGAGCAACACCGAAAACCGTAATGTGACCCAGGGTTTCTACGTCACGCCGAGCTTGAGCGGGGATACGGTTCGTCTGCAAATAAGCACCAATAACGACCGACTGAGCCAGGAACGTGCCGATGTAGTGAAAGTGCAAAGTACCGACACGACAATCACCGGCAGGCTCGGCGAGTGGATCACCCTGGCCGGCTACAACCAGCAAAGCCAAGCCGACCGCAACCCTTCGAGCCGCACCTACAGCACGCAACGGGGTGAAAACATGACTTTGCGCGTCAAAGTCGACCTTCTGGACTGATCCCAGGCAATTCAAGGCCTCGACCAAAGGCCTTGAAACTGACCGCCAAGTCGCATTAGACCAAAGATGTAGTAAGTGAAAAAAACCACTACAAAACATTTGACAGGGTCTTTTTGCCAAGGGCATGATGGCCTCGCTCCCGCTAATCAGGGGCCCTGGCAAGGGCCTTCGAGGCGCACTCCTCCCACCCCTGGAGGCACCTCGTGTCTATACGGCCCACAAGGCGGTTCGACGGGATTGCGACTGCAACGAAGAAGTTGTCCCGAGGGACGGAAGCGCATCACCGCAGTTCTGGCAATCGCGTAGCACCGCAGCAAGGCAACCACGAGCCGACCTGCCGGAGCGCACCTGCGCCTGACCTGCACCTCCTTCCCCTTCGAGCCTTCGCGTTCGCCGCCGCATTCCCCCGGACAGGACAGCCGCCAGGTCCCTGATCGGCCCCGAGCATCAGCACAATTACCCCAAGATCGATGCGACGAGGTTTATTTCCATGGCACTGACACGCGAACAGCAAATTGCAGCCCTCGAAAAAGACTGGGCCGAGAACCCGCGCTGGAAAGGCGTGACCCGTACCTACACCGCCGCCGATGTCGTTCGCCTGCGTGGCTCCCTGCAGCCGGAGCACACCCTGGCCCGCCTGGGTGCAGAAAAACTGTGGAAGCTGGTCACCGAAGGTGCCCACCCGTCCTTCCGCCCAGAAAAAGATTTCGTCAACTGCATGGGCGCCCTGACCGGCGGCCAGGCAGTGCAGCAGGTCAAGGCTGGCATCCAGGCCATCTACCTGTCTGGCTGGCAGGTGGCCGCCGACAACAACTCGGCCGAGTCCATGTACCCTGACCAGTCGTTGTACCCGGTCGACTCGGTACCGACCGTGGTCAAGCGCATCAACAACGCATTCCGCCGCGCCGACCAGATCCAGTGGAAAGCTGGCAAGAACCCGGGCGATGAAGGCTACATCGACTACTTCGCGCCGATCGTGGCAGACGCCGAGGCCGGCTTCGGTGGCGTGCTGAACGCCTACGAGCTGATGAAGAACATGATCGAAGCAGGCGCCGCCGGCGTGCACTTCGAAGACCAGCTGGCCTCGGTGAAAAAATGCGGCCACATGGGTGGCAAGGTACTGGTACCGACCCAGGAAGCGGTGCAGAAGCTGGTGGCCGCACGCCTGGCTGCGGACGTATCGGGCGTACCGACCATCATCCTGGCCCGTACCGACGCCAACGCCGCCGACCTGTTGACCAGCGACTGCGACCCATACGACCAGCCGTTCGTGATCGGCGAGCGTACCCGTGAAGGCTTCTACAAGGTGCGTGCCGGCCTGGACCAGGCCATCGCCCGCGGCCTGGCCTATGCCCCGTACGCCGACCTGATCTGGTGCGAGACCGCCAAGCCGGACCTGGAAGAAGCCCGTCGCTTCGCCGAAGCGATCAAGAAGGAGTACCCGGACCAGATCCTGTCGTACAACTGCTCGCCTTCCTTCAACTGGAAGAAAAACCTGGACGACGCGACCATCGCCAAGTTCCAGCGCGAGCTGTCGGCCATGGGTTACAAGCACCAGTTCATCACCCTGGCCGGTATCCACAACATGTGGCACGGCATGTTCAACCTGGCGCACGATTACGCCCGCAACGACATGACCGCCTACGTGAAGCTGCAAGAGCAGGAATTTGCCGATGCCAGCAAGGGCTACACCTTCGTGGCGCACCAGCAGGAAGTCGGCACTGGCTACTTCGACGACATGACCACTGTGATCCAGGGTGGCGCTTCGTCGGTGACTGCACTGACCGGTTCGACCGAGGAAGAGCAATTCCACTGATAGTGGGATGCAATTGAAGGAAGGCCCGGGCTTGTGAAAGCCCCGGGCTTTTCTTTTTCCTGTACCGGCCCTTCGCGGCTAAAGCCGCTCCTACAGGTAGAGCACAGCCTTCCAGTTCTGTGCAGTACCGTAGGAGCGGCTTTAGCCGCGAAGGGGCCGGTACAGGCAAAGCAGATTTCGCGATTAGGACTATGCTTGTGGCAGCCCAGCAGCAAGGACCGCCCATGCTTCGTCCACGCCACCTGATGATGCTCGCCCTGGCCGCCGCTGCCTTCTATATATATGCACTGGCCAACGACAACGCCCTGCTCGGCCTGCTGGCCAAGCCGATTCCGGTCATGGCACTGATTGCCTGGCTATACGGCGCCCCCATCACGCCCTACCGCCGCTGGATCACCACCGGCCTGGCGTTCTCGGCCCTCGGTGACATCCTTCTGGCCATCCCCAGCGACCTGTTCGTGTTCGGTCTGGCCGCTTTTCTCTGCGCCCACCTGGCCTATTTGCGCGCCTATTGCGGCAAGACCCTGCGCCCCGCCCTGCCCGCCTTGCTGCTGAGCGCGGTCACCGGCATCACCCTGTTCGGCGTGCTTGCCCAGCATGGCCTTGGCCCCCTGCTGCTTCCGGTTTCGGCCTACGCCCTGGCCATCAGCGCCATGCTCTGGCGCGCGCTCGCCTGCGGCGGTGTCGCCGCTTTGGGAGCCTGCCTGTTCGTTTTCTCCGACAGCCTGATCGGTATCGACCGTTTCGTCAGCCCGTTCGCTGCCGCGCCCTACCTGATCATCCTTGCCTACTGGCTGGGCCAGTGGGCGATCGCTTCGTCAGTCCGTCATGGCTCAAGCGCTGAAGTATTGACCCAGAGCGGTGCGCGCAGCACCGGAAGCTGCTAGAACACGAGTCTTTCGCATTTACAAGTAGGGGGAATCTGCAGATGAACTTTACAAGGCACAGAACTGCCCAATTCAAAGGCATCAGATCAAATGATATCAATTATCATTACGAAGTTTGTAATTCGTTACCACTCGCAAGAAACATAATTAACAAAACCGCATGCAATGCCCGAATCTCAAGGCTTTCAGCCAGTTAGGAGCGGGTTTTGTTCTAAATCCTACGAATAAATTTGCAACGGAAATTTTACTTGCACCGGGTTTACCCATAAAATCAGCCCGATTGATTCAGCTGCGACATTTGGTCACTGCACCTGCGACACCACGTCGCCGCTCTACTTATTTCAGACTGCAGAGCTGGGTCTCTGTATAAGGATTTCTAGCATGTCCGATTCGGCAGGACTCATCGCCCACAACTGGGGCTTTGCCATCTTCCTCCTGGGTGTCGTCGGCCTGTGTGCCTTCATGCTCGGCCTGTCCAGCCTGCTCGGTAGCAAGGCCTGGGGCCGCGCCAAGAACGAACCCTTCGAATCCGGCATGCTGCCCGTCGGCAGCGCCCGTCTGCGCCTGTCCGCCAAATTCTATCTGGTCGCGATGCTGTTCGTGATCTTCGATATCGAAGCCCTCTTCCTGTATGCATGGTCTGTGTCCGTCCGCGAAAGTGGCTGGACCGGATTCGTCGAAGCACTCGTTTTCATAGCAATTCTGTTGGCTGGTCTTGTCTACCTATGGCGCGTCGGAGCCCTTGACTGGGCACCCGAAGGTCGCCGCAAGCGGCAAGCGAAGCTGAAACAATGAGGCTTTGGCAATGCAATACAATCTCACCAGAATCGATCCGGATGCGCCCAACGAGCAGTACCCGGTAGGTGATCGGGAAACCGTCACCGACCAGCTGCTCGAGGACCAGGTCCACAAGAACATCTTCATGGGCAAGCTTGAAGATGTGATGCGTGGCGCGGTCAACTGGGGTCGCAAGAACTCCCTCTGGCCGTACAACTTCGGCCTGTCCTGCTGCTACGTGGAAATGACCACGGCCTTCACGGCGCCCCACGACATCGCCCGCTTCGGCGCCGAAGTCATCCGGGCCTCGCCGCGTCAGGCCGACTTCATGGTCATCGCCGGTACCTGCTTCGTCAAAATGGCGCCGATCATCCAGCGCCTGTATGAGCAGATGCTCGAACCGAAGTGGGTCATCTCCATGGGTTCGTGCGCCAACTCCGGTGGCATGTACGACATCTACTCGGTCGTTCAGGGGGTCGACAAGTTCCTCCCCGTGGACGTCTACGTGCCTGGCTGCCCGCCGCGCCCTGAGGCTTTCCTGCAAGGCTTGATGCTGCTGCAGGAGTCGATTGGCCAAGAACGACGCCCGCTTTCCTGGGTGGTTGGTGATCAAGGCATCTACCGTGCCGAGATGCCAGCCCAGAAGGACCTGCGTCGTGAACAGCGCATTGCGGTAACCAACCTGCGCAGCCCCGACGAAGTCTGATCCAGCGACCTGCCGCCCGCTCCCGAAAGAGCCGGCGGCCTGGCTTCATTCTTAACGCTGACCCAAAGCGACCGAGACCATGACAGCGGACAACGCTATTTTCATTCCGCCCTACAAGGCAGACGACCAGGATGTGGTCGTCGAACTGCACAACCGTTTTGGCGCCGACGCATTCGTCGCCCAGGAAACCCGCACCGGCATGCCTGTGCTGTGGGTAAAGCGCGCCCAGCTCAAGGAGGTGCTGAGCTTCCTGCGCGGCGTCGCCAAGCCGTACAGCATGCTGTACGACCTGCACGGCGTCGACGAGCGCCTGCGCACCCAGCGCCGCGGCTTGCCCGCTGCCGACTTCAGCGTTTTCTACCACTTGCTGTCGATCGAACGTAACAGCGACGTGATGATCAAGGTGTCGCTCAGCGAAGGCGACCTGAACCTGCCGACCGTGACCGGCATCTGGCCCAACGCCAACTGGTACGAGCGCGAAGTCTGGGACATGTTCGGCATCGACTTTGCCGGCCACCCGCACCTGAGCCGCATCATGATGCCGCCGACCTGGGAAGGTCACCCGCTGCGCAAGGACTACCCTGCCCGCGCCACCGAGTTCGATCCCTACAGCCTGACCCTGGCCAAACAGCAGCTTGAAGAGGAATCGGCGCGTTTCAACCCGGAAGCCTGGGGCATGAAGCGTCAGGGCGCCAACGAGGACTACATGTTCCTCAACCTCGGCCCGAACCACCCTTCGGCCCACGGTGCCTTCCGTATCGTCCTGCAGCTGGACGGTGAAGAGATCGTCGACTGCGTGCCGGACATCGGTTACCACCACCGTGGTGCCGAAAAAATGGCCGAACGCCAGTCCTGGCACAGCTTCATTCCCTACACCGACCGTATCGACTACCTCGGCGGGGTGATGAACAACCTGCCGTACGTGCTCGCGGTCGAGAAGCTGGCCGGCATCAAGGTGCCACAGAAGGTCGACACCATCCGCGTGATGCTGGCCGAGTTCTTCCGTATCACCAGCCACCTGCTGTTCCTGGGTACCTACATCCAGGACGTCGGCGCCATGACCCCGGTGTTCTTCACCTTCACCGACCGCCAGCGCGCCTACACCGTGATCGAGGCGATCACCGGTTTCCGCCTGCACCCGGCCTGGTACCGCATCGG
>Ga0153918_1001116_pt1 | contig 11184 bp, 9 predicted proteins | sample TSFL002MetaG_FD_104687 | JGI IMG/M metagenome (GOLD analysis project Ga0153918, IMG submission 104687) | Attine ant fungus gardens microbial communities from Florida, USA - TSFL002 MetaG | ecosystem: Host-associated > Fungi > Mycelium > Unclassified | place: USA: Florida, Paynes Creek Historic... | reverse complement strand
TCAATGATCGCTATAAGCTTCTTGAAATTGACCTTGATGGCATTTTCCAGAGATTACTGCTGTTGCAAAAGAAAAAGTATGCCGCACTGGTTGTAGAAGATGGCGGGCGGACGAAGACTGAGGTGAAAGGCCTGGATATGAAACGTCGAGAATACTGTGCTCTGTCAAAAAATGTCTCTCAGTAAGTTGCTTGTTACAAGAAGAGCAGACAGGTTTGACGTCCAAGCAGATATGTTCTTGAACGGATTCTCTCCGGTGAACCAACAGAGGTCGTTGTAGAGAACATCCATGAGTATCTGAGAGTCATCGGGGAGAATGTACGGAATGGATCGACAAAGCTCGACGAGTTTATCATCTTCAAGGTTGGAGTAGTTTTAGTTTCCAACTCATCTTGAGTAACACGTTCACACAGCGATTGGGAAAAAACCCTGAAGACTATCCCGACGCAAAGAGTCAGCCACATGTGCAAGTCGCACTTCGTATGAAGACCAAGGGTGCGAGTGCACGTGCTGGAGACGTTATTCCATATGTTTTCTGTCTCAAGGATGGGGAGGATAGTTCTAAGACTGCTCAAGCTGATCGAGCTAAGCATCCTGATGAGGTCAGGAGAACTGCGGATGAGGTGAAAATAGGTGAAGCCACATTAATGATAGTCAAGTTGTTGCAAGGCTGAAAATTGGTTCAGATCATGACTTTTATCTGTCGCAGCAAGTTTTACCGCCTATTGAGCGTCTTTGCGAACCTATTGAAGGTACTGACCGAGCTCGACTGGCAGAATGTCTTGGCAAGTTGGCCTCGTCAAACTTGACGTTACTCTGTTGATCCGTCATGCTCAGGGCTCGACCCGATGCGATTCAGAAATACTACAAGTGGCCCTGACCAGAGAGTGTTTACACCTTTGGATACTCAGCTCTCTGATCAAGAACGCTTCAAAGATGCAACTCCGCTCTTACTTCGTTGCCGCAGCTGTAAGGGCCAGCTTATTTTCTCGCCCCTTCATGACCGTGAAGTATGTACTTTGCTCAGTCCTTGTCGAATGTCGGTACTAAGGTTCTTGGTGTCAGCACTCCATCGTCCAGCCTACAGGATTCATCTGTCCTGGTTGCGAAGTCCCCTTCTCGTTACCCAGCATTGAAATCCAGCTTGAGACTCAAATTAGAGAGGTCATCGGGCGTTATTATGAAAGCTGGACTGTCTGTGATGATCCTCTGTGTCGAAATAGGACACGGATGATGAGCGTCTATGGACGACGATGTCTCAAGCCAGGCTGCAGAGGTGCTGTCGCAGCTGAAGTGAGTGTTGTGTACTTGGTGAACGAGCCACCTAACCTCTATCTTGATGAAGTATACAGACAAACAAATCTATAATCAGCTCCGCTACTATTCCTACTTGTTTGATGGTGAAAAGGCTAAGAAAGCTGCAGTAGGATCCGCGACATCGGGTAGGCCTTATCTGCCAACATCTTTGACATGCTAAAACTGATACTTTCCCTAGATGCTGTCTTTGCGGTCGTAGGCAAATATTCAAATGAGCTACAGAGGCTTTCGAGTTGTGTTGACAAACATCTCAACATGTGCGGTTATCGTTGGGTTGATTTAAAGAGCTTATTCTCTCTCGTGAGGCTATGAGTAATCTGTTGTCCAATTATGTTATACCGTTGTCTTGGTGCATTTTTTCAAAATTCGAATGTGAATGTGATCCATCGACCCTCAACCAAAGCCTTTCATATGCCACTTCCAACGCCAACATAAATCAAGGCCCTTGGCTAGCATACTAGATAGAATTGAAATCCAGGTTGTAGAGATGAAAGGCCAATGGCTCGATTTGAACATAAAGGGCACGTTAGTTTTGGTATGAGGGCTAAAGCAAGCTGGCATGGGCAAGCGTGAATAGTTAGGTTGCTACAATTAGAGGCCCTCTTTACCATTTGGTGCATCGTCCACTTGAACAGCTGAGTCGTTCAAGCTCATGATGGGATCAGCTACACCCATGACAGTTGTATTACATATAGTTCATCACATTGATAAATGAGTACCGGAAGTAAATCATTACCTGGAGCAGATTCTAAGGAACCATAAAAATCGACGTTCAGGATGTCGAAATGGTCAGGGCAGGCACTAGATTTTACGACCAGTCTTCCCCGTCATGCACGACAGTCTGTTTACCTATGATCATACAGAATGGTTCAAATGGCGTAGGCGGGGCGATGTTATTACCAGTTGAAATGCCACTCCTGTTCGAAATCGCTTCCCGCTGGCCTTGCAGAACCTCAAACCACGCTGGCACATTCGGAACATTCAATTGGTTAATTCGATCATGGACCACTGTTCCAATTTGATACATAGGTCTTTTTCGCTTTCTTCTCCGAATTTCTCGGATCCGCCATGCTCCTGCTCGGTATCTTGCTATGACGGACTAGAAAAACATAGTGCCAGCTTGGTTTACACTGTCTTGACCCTTTTGCATCAGCATTAGAATGGGTTAGAGACTGGTTTTCATTGCTTGCTCTAATGTCGTTCGTGAATCGGAACCTACGCTAGGGAAAAGATTACACACTCAACACTGCTCGTAACTTAGATCAAAGAGTCCTTACTGCAATGGTTGGTTAATGATCAGTTGTGGCAGCCAGGCCCTCTACCTCATTGCTCTCATGTTTACACAGTCATTATTGGTTGTGGTATCCGACCATTGCTGAATGCTGGGAACGCAGGTCGCAACGCAGGTTTACGAAGATTTCCTTGACGGTGACATCTATAACACATACGTGTCATTCTTGTCAACTATCTGAGTGCGATAATTTTCAAGGGATGGGTTTAGACCTGGTCGATCGTAAATCTAGCTTACCCGCTATCGATGGCGGTTTGAGTGCCAACGATGGTTAAGCCTGGTTCTGATAATATGAAAAAGACTTGTAGATTCTCCCACGGTGAACTTGGCTCGTCTCATTCATGTACCAGCAGCTCCTAATCTCGAGTGACTGACAGACAGACGTTTTGGGAGGCCTATAGCTGACTTGCGATATAGCAGAACTTTACCTAGCGTAATTCCATGAATCAAGGACTTTCAGATTCCAGCATGAGATACAACCATTTCCTCCATCGATTTAATGGTCAAGACCAATTCATACCACCCATGTCCTAGGTTCCCTCAGCACCTGAACTAACTTTGCTTCTTCTGTACCTTCTTCTGTTCCCATCTCGCTCATGTACTCCCATCTTGCAGTTTCTGGAAGGCTCATTAGAATACTCTCAATCCGAGCACCAGGTGTCATCAAGCCAAACTTGGTACCCCTATCATGAACAAGGTTGAATTCAACGTATCGTCCGCGGCGGATCAATTGCCAACGTCGTTGATGAGGCGTATATGGAATTGAACGGCGAAGGGAAAGGATAGGCAGATAAGAAGGTATGAATGCATTTCCTAGTTCTTGAATGAAGAAGAAGATTTCATCCTGCGTTACTGGTCGCTTGGATTCAAAAGCTGGCCTAAGACGTTGATGTGCTCCCTCATTGAGGTCGTCGAAGAATAGACCACCTATTCCACGGGATTCCTGACGATGTGTGATGAAGAAATACTCATCACACCATTTCTTGAAAGTAGGGTAGAGTTGTGGACCATGAATGTCGCATGCTTTCTTTATCGTAGAATGGAAATGCACTGCGTCTTCTTCATAAAGATATGATGGCGTCAAATCTGAACCTCCACCAAACCACCATGCAAGTACTTCAGGGGATGTCGAATCATCATCTATATCGAATTTGGGCTCTGTGATCTCGAAGTAACGATAGTTGGCGTGAACAGTCGGAGCATGTGGATTTCGAGGGTGGATGACAAGGCTTATACCTGCCGCAAAGAACGGTAGGCCTTCTGGATGTTCTGGAAGAGGCATAGAGGTGTGGTCCGCACGCATTTGGCGAACTGCAGCTGGTGGAAGTATACCATGTACTACTGAAATATTGACACCGGCCTTTTCGAGAGTGGGTTGGTGCGAATTTAAAGACAAAGCTTTATCGTCTGGAGAAATAGCAAAGACGCATGAGCAGCCCATGCCGCCTTGTTCACGAGTCCAAGAGTCTCGCTTGAAAGGAGGTGAATTTGGGTCCAACTCCTCGAACGCAGTGACAATTTGATTTTGCAACCCTTTGATATACTCCTCCACACGCTGCCGCACGGGCCTTGTGGACATTATACTTGGAAGGGAGAGTGTAAGAAAAACAGCTTCAAACGCTTATATCATACATGGTTTTGTAGTGTTTTGATAAATCAGGAATTGATTTCCAACGGGATTGGTATCAAGGTGATGACGTCAGCGCCAGGGGTACACGTGAATGATCTCCGGATTTGGTAAATTTTCAGCTTCCGGTATATTTTCATCAGTCCCGCGAGGGTCGTATTGAAAATCATTACGTGCCTGTGACCTGTCAATGGATGGATTAGCCTACATTGATTTCCGTATGGTGTCCTGGAGGCAGTGAGAAAAGGTACTCCGATTGTTGGTCGAAGTTGGCGAGGGTTCGTGGTCGTAGCCACAAATAAGCGAGAACGTTCTTGTCGTCAAAAATTAGGTGTTTCATTGAAGTGGGCGAACAGACATTTGTAGGATATAGGCGTTGATTTGAAGCAGATTTTTCTGCCAATGTGAACCGGCAGTTTAACTTTAACACCCTCGGTCAGATTTGGCCGGATATCACATGGCAAGGAAATGATCGGACTCATCAACGTTCTCACCGGTGTGCTGGTCAGAAATTTTCCGCCAACGAGGACAGACCCTTTGGGAAATTGATAATTTTGGGAAGGAAATGCGGTGCATCAGACAACCCTTATGTAAATCACCTCTCAGGTTCAAATAGGGTGCTTCTTTCCCTGATAGTGTCTCCTAGTACAATTCTCTCGCTAGTGCCGAATATCAGAGGTATGCTGAAAGACACAAGTTGAACGTTGGTGCTGATCCTATTTTCAGCGATGACAACTACCGAAACCTTGCCTGCAATCATGTCAGGCGAAAGCAGGAAAGACATGGTCAGCCAATGTGAAGGTCGTAGTCTGACACCCAGTTCGTTGACCACCCGAGATATACCTTCACGGCCACCAATCAATTACAGCTCCTTCGGAGCATTCTGGAAGAGTGTTGGGAAACGATGGAAAAGTATCTGGACGAAACATTTCATCCTAGCACTACTGGCTGGTCAACTCTTATCACTGTGTATTACCTGCACAAATGTGACAACGACGGAACTGGTTAGTCGTGGATGGACATTGTCGACCACGCAAGGTTTTTTCTTGTGAGTTTTGACTATCTCAAATTTGATCCAGGCGGAGAACCCACCATCTTTCAGGTACTTCACTCTCTTCCTTATATATACTCCCTATACAATATATCAATGTAAGCTCTTTTTATGTGATGTTCCAGCCATTGATATACTTTCTCCACTAGATGGATTTAAGGGATGGGGAAAGGTCATTCTCTATGATGGATGGAGATGTACGTCGGTCTAGCCAAAACTACTGACAATGATGTAACGGAACTTCAGATATCATCTTGGGTGCTTGTGATGTGGAAGGTAATTTTCTCGTGGTTAAAGTGCATGGCTTCGTTGGGAATTGATAAATCACTGATGAACCAACGGAACTCCAGGCATACCAATACACGGATCTATTATCATGCATGCTTCTCGATGCGTGCGTCTTCCTATATTGTCTTTATCTCCAGGTACTGAGGCCTAGGAAAGCTGGGCTATACCCATATGCATGCTGGTTTCATGGATTTACTTGAGGCCAAAATATCATTGGACACAAATTCTCGTGCGTATTGTTATGATGTTTTTGATTGTGTATGATTAACGATCTGTCAGGGGGTTTTGATCTGCATTGGTGGTCTTGGGTTACTTGTAGTTTCTGATTTTGTGACTGACAAAAACTATCCTGCATTGGATAGAGCAAAGGGAGATGGATTTATGATTGCTGGTGCGACACTTTATGGCTTCAGTACGTTTGATCCGATTTTCAATGTTCCGAATCCCTTGATGGACATAATCTCAGCCAACGCAACGGAGGAATTCTTCGTTAGGAAGAGACCCCTCTACGAAGTGGTTGGGCAACTAGGGATGTGGGGATTTATCATCAACGGCATCCAGGCTTCTGGGATGGAGTGGCGGGATATGAAGCAAGTACCCTGGAACGGAGGAATAAGTGAGCCATCTATGAGATTGTTTTCTTGGATTTCATCGAACGCCGATATCATAACATAGTTGGCCTGTTGATGGCTTACACTGCCGCAATGGTTATCCTTTACACGATTGCCCCCATGCTTTACCGTCTTGCCTCTGCTGCATTCTTCAACCTTAGCTTACTTTCGAGTGACTTCTTTGGCTTACTTTTTGGTGGGTTGATTAAATTGCCCGAAATATGATTAATTGACTTTTTCCCTCAAGGTTTATTCCTCTACGTAGGTGACATAGACTTTCAGGAGAGAAAAGCCTAACATTACCGGTCCAAGCATTATCACCCGTACTGGTTGTATTTCATCTCTTTTGTCATCATCATCGTAGGCCTCATCACGTACTTTTGGTATTCAACACGTAAGTCTCGCTTCTGTGAACTAGAAATTTGAACCTCAGGTTTTTCCTGCAGCCGAAGAACAGGGAGGTCGTGTTCTTGGTCCTGAGTTGCCCTCCTACATTGTCAAGCGCGAGCAGTCGCGTAGCCCTGACGAGGAACAACCAATCGAGACAATACCAAGATCTGCCAACTTGAAATGATTACTTATCGATGGTTATTGTCTCGTATGGTTTATCACTTGTAATTGACAGAGGGAATTTGAATATATAGTCAGAGAATGAGAGAATTTAAACGGAGTGGGAAAAATCTCAAGGATTGTTTCAGTTGCTTCTCTGAGAAAGACAGATCAGACTCCTTTGTCAGATTCTTTTGAAATAGAAAAAAACTCGCAAACTCCTTCGTCTGTTTCTGTAACTAGACTACATGATCTTCTTTCGACTTCTCTATCCTCTGCTTCTGAATTTGATCTCAAACTGCAGGAAAGATGGTGACCTTTCAATATCCTTCAAGGAGAGTGGCTTTCCAGGTGTGTTTGGGGATCTATTGGATAACAAAAACTTATCTGAAGGAGAGTTCTTCATATGGGCATGACAATAATGACCCCCCAAGTCCATCCATTACTATGTATCTCATACTGCTTCTACTGCTTGGTCAATTTCCCTGCTGTAGTACCGCTGATGACCTAGAATAGACGGGCGGGTCCGTGTCCATAATAGTAAGGGTAATGGGGGTACATGTTGGATTAAGTTTGTCACTTTCACGAAAACAATGGTGGTCATATTTTGGATGCGTATGCAAGCCCGCATGGCGAACAATTAAAAAGCAGCATATATTGAACGATAGCACATGCGCCACATCTTTCTTCACGGCTCTGTTTTCGAGATCATGTCTCACTAGGAGTATTCCAAGGCAAGGTAGTGTTCTCAGAACCTTCACTTCGTGCTCTTCAGGATTGATTCAACAGTCAATTGATCAAGTTCCTGTCCAGGATCCTCAAACCCGGCTCAAATGAAGTGATTCTTCGGAAAACAGTCGATCAGCACCGTTAGCACTGATCAAATGATAGTGGTCATTGAATATAATTTTCATTTTGGCGTCTTTTTGATAGTGCTCCCACATAACAGGGCCCATTGGTTTCTGGGAGATGAGGGATCCGCACGAGCAGGATGTGAATTGGCTCAGGGTCCTAGCAGAAGTCGGCATAACAGGCATTTGCGAGTCTCGCACAAAGCAATCCGTAGCTCCGAGTCGATCAAAGTGTATGACAGATATGCGAAAGACCTTGGCCAGATTATTTGGTCATCACACTCGGAGAGATTTGGCTGCCGACTGTCAACGTCTCTTTCAGAACGTGGACGCACCCTGAGACAATGATGAGCAGAACACATGGGGTCAGATACAGGAAGCACACGAGGAAGAGGTGCATATCTGGATGGGCATGGAAACCGTTTGATTAGACAGAAGGAGAATATAGACAATATTTCCTAGACAAGAGCTGGGAGAAGTGCTGGAAAGCGGATCAGAACAGGTCGAACATCGAGTGATGGTCAATTGCATTGTAATCCACTGACACCCGCTAGTAACACTTTGGGCAAAAAAGGTAGATGGCAATCAGATATATCTGAACTGTCAGTAAACAGGACAACCTCATTCTGAGGCTTCACAAAAAGAATGTCCGGCGTGTTGTCTCTAGCTCAGGCTAAGGCAAAGCGACATCAATATAAAAGTAAACTGGATTGGGAACTCGGATACACACTTTCCATTGCCACAGATATTCATCATGCTTAGGAGGGACAACTTTGGGAGGTTCCTTGGAGGAAGGGATTTTGAGTTCACCCGGTTTCGATTCATTGTATTGTTCTTGATCATCGATCATCAAGTCATGGGTCTGCTCCTCAGGGTATCCATCGTCTGTGTCGAAGGTGAGGGTTTTCGCGTCATCTCCAAAATTTTGCACCGCTGGAATGTTTTTTTTAAGCCACCGCAGCTTAAGCGTAAAGCGAGGTCCAATTTCTTGCAAAGCAACTTTTTCTGTAGATCGGAACGCATATCTGAGGCATCAAAGATTAGAAAAATATGATATATTCAAGCTGTAACCCACCTGTGTCTCCGGAAGAACAAAAAATCTCGTTGATTGTGTATGGTGACAACCTGGCGGCCTTGAAACTCAGGAAGTGGTGGAAAAGTTGTTTGAAACATTCGTCCGATGGTATGACCCAAGCGAGTAGCAAAACCATTCAGAATAAGTTCAGGGTTATGCGCCGTTGCTCTCCCATGGCCCTAGGGAAGATTCAGTGCCAATTTGGTGCGGACATGTATATTGTGGAACCTACGTAGATTTGCTTCGTAAGTTCTACAGATGTCAGCTTAAAATAAGCTGTTGGTCCGCTAGGGAGGTATACTAAAGTAATCGCATCTATAACGAGTCTTAAACTAAGGAAGATTGAGATGCAGTTTAGAGCGACTTACTGGGCTTTTTATGGTCTTCGTTAACCACACAAAGATGCTTGTATCCCCTACCGGAAGCCCAGGCTGCTATCCAACCCATCTCGAAGCCCTTCCCTTTCTTTCTCTGGATGAATTCAGCCCCGGGAAATACCCCCACTAGCTCGTCACAGAAGTCATAGGTCGCTTTTGAAACTTTTGGTGACGTTGTAATTAGTATTTTGGGAGGGCAATCGGGATCTTCTGTTGTAAAATATGACGCGAAAGGATCCGAAGCGATATCTGCTGCAACCTCTTCTGGCGCAATATGAGATGATCCAGTGTTTTGGCCGTTAGTTAGAATGGATGGGTCAAGTTCTCGAGTATTATCAAGAGTTTTTGGAACATTATCTGCTAAACGTTTCTAAGACTAGGAATGAGCCTTTGAGACTTGTAAAATAATATCGAACCAATACGAACCTTTTTAGCTGCAGGATCACTGGCTTCAAGTTTTGCCAGAGCCACTCGCTTCTGGAGTTTGGCTTGCGTCTTTGCCTTTTTTTTCCGTCGAACAACCTCTTCTCTCTTAATTTTGTTTCTTATTGTCGAGGGTTCAAAACGACTGGTCGGCATTGCAGAACACACAAGTGCAGAGTGTACATCCAATGATGGCCTGGGAACAATAATTACATCATCGGGTAAATGAAATGCCGGACTAATCACTACTCTTTATATTTTGACATGCGTGCTACCCTTGCGATAGGGCTGGCTTTTGCATTACTTGCTGCCGCCCACGAACATCATGATCAACTCTCAGAAGAACAAGCAAATGCACCAGTAGATGCTATTCTGTGGATACACATGACCCTGCAAGCCGGCGTTTGGGGGATCCTCTTTCCAGTCGGGATGATACTTGGCTTGTCAAGAAGTCGGTGGCATGTCCCGCTACAGGTCTTTTCTTTATCTCTTAAGCCTGGTAAGTGTTCACGAAGAGCTAGTCCATAGGCTTTGCGGTCACGATTGGAGGCTACTTCCTTGGACATGCACACAAAGGTCGTCAGTTTTTGCCTTCAGTGCATGGTGCTTTCGGATCCCTCCTGTTCATCCCTATAATTGCTCAATTATCAATCGGTATCTATCTCAAGTTACATATCCACGAACGCTCCATCCGCCCCTATTTTGTAACCGCTCATGGTATACTGGGAAAACTATATCCTGTCCTCGGATGGACACAAATGCTTTTTGGCGCCATAACATTCCGCGGCTACTGTAGAGGCGGACATCTTGGTATAGTTGCAAAGCTGACTGCAAAATGTTAGTTTAAGCTGTTTCATAGGCCAATGTTTGGCCCATTACATCATGGGAAGCGGCTTCATCGCTTATGCCATCATCATGGCAATTATGATGCTCGTCGGTGAAGCATGGATACGTCGATCTGGAAAGAGTCCAGAGTTTTGGGATTCTTTGTGAGTTCTCCCACATTTTGTCTTCTGATTTCGAGATTGACTTTGCCTAGGATCATAATCCTTTGGGTAAGCGGAATGGCCCCTTATTGCATAGCACGTTACTCAATCGCTTCATATATTAGGGAATAGGTATGGTTGAGGTTGAATTATCTGTGATGTTGAGGCTAATTCCAATTCATTCACTTTAGTCAATACATTTACCGAACATCATGGTGGCGGATGGTCTGTCAAGGACATGCAGCATACGTTAGTACTTCATAAGATCTTCTGCTTTTTCTGCATCTGAATTTCACCTCAATACAGCATCCTCGGTATTTTATGTATGGCCTTTTAGCTGCTCGATAACACATAGCTCATGTAATCAATAGGGTGGTGTGGTGGTAGCCTTGGACTTTGGCTGGCACGGAGCAATCAAGTGAGTTTCATTGGCAATTGAGAATACCTCATGCTCTGAAAATAACATCCTCAGCGAAACGTTATTCCTTCTGTAGTGTGAGTTATGGTTTAATCGGATTCTGACATTGATTGAGTTTTTATAGCATCATCTTGACTGGTTGGGCTATGTCGGAGCATGCTCAAACGCTTGAAATTTCGACAAAAGTCTGTTAAGCTTATATATACATGCTATGGTCATTAATCGGCCCCTCTGTACTGAAGGTTCATGCAACGTTTGGCCGTACACTCATGCTCGCAGGTGTCACTCGTATCATTGAGATCTGCGTTTTTGCACCCAAAT
>Ga0153918_1001115_pt1 | contig 11190 bp, 13 predicted proteins | sample TSFL002MetaG_FD_104687 | JGI IMG/M metagenome (GOLD analysis project Ga0153918, IMG submission 104687) | Attine ant fungus gardens microbial communities from Florida, USA - TSFL002 MetaG | ecosystem: Host-associated > Fungi > Mycelium > Unclassified | place: USA: Florida, Paynes Creek Historic... | reverse complement strand
TTCTTAATTACGTTTTTTCTTGCCCTTCCACTATCCCTTCTCCATCCCTTCTCCGTGGATCAATTATGTTATGTTTGGATTTGTTGCTTATGATTTTCATGACTAGCCTCACCTAGCCTCACCTTCAATACTTAATACTCGATCCGTTCGCTTACTCTCGACCTCCTGATTCTACTGGATCGTGCTTCAATGGCCGAAATTCATGACAATTCATGACTCATACCATACCAGATCAGGAAGTCACAGAAACTGAGTTTTCTGTGACTTCCTGATCTGGTATGGTATGAGTCATGAATTTCGGCGGGATGTAACAGGATGCAACATTGATGTTACATCCTGTCTTTCTTTCATGTCTCCACAGACTAATATCACCAAGGAGACTGTTGATGATGAGGAATTATTGCAGGCTGTTGTCCTTGCGGATAGTTTTAACAAGCGGTTCAGACCGCTTACTTCTCGCAAGCCTCGCGTAAGATTTTCCAAGCACTTTGTTTGACTTGTTCCGATGATCATTAGAACAGTGTCTGCTACCCATATGCAATGCACCTCTTCTTGACTGGACTTTTGAGTCGCTCGCTTTAGCAGGTGTTCAGGAAGTGTTTGTGATATGTCGGTCTCACGCCGATCAAGTCAAAGAAGCAATCAAGTAATTTCTCCCGCACTGAGGATGACTCGCGATGCTGATTCTGTGGACAGAGGCTCGAAATGGTCGAAACCGGGTTCGGGAATGATAATTGTTCCTATTATGACTTCGAAAGAAACTTACTCCCCGGGGGATGCTATGCGCGACATTTATACTAGAGGACTGGTATCAAGTGACTTCGTCCTAGTTATGGGGGATCTGGTCAGTAATATCAGAATCGATGAGGTTGTGCGGGTCCATAAGGAACGTCGAAAAGTCAACAAGGATGCGATAATGACAATCGTTGTCAAAGAAAGTGGTGCTCGGCATAGGACAAGGTAAGATATCACCCTGGCTGAACACTTTATTCTTCCCTCACACTTCATAGGACTCGAGGTGATTCCTCAATCTTTGTGATTGATTCTGTCACTTCGGAATGCCTTCATTATCAATCTGTAACTGGTTTTCCATCAGCGAAATTGGCAAAGATCCCTCGCGAAATATTGGCTGAACATTCCGAAATCGAAATAAGAAATGATCTCATTGATTGTTCGATTGACATATGCTCCGTAGAAGTGTGTATGCCTGCCTATCTCTTTGGAATTTCTCTGGAATTTGGCATGATTCCAGGTCCCATCCCTTTTTCAAGACAACTTTGACTATGGTGACATTCGCCGCGACTTCGTCCATGGAGTCCTAACGTCGGATTTGTTGATGAAGAGCATCCACCTGTATGTTGCACAGGAAGGATATGCTGCCCGAGTTTCGGACACGCGAAGCTATGAATCTATCAGGCTGGTGCTTTTTGCTTCAAAGCTGTCTCCAAGCGCCTTAACAACATTTCCAGCAAGGATGTTCTGTCGAGGTGGGCCTTTCCACTCGTTCCGGATGACAATCATCCGAGTGGCCACAACTACGAGCATCGCAGAGGAAATCGTTACTTTGCCAAAGACGGTTCTGTTGTCCTGGCCCGGTATGTGGGCGTCGCATAATCCATCTAAGAATAATTTCCATGTTTTATCTGTCAGGACCTGCAAAATCGGGACTAGTACTCTGATTGGATCCTCAACCACGATTGCCGAGCAAGTTCAAGTCATATCGTCTGTGATTGGCCGGAATTGTGTTATTGGTACAGGTGCTGTCATTGACAATTCGTACATCTTTGACGACACCATTGTCGGACCCAACTGTAAAATCCAAAGATCGATCATCGGGTATGGTTGTTCTATCAAGGAGAACACCCAAGTTTCAAATGGTTCCCTCATTGGTGATGGTGTAGTCATTGGGCCAAACGTCGTGCTGTCACCTTTTGAACGTTTATCTGCTCAAAGAGACCCAGCAAACGACGGTTCTGATGAAATAGATTCGGATCTTGAGGATGTAGAAAGAGGTTGGGTCTTTATCATACTTCCGGGTGATATTAACCATATTACATAGACTACACTTTGATAAAAGGAAGCATAGATTTTGGCGCGAATTCCAACGCACTTATGTGGCCGAAAGCACCGCCTGACGACGAAGAAGACTTAGATGATGTTGAAAACTCTAGGAACCAACGGTTCATGAGACTCGGTCTGTATATTCCCATGCTCGTTGGCTTGTTCTTTCTGAGGTGGATTGATATGGTAGGAGACGATATGTCTAGCATCGCGTCCTCGGATGCAGGTTCAGAGACATCCGGGGATGGAGCAAATTCGTCAGATGAAGAGACTGATTCTCAGTATGATGGTCAATCACTTTCGGCACTGTCAAACATTTTGGCACCCTCTGATACCCATACTTTCTCTGACGACGCTGAAAAAGAATTTCGAGCTGAAGTCAAACAATCCCTTGATCGTGCCTTCTACGAAGATCATTCAGTTGACAATGCAGCTGTAGAACTTAAAACCTTACGTATGGCGAGCAATGTATCCTTGACGCGTGTCAGGGAAGCTGTCATCGCAGCAATTGTTGAAAAAATACCGCTCGTGGATTCAGGTGCTATTCAACAGAGGAAGCAGATTATCTCCGTGATTGGCAGATGGGGTGCCTTGATTGACAGGATTGGAGGTGTTGATGCTGTGGAAACTGTGTGTCTCTTGCAGGTGAGACAAACCCAAACCTGAATCGTGTCATTTGAAGTATACTCATCCTCATCTTTCCAGGCACACTGCGCAAATTCCTCACGAATGCCACTTTTTGGTCAAATATTGGCCGCGCTTTATCAAGATGACATTGTGGACGAAGATGACATCCGAAGATGGCATGCTCGCCCGGCCTCAAAAGGCGAAGGTCAGAAACCAAGCCCGGAAACGGAGGGCATCGTAAAGTGCTGGCTGATTGGCTCCCACATGATCAAACAGTTTAATGAGCAGGAGAGTGACGAAGACGATGGCACAGGAAGCGAATAAATTCTCGTGAATGAAAAGAGCATGGTTTCCAACAGATATCTCATTTTGTACTTGAAGTCAAAGCGAAGGAGAGGATAGCGTCCTTGAGTGCTGATTGTTCACACTATCATTCATTATGCCTTTGGACTAATAGATCAAAAAAATGTTCGTGAAATTTTGATGGGACATGAGAAAATGTGCAGAAATGTGCACGACGATTGCAGCCGTTTGATACTATAATCATGAGGACACAGTACGGATAGCAAATAATACAGAAAAATTGTAAATTATGACATGCAAGGGTATCAACATCAATACTTCAGAATGATGTAGAGTGCTATGCAAAAGCAATAAATCTGGAGTTGAGATACACCAATGATGCTCAACTCACCATGGATGATTCCTGGACTGCAATGGAGATGAACCAATGAGAGACTCAGATTCCAATCTCGAGCTACTTACATATAACCCAGGATTGTCAGGAGGATGTTAATCAGCTAGAATTTGAGTGAAAAGGACGTTCCATATGTGATGTTAGCTTGCCCAACTTACAAGGTCTGCACAGCAACCACGTTCCAGAAAGACGCCTAAAGGCGGGAAGATAATAGCAAAGATGATCTAGGATTGTAAGTTTCGAATATTCTCGGATTGATCTTGTGTGTACCTTGCAAATATCTGATCCGGTCAAAGCCATATTTCCTGGGAAGAGAACAGGTGTAAAGGGAGGTGCGGGATGAACGGGATTTATATGTGTGGATTAGAATGACGTCACGTCTGGTAACTGCGGTGTGACGGACACATTCTAAAACACCGGGAGCCTCGCTCACTGGCTACAAATTTAGTTTTGACTTACTAATGGACATCTATCGGAATATACCCTACACCCAAGAGCCCTCTCGTAATACCTTCCATGAATTTGATCTATACATGTCGTCGAGTGCATCTCAAAATCCGAGGCCGCTGATCTGTTTCGTTCATGGCGGTGCATGGCGGTCGTAAGCAAACTCTCAGTTAAGTTTGTGACCCGTTCCGATTATTCATTTAATCACAGCGAGGACAAGGCGGACCATATCGTTCTGGCAGAGCGACTCACTCATGAGACCGGGTTTCCTGTCGCTGTGCCAAACTACCGGCTTACCCCTAAAGACGAGACAAACGGCAATACCCTTCAGCATCCCTGCCATACAGAAGACATCCTACATTTCTTGGAATTTCTCAGAACTTGGGATGGGCCGCTAAACTGTGGTCATGCAATTGACGTAAAACAATTATATCTAATGGGGCATAGCTGCGGTGCCCACATGCTATCGTGTATCTTGCTGGACTCCTCAGCAACAACTCCGTCTCTCTCTCCGTCCAAAATGTTACTTGATGCTGTCAAGAGTGTCGTATTGTCGGAAGGCATTTTTGACCTTGATTTATTGAACGCCCGCTTTCCGGATTACCTTAGCTGGTTTATCGCCCCTGCATTCGGAAAGCTGGATTCATACGCCGCCTTTGCGGCAACAAGCTACTCGACGAGGTCAAGGCGGCATGAATACAGTTGGTTGTTAATTCATTCCAGTGGGGATACCCTTGTCGATCTAGCCCAGAGCGAGCAGATGCTGCGGCACCTCAGAGCCTCAAATGTACAGGTGACTCTGAATAAGTCTTTCACTCAGGGTCATGATGACATCCTGTCTTCCGATGACTTTGTCGACGCTGTCAAAAAATTTATTCAAATGGAACTACAGAAGGAGTGAGACGAAGTTGGAAGAACTGTGCTCCATGTACAACATATAGAACTACTATGTATGTAATACTCATAGCAAACTGATGGCCTTTTCGAGAAACTTTGCTGCATGCTTGCAGTCAGTGAGGGTGTTATATAGAGGTGCTGGTGCAAGGCGGATCACATCAGGTCTCCTCTCATCTCCAATGACACCATATGAGACGAGGGTTTCAAAAACCTTCTGCATTGCACCCGAGCCTGTAGGCAAAATCACAAGAGAAAGCTGGGCTCCCCGAGAAGATGGCTCGGTTGGCGTGATTATGGTGAATCCAAACTCATTACAGCCTAGTTTTCCGTACCTTTGCAATACTTCAGAGGTCGGAACAAAGTACTTAGACCTTGTGAGCAAATTTTCCAAAGCTGTTGTAAGTTGCAAAGAACGTTCTCGAATTACTTCCATCATCCCAGCTTCCTTCAGGACCTCTAGAGAGCCCAACAGGGATGCCAAGGCAAGGATACTGGGATTTGATTGTTGAAATCCTTGCGCACCAGGTGTGGGTGAGAATGTGGATGGCATGTCGAAGCGTGTCGCGAGTTCGTGTCCCCACCATCCTGCAAACCTGGTAGAAGAGAAGAATAAATTCAAAGATAAAACTGTCGAAGGATCGTTTGAGTTATTCAACGTACTTGGGCCGCTTGATGGAATCCCATTTTTCGTGCAAAAATATTCCTGCTATCCCACCAGGCCCAGAGTTCAGATATTTGTAAGTGCACCACACAGCGAAATCAACGTTCCAGTCGTGCAAGTGAAGAGGTACGTTTCCAACTGCATGCGCTAGATCCCAGCCACAGATGCAGCCCTGAAAGCCCAAAAGATAAATACACGTGTTGGTCATGTGAAAGAAGCAAGCTTGAGGGAGAAAGTCATAGCCAAAACTCACCTGTTCCTTGGCTTTTCTGGTGATTGATTCCATAGGAAGCCACTGGCCGGTATAATACTGGACACCACTGAATAAAACAAGGGCAATTGATGACCCCTGTTCGTCAAGGGTTTTGAAGATATCTTCTTCCCTGAGGGTGTATTCGCCTTCCCTCGGACTCAACTGTAAAATCGCCCGGTCCGGATCGAGGCCATGGGATAGAACCTGTGATTCGAAAGCATACTAGTCAAGTCAATGCACAGAACTTGATGAATATTTATTTACATTGCTCACCTGATCCGAGGGAAAGGCTTTGGCCTCGCAAAGGATTTTGAAGCGCTCAGCAGTAGGTTTGTAAAAGGAATCCATCATTAAGTGAAGATTGTTGGTCAATGTGGCCATGACGGCCACTTCCCTCTCATTCGCCCCTAAAAAGAAAATATCACGTAAATTTAAACAATTGGTGACAGACTAATCTGTGAGATTTTGGTAAAGAACTTACCCACGACTTCCGCCATGAGGGGGGTCAATTTATTTGTATATTCTACCCACGGGCGATTAAGAGGATGGTCAAAATGACCTACGACACCACTGTGCCACAAATTGGGGTTAGATCAGTTCCTGAAAAACCTTGGCTAACGGAGACTCACCGAGTACCCCAAACCTCGAGTTCTTGTTGAACGAGAGTCTGAGAGCGCTTGGACATGAGTCCGAGTGAGTTACCGCAGAGATATGTGCATTCAGCACCTACACCAGAGATATTGAATAAGATGAACGAACTGACGACCGGGATCGACTACCTTGATCTGGCTGCAAGATCCCACCAACTTGTCCGTTAGTTGGACGGATAAATTGGCTGCTCAGGCAGGTATCGAGGGGGGACATGCTGGGAGGCTGTAGGTAAGCAAGGTTGCTGCTTCCTTCGTTACTCAACCTTGTGCCGAAGTCGTTACAAGATTTAATCGACCGGCCATGGATCAGTCTTCTTTCGGATCGATCGGCGGGGAACTATTCCTTTTTGGTGCCTTTGGATGACGAAAATAGCCGAATCATACAAATCATAAACCGATGTTCCACCTCTCTGCAACATGTCGTCTCGTTTGGAGCGCAAACGAAAAGCTGCAATTATCGGGGCTGGGCCTGTAGGGTGCTTAGCTGCCTCTTCGCTGGCCAGGCATGGCTGGAGTGTGACAGTCTACGAAAGCCGCTCAGGTCTGGTTGACGCTCAGATCCAAACTTTTGTCACTCAATCGAATCTCTCCCAGACTTACGCCTTCCCTCTTCTAAGGTTGCTTCCCAGAAGCGTTCCATCAATCTAGCTATTTCACATAGGGGAATTGCTGCACTGGAAGTAGTCAGCCCAGTGGCGGCACAACGTTTTCTTAAAGATGCCATACCCATGTCCGGACGCATGATTCACACTCCTTCAGGAAAATTAGATAGTCAGAAATATGATAGAGATGGACAGGTCGGCATTTCGCAGTGCTCGCTTTCGTCCGCATCACTGATAATATCCACCTCCAGTGTATCAATTCTATCAACAGGGCCCTGCTCAACGAAGGCTTGCTAGATGAAGCTTCTGCTTCCGATGATGTCCAAATATCGTTTAATCACAGAGTTATTACGATTGATTTTGATCATAAGATGATGACTGTCCAAGACATTGCGTCCGGTCTCAATTTTAATGTCGATTTTGATTTTTTGATTGGGGCTGACGGAAGCTACTCAATCACTCGGCAACAAATGATGCGAGTGGTCAGGCAAGTACATCCTTCTCTAACGTTCATAAAACAATAATCTATCCTTCTAGAATGGATTACAATCAAGAATACATGAAAGATGAATACATCGAATTGAAAATGCCCGCTGGCCGTGATGCTGGTGGCCGGCCTGTCTTCGCCCTGGATCCTAATCACTTACACATCTGGCCCCGTCACTCCTTCATGTTGATTGCTCTTCCAAACAAAGCAAGTAGTCAGCTGTACAGTCCGCAGAGCTAGTCACCGGATCTGATTGTTCATCACAGGACAAGACATTCACTTGCACTCTATTTGCGCCAATTTCCGTGTTGGATGGGCTGCGTACTCCAGAGGACATTTCATCTTGGTTTCATAAATACTTTCCAGATGCTCTCCATGCTATTGGAGAACACAATCTAGTGAACGATTTTTTGCAGAATCCAAGGTCCCCCCTTATTTGTACAAAGGTATGGGCAATAAATTCAATCAAACTTTGTGGGTCAATTAAGTTCTACCATAGTTGAAGCCATACCACTACAAGGATTGTGCCATTCTGCTGGGTGACGCAGCGCATTCGATGGTTCCATATTATGGCCAAGGGTTGAATTGTGGCTTGGAGGACGTAAGGGTGCTGTCGGTGCTTCTGGAGCAAAAAGGAGTAACTGCAACTACTATTCCCACCGACGACATCGATGAACGGCTGGCGTCAGCTCTTAGTCATTATTCGGAGAATCGCCATCAAGATTTAGTTGCCATCTGCGACCTTGCCATGGATAATTAGTAAGTTCATCATACATCTCACTTTGGTTGATGTTATGTTGACTCCCTGCCCCAGCATCGAGATGAGGCACTCAGTTACCACCTTGACCTACCTTATTCGAAAGGTTCTAGATAATGTTTTATATAGCATCAGCTCACCAAGGCCAGTTCCATTGCCTTCGCTTGTACCGCTCCTCTCTCGCGTGCCCTTCAGGACGATAGATCCCGGAGGATGGCTACCACTATATACTATGGTGACTTTTAGGCCCGATGTCAATTACGCCACTGCTAGATGCAAAGCAACGCATCAGGCATCTATTTTGACAAGGTTGCAATACGCCGGATTGGTGTTGCTTGGTGCCGCGGGAACATCATCTATATTCTCCTTCCTGCTGCGACGCATTGTTGAATAGACAAGTAATGGAACGTTGTGCTTAATATAATAGATGGTCTCAAATGTCTTTGTTGACTGGTTATGTTCTTCACACAACCAGAAAGCTAAATGAGGCATGGTCCAACCAGGGTTATGGGCCAATTTCAGCATTGTATCTTCGGAGATTACCTCCCGCAGGTTCGCAGACATGTGCGAGAGCGAAGTTACCCATATTACGTTGCCATACAGTACACGAGGCTCATGCGACTAGCATGCAAGAACGAACAATCAGCGATTGTACATCAAAGATACATCGCTGATTATATACTAAGTCAACAGACAGAAAGCAATAGCGAAAAGCGATTGTCCATACTGTGGATACCAGCACCGAACCAAAGAGGAAGACAAGCCTAGGATATTGTGAAGTTGTGTATAGCCTAAAACAAACAACAGAAGGATGTAATAACAACATGCTAGCCATCAGCAAGCTGGGAAAGATATTTCATAAAGGACGAAGGCCAGATGAATTACGAGGCCGTCTTTTTCGGTCGGCCAGGTTTTCTCTTTGTGGTCTCATCGGCAGTCTCACTAGTGACAGTAATTCCCTCGCCGCCCTCAGGAACAAGAGGCTTGGGGTTCTTAGGCGGACGACCACGGGGTCTCTTTGGCGTTGGTTCGCCCTCCTGGTCAGTTTTAGGCTGTTAAATGACATTAGTAGGGGTTCCGAACGTGAGCAAGGATGATCACCTTGGGAGGACGACCACGCTTCCGCGGGACAGTAGACGTGGCCGAGGTCGCGTCAGTGGTGCTACTGGCTGTCTTTTTGTTTTTGCTACCCTTGGGCCTTCCCCGACCGCGTTTTGCTGGGAGGTTGTCGGTAGTTTCGGTGGTGCCTGGTGGAACCAAGGAATGTAGGGGTCAGAGTGACGTGAGCAGAGAAGGGGCATCACACAGGATCGATGTGAGGGACGTTCTTGCAAGAGGGAAAAAATGCTTACCGCCTTCGTTCTCGGCTTCTGGTTGAGGCTCAGGCTCGTCCAATTCATCAATGGACTGCTGTCTCTCGCCTGCCTCTTCTTGCTGGTCCTTAGGCGATGCAGACATCATGAGAAGGAGGGAAATACGCGTTGGATGCAATTGGATTGAGGAAGAGAGAGAGATTGAGGTGGGGAAAAAGGTGGATCGGCTTTAATGAACAATTTCACTGCCGAATTTGGGAGAAGAATGTATTATTCTTTCGCATGCATTTGCACCAAACCAAGCCTTTTTATAATTATCGGTGTGCACCTGCGTACACTTTTACCCCTGATTTTGGGGGGTTCTACTCACGTAATGCAAAATATTTGTTGGATGCGAAACCAGCTGCTTGAAAATTGGAGATCAACAGTTGAAAAAACCACATGGAACTTGGCCTGGAATCTAGACAAGAGCATCCTAGTATGGCAATCTGCCGTTTGTCTTGTATTTTCCATTCGGGTAAATACACAAAATTAATCTACTCGAGGCAGATCTGGCTTAGCATGCCGCAAAAAATAAATATGCGCTAGCAGAAGTGAGGAACTCTTGTAAGGAAACATCTACTTGCACATTTCTAAGCCATTCATTTTCCTACCCGTGAATGTCACTCATGTCACATACAGTCTCGGCACGCGGCCAGACCCTCAACAAACTTTAATACAGTCACCCTCTCCTTAGATCTTTCAAGTAGTTCGGTTTATATGGGGTATCATAAGCGGGGGGGCTCAGTGAACAGGGCTTGTGGGAAGGTGCTCTGTCCGACCGGCAAGGGAAATAACAAATGCCGCGATACATTTCAGCATCATACTCTGTTACACATCTTGTCACACACGTCAATACCACGCAATAGTGACACGACGTCAAGAGACGAGAGAAATTACTGGCTTCTTAGCAGAGAACTCTGAGCTGCAATGCATACTTTGGCTTCCTACTTGTCTCTGATCCCCTTATTTTGTGCTGCTGTTGCTCGGCTTCTTCATTCCCTCCCGGAGGACACCCATGCCTTCCCCAAGTTTCGTGTCGAGTTCCTGAATTCTCTCCCAGTTCTCAACGAGACAGCAGAACGGTGGCTCAAGGACGGTATACTGGGTGGGGAGCTTGAATTTCTAGATCAATCTAGAAAGTTCTTTTCTTATCCTATGTCTCCCAATCCAAAGGCGATAGAAAGTGGTCCTTCAGAGTCGCAAAGTGAAGCGGAAACCGTAGATGTAGGTGTCCTCGAGGACAAGAGCCAATTCTATTTACCAAAATTCCTCCAGGCTTCATTAACTCCAGGCGATTTTACTCTCGAGCTTTTGAAACTTGGCACCAGGGACTCATATGTTTGCCTGATACCCAAGCCTTTGGATAACACACCCTCTCCTCCGTTGGAGGAGAAATCTGATACCGTTCTGACGCCAGCAAGAGGCTGGGCTTTGCTCAAGTCTCTCACTGGGACATGTCTATATGTATGTAATCTTGGAACATTGTGATTTCATTCTCTGAACCCTTCCTTAGCACCGGCATTCGTGGTTTACCTACTCTTACTGTCATAATCATGAGATTCGTCAATTCAAAGAATTGGTGCCACAAAGCCCACAGTTGGCAGGTTAGTAACCTTTTGCCGCAATATATCATCAAAACAACCTATTTCCCCTTCGGCACCTAGACTGTTTTTGAATTCTTTTAAAAGTCGCCACT
>Ga0153918_1001114_pt1 | contig 11192 bp, 6 predicted proteins | sample TSFL002MetaG_FD_104687 | JGI IMG/M metagenome (GOLD analysis project Ga0153918, IMG submission 104687) | Attine ant fungus gardens microbial communities from Florida, USA - TSFL002 MetaG | ecosystem: Host-associated > Fungi > Mycelium > Unclassified | place: USA: Florida, Paynes Creek Historic... | reverse complement strand
GTTATTTCCTTACCCGTCAGCCTTGCCTATCTTGGCTATGATTTTATAGATACGGAACACCGCAGAGAGAATCAGGATGATAAATTTCGGTTAGCAGCACTGGTTAAAAAAGTAACTTTTAACGATGAGGTTATTTATAAGGTTATTAAACCATTTATAGATGATTTTGTTTCTCATGTAGACATGCATAAAATTTCCCATTTTTCAAGAGATATATCTGGAAGTGTTATAGGTAAAATGATGTTCTCGCAGTTTACGGGGGTTAACCTCGGAAGGGCGATTATATCTCAAGGAGTTGGTGCCTTTTTTTCTGGTTCTGTTGCTGGTGGTGTATTGGGAGTTGGTGCTGAAGCATCAAGATCTATTTATACATCACGATACTTGCGTGAAAGAAACCCCATAATGTATGAGAAATTAAACAGTATGGGTGATTTTGATCTTTTTTATTATCTTGTTGAGGACATTGTTAGGCCTTATGAGACGGCTTGTGAAATTGCAAAGATAAATCCTGAAGAGTTTAATAATGTCTGCGAATACTTCTTTGGAGGTTTATGAATATAAAGGATTTTATACTTATCATTGTTTCACGGATCGTAGCCAGTATCGGGATGATGCTAGGAACTATCAGTATGATTTACTCTTTCTACTGTTTCTTTTTTTCAGCCAATCCTTACCGCTTTATTCTAGGCGGGGCAGGTATAGTAGCCTTTATTATAGGATATGGACTTTATAAATTCGCCTTGAAATACATTTATGATGAATGGGAGCATTATAGATAATATACTTCATATTTGTTGAGTTTGGTTCTATTTAATATCATTCTAACCCAGGACAGGAATTATAGAAATGGAAAGTATATTTAAAATGACAGAGGGTACCCTTAATCGCTATAAACTGGATATTCCTTCCTGCCCTTATCCATTAGATGTGGAACGTTTTGATGGTTTAGAACAAATGAGTGCTCTCTATCATTACACCATTCGTTTTACCAGTTCACATCCGGATCTTACGGCTGAAATGATGTTAAGTAAAACCGCTACGCTGAGCATGGGGGTGGGGAAACTATTAGATTCTGTTGTCGGTAAAATTGTTCATGGTGTGGTGACAAATTTCCGACGCTTGGCCGGTTCACGCGATCAGGTTACGTATGAAATTATTCTGGAACCTTTTATATCCTTACTGGATAAGCAGTTTCGTACTCACCGTTTCTTCGTCAACAAATCAGTGCCGGAAGTGGTAGAGCAAATTCTTGGCGAGCATGGCTTGAAGGGGTGGGAATATGAATTCAAGCTTAAACAAACCTACCCAAAACGGGAACAGATAAATCAGTACCAGGAAAGTGACCTCGCGTTTATCGAACGTCTGCTGGCTGAGGTGGGGATTTTTTACTTCTTCACCCTGCAACCGGATACCCAGACTGAAGTGGTGCACTTTGCGGATAAGCAGAGCGCCTGGACATTCGGAAAAAAACTGCCACTTAATAGCCCTTCGGGCACCAATGACAATACCGTTGACTCGGTGTGGGATATCCACGTCTGGCACAACGTGGTGGAACGTTCAGTCACCGCCAGCGACTATAACCATCGCGAAGCGCAGAATATTCTGACGTCCGTCCCGGCAGACATGACCCAGGGCGACGGTGACGGTATCACTTATGGTGATGTGTATCACTATCGTCCGCGTCACCTCGAGCGGGGTGACAAAATTACCCCTGCAACCGAAACCGGTAACTTCTGGGCTCGTCTGGAGCATGAACGTTTTTTGTCCGCCCAGACTACAGTGACCGGCAGCAGTACGGACCATACCCTGGGTCCGGCACAGGTACTGAGCATCACGGAAACGGCTATTCCGCCAACGCTGCCCCGGGAAACGGAGAATGGTGTTGTTATTATCCGCACTGGATATTACGGCAGCCGTAAGAATGCCTTGAAAGTGACATGGGTAGCGATGCCGTACTATGAGAACCGCTGCTGGCGTCCTGCCGCCAAAAAGCGCCCGGTGGTCAGCGGTACGATGATGGCGCGCGTGACCAGCGCCAAAGATAACGATATTTATGCCTGGCAGGATGCATCGGGCATGTACCGGGTGAAGTTTGATGCCGACCGTGATGACAAAAAGCAGGGCATGGAAAGCATGCCAGTGCGCTTTGCCAAACCTTACGGTGGTGACAAATACGGTTTCCACTTTCCGCTGATACAGGGTACAGAAGTCGCCATTGCGTTCCACGAAGGCGATCCGGATCGTCCGTATATTGCCCATGCCCTTCACGACTCCCGCCACGTCGACCACGTCACTGAGGCCAACAGCACGCGCAATGTTATCCGCACGGCTGGCCTGAACAAGCTGCGGATGGAAGATAAGCGCGGTGAAGAGCATGTTAAGCTCAGTACGGAGTATGGCGGTAAAACCCAGCTAAATTTAGGGCATAACGTAGATGAGAAGCGCTCACTCAGAGGAGAAGGTGCAGAATTACGTACCGATGATTGGGTGGCTATCCGGGGTGGGAAAGGGATTTTATTAAGCGCTGACTCTCAATCAAATGCTGATGGTGTGATGCTCGATATGCATGAAGCTGTACAGCAACTGGAACAGGCTCTTGCTCTTGCAAAAAGTCTCAGCAAAGCAGTTGAAACTGCAAAAGCAACTTCTGCAGATTCTGATAGCCAGTCCAGTCTGTTGAGTGCATTGTCCGGGTTAAAAAAACCAGGGATATTAGCTCATTCACCTAAGGGAATTGGGGTGGTAAGTCCCGAAGCAGTACGGATTGCCTCTGGAAGTCAGAGTGTAGGAATTGTTTCTGGTCGAAATACGGATATTAGCGCAGCTCAGTCGGTAACTGTTGCAGCATCAAATACTGTCAGTCTATTTGCGCAAAGTGCAGGGATGCAACTTTTTGCAGGGCAGGGCAAAGTGGATGTGCAGGCACAGGGAGACGCTCTGAACGTCCAGGCATTGAAGGACGTCACAGTTACCAGCAATAGTGGTAGCATAACGGTAAACGCCAGTAAAGATTTAACTCTTGTTTGTAATGGTGCTTATATCAAGATCAGTAGCGGAAATATTGAACTTGGGTGCCCAGGCAATATCCTGCTAAAAGCTTCGAATGTGCAAAAAATGGGCGCGGCAAACTTAAATCTGCCTCCTCAGGAATTACCTAAAGGATTTAAAGGTGTGTTTGCAATAACTAATCAGGATACGGGCGAAGTGATGCCGTACACCCTTTATAAGATAACCACAGCTGAAGGGGATGTTTATTCAGGGACAACAGATAAACTAGGCAATACCATGCCAATTTATACTGCGTCTCCATCATCAATAAAAATTGAGTTTCCTCTAAGCAGTACTGATAGTGAACAAGGAGCGTCATCATGAGCGAATCAAGAACATCTGCGGTAGGAACATTCGGTAAAGCCCAGGCCCCAGCACAAAAGAAATGCTGGATTGAAATCCAACTCGTTGATGAGAATGATAACGCTGTAGCTAATATGCCATGGCGAGGGGAGAATGAGGCTACCCGAGATAAAATTATTAAGCCTTATAGTGGAGTTACTGATTCAGAAGGTATTTTGAGAATCGATGATTTGCTTCATCCTGATCTCACTTTTTTTGTTGAAGCTCAATCACTAGTTGACGAAATGGAGCAGAGGCCTTTAAGTATAGAGAGAACATACTCCTATTCGATGAAGATGTCGCCTGTGACGGTCGATAAGAAAACTAATAATATTTGTTATTATGTTGTTGTAGGTCAATTGTGCGATAAAGCACCGAATATCCCTGATTGGAATAATAAAGAATTACCAGCTTTTCATTTTCCTGATCCTGATTTTTCTGGGTTAACCATTTCGAATATGTACTTTAATTCGAAGGTTATAGTGAAGGTATGTCCATTTAGAGCATGGAATATACTTCTTCATCATGCCAAAGATTACTCTATCGTTAATGGATTTAATTTAGGCTTATTGGCTGACTTTTCTTATGCTAACGGGGAAAAAGTATATACATTCTTTAATGATGAATGCCTAGATCTCTCACGGGTACCAACTTTGTTATATCAATCTATTTCGATTGATGTCCCATTTAAAGAACGATATAGAAAGACAGTATTTATTGATACTACAGTAGGGGAAGATGGAGAGGGAGGAACTCAACTATTTTATGTATCATCTCCTAAACAAATGCTAGTATGTTGGAGAGGGACTGAGCCTAAAAAGCTCGCAGATATCGTAGCGGATGGAACATTTAGACCAATCCCTTGCCCAGATATAATTTCTGGTGGACAGGGTCATAAGGGATTTCTTGATGCATTCAATTTAGCTAAGAAGAAATTTTCACAAGATTTTGAGTGGATTGAGCAAAATGCAACCAGTCGGGAATTGTTTATCTGTGGTCATAGCTTGGGAGGCGCATTAGCATTGATCCATTCGGCAATTCTCAAGGATTCAAAACCTTGTTTGTACACTTATGGAATGCCAAGGGTTTTTACAGCCTCCACGATAAAGATGCTGGATTCTATTACTCATTATAGACATGTTAATGATTCAGATTCAGTTACTAGTGTCCCTCCAGAATTAGAGCTAGATAATAAGCTATATGACTTGTGGGGGCCGTATGGTATTGTTTACGGATTTATTGGTTCTGTTTGGGAGATGGGGGGGCAGGCTGCAGGACTTAAGTTTGGTGATCCATATTGGCATCATGGTAATATAGTTTGCTTTTTTAAAGCTGAGCAATCCTTAGTTAAATACACCGACAGAGTAACACCTTTAATAGGAATGGATGTGAAAAAACCATATATGAAAATAAGAGAGGTTTTGTTTAAAAAGTATAAGTTTTATCTTGTTTCAGATCTTAATAACCAAGTATTTTGCAAGTCTGGTAATGAACAAAAGGCTTTCTTAAAATGTCTTGATGAAAAGAGTGTGGACCGTTATTTTCCTAAGAATACAAACCCTGTTCTCGATTCTGTTACAAACCCTATAAATCATTTAATGTCGAGCCAATATTTGCCATATATAAATAACCAACTTATTGAACTCGTTGATCCTCAGAGAGACTTAAATAGAAAAAGGATAAGAAAAGAGTTTTCAAAGCAGGTTGAAGATTCGGCCAAATTATCTAATAGCGTATCACTTGATGAAGTTGCGAGAAATAGATCATTCTTGATATTACAAAGCATGCTTTCCAAAACCCTAGATATTTCCACTGCTAATATTACTTGGAATAATAGTCTTGTTCGCTTTAAAAACCTCGCTAAGGAAGAGTATGAAAGCATCAGCTAAAATTATTTTTATTATACTTCTAACTTTACAATTTACTGGGTGTGATGGAAGTGACAAATTTACAACTGACTCTAAACTTGGAAATGTTGGGTTTGTGGTGAAACTTCCTGATGAAATGGATTTATTACCCGCTGGGATCATGTATCGTTCAGATTTGTGCCCGAATATAACCCTAAGTAGCAGAGGGGAGAAAGTGACAACACCGGGCTTTCATTATGTGAAGTCTGACTTTTTGAAGTCAGTTGATGATACTTATTTACTTCCAGTTAATATTGATGGTGGAGGTAAGTGCAAATGGAAGTTAAGTAATGCTACGATTAATGTAAAATATAAGCTTAGTTCATTTGGTAATGGAGTTGAGCGATCGATAGGATCTGGTATTATAATTGTTTTTGATGATAATTTGCCACAGCGATATGATGGTCAAATCAATGCGCTTCCATCAGATTTTGTAATCAAAAAAGATTATTACCCATGGATAAATGAAAAATTTTTGAATGGTCATGTGAAACAGATTTGGCTATATGGTGATAATTTGTATTCAACATATAAATGTTCTAATCCAAAAGATAAAAGCATTCTTTTTGAGCCGATATCACATACAGATCTAATCACATATTCTACTGGACCAAAGGTAAAAATAGAGGGTGGTGACAATTATACTGTGTTTAAGTATCCTGATGGGACTATTGATTTCAAAGGAAAGGATTTTCCTGATTTTGATAAACTCCAGTCCCTTTCAAGGAAAGAAAATTAGCCGTGTTTATGTCTTAAGTGGTGGAAACATAAAAATTTCTTGTCTTGGATAATTAGCAGTGCTTAGTGTTTTTATTTATTGAGTGTAAAACAGTAAAGCAGTAATGTAAATATATTGCTTGCAATCTTAGTACTGATTTTTTCTTTTCTTCTGTTAGGTTGTGATGAAGATGAATCATTGAATCTTCCGCCTGATGGTGAATGGTTTCTGTAATTGCAAAGATGCCAACGTACAGTCCAATACTGCCATTGGAAATAATTTATATTTAACCTGGACGTTTCACGCGATGGTGACGGGCAATGTATTTGGCGATTAAGCAATATAATTCTAGGTTTTAATTTAAAAGAGCTCCCATCAGATAAAGATGAAAAAAGTGAACTCATTCCAATTAAAGAACTTGTTGTATTTGATGATAATTCCTCTCAGCGGCTAAGTGGATCTTACGAAGTTATTAATGGGAATATCACCCTGAAGGGGGATTACTTGCCTTTGATAACAAAGCGTAGGCGTATCGGTAGCCCAGTGGAATATTCCATTGTTAGATCCTTTCCAGATGTGATTTATAAATCAATATCATCAAAAGAAGTTATTTTTGGGGTTAGGCTTCAGTTTTTAAAAACCTTACATGCCATAGAGCCTGCGGTGCAAAAGGTCGGGGCGTATATTTCAGTGTTGTATCCAGATGGAACTGTCGAGAATGGGCCATATTTCCCTAATTACAAAAAGCTTCAGTTGCTTTCAAAAGGTAGTGATTGATTGTTATTTGTAATTAATACCTAAGCCGCAAAAGGTGATTATGAATTTGAATTATCGAATTTTTACTCAAAATATATTGTGGTTATGAAATATTAAAGAGCAACTGACTTGCTTTTGCTAATTATTTTGTTTTTAGAACGTGAATGGCTGCGGAGGTTTCATTATGTCAAACGGTTTTGTATTGCTGGGTGATAAGACAACTCACGGTGGTGAAGTGATCTCAGCTTCATCAACTATGATCGTTAATAATAAAAAAGTGTCTTTAGTAGGGGATAAAGTAAGTTGTCCTAAAGAGGGCCACGGAATAAACGCCATTATAGAGGGTTCACCTGAATGGTCTTCTGATGGTAAACCAGTTGTCGTGGATGGTTGCCATTGTGAATGTGGTTGTCAGGTCATCTCCAGCGCACCGGATTGTGCTATAGGATAATTAATGAGCTGGGAGCGTCAAAAATCACATGTTACACCGATGCCGGAAGAACCTTCTCTTCTTATCTGGCTTATCGGTGGTCTCGCTGCCTTGATCGCAGGAGGGTTAATCTTCGTTCTCCATGCTAATCAGTTGCTGGGAGCAGGGCAGGATTACAATATTTGGGTTGTGTCCGGCTCTCCACCACTTATCTGGATTTTTTGCATTTGCCTGAGAGCCTGGCTCTATAACAATGGTGTTGATAAGCACGAATTTGAATCGAAAGAAGCTGACTACTCTCAACAGCAATGGACCGAATGGGCCGGGCGTTATCTGGCCGTAATGGGCAGTGAAGTGATCCTGCCTCAGTCACTGACAGTGCCAATGTTTATACCTGAAAGTATAGAACTAGAAGAATACAACGGGTTGGCCCTCCGGCTTGATATTAGCCCAGCCATGACAGCATCATTGATACAGCTTGTAGGCGTTAAAAATGCGCTGATGCGATTACCAACAGATATATCGTTGAAGGCATTCCTGCTAACTGATTCTCCCGAGGTAGACGCTGAGCTAAGAGTGATCTTTGATAATTGCTGGCGTGAGTTAATGCCAGCGGAGCGCCCAACCCCCTCATTGTCCGTGCAACGCTCTCTTTCTTTTGATTTCGTAGAAAGAAGGATAAAAACGCCAGATATTTCAGTTGAGCTTGTCATGGTGCAACAGATGTGTGGTCGTGATCGGTATAGCGATGCGCTTGCTACGCTGTTGCTGACAACTGATGATGTTGCGACCAAATATGAACTTGGCCACAACGTACGTCTGCTCCGTCCTATGTCTCTGGAAGGCGATGACCTGTTCAGTGAATTTGAACTTTACTTTTCTACCCAGACCCAGTCTATCAACACACAGCATATTATTGGTGACCACGTTCGTTGGGGACAGTCGTTTTCCTTGATGCTTAAAGCCAGTGAGTTACATCAGGGGCACTGGAAAACAGAACAGTTGCACTGGCTTGAGACATATGCCGGGCGCTGCGGGCCATTTTCCCCCTGGATAATGACTGCCATAGTCAGTGATGCGGTACAGCTACTGAAGGCAGACTGTCTGATGTTATCGGAAGGTGAAGGGCAGCGTTTTATTAATACCGTGACAACAGGGAATAAGAATGAAAGCAGTTGAGGATACTGTATGGCGTGGGAACTGGGGGCGTTTCGGGCTGACAATAATTATTACTGCGGTAGTAGCCTGGCTAATGTGGTACTACGGTGACAAGGTTGGTTTGGATACTAGAGGCTTAAAATGGCTTGGGTTCGCAGGCGCTATGTTTTTGGTTTTATTCATTCGCCATGGCGGGATCGTGCGTCAGGCAATCCTGGAGCGCTGGCATCGTTTTCAGGCTAAGCGAAAGAATGCCCTTCCAGCCGATGAAGGCCGCGTCAAGCAGACCGCACCACGCAATGTCACTGTGGATACTATCCGTGACGCCATGCGTAACCTCTACGGTCGGCGCTGGGGACGTAAAACACGCATCCTGCTGATAACCGGTACTGCCACTGAAGTAGAACAACTGACTCCAGGTCTTACGGCTAATCTCTGGCAGGAAGACCGCGGCACACTGTTGCTGTGGGGCGGAGACCTCAACACCCCAGCCGACAGCGCCTGGCTGACCGCACTGCGCAAGCTGCGCCGTCGTCCGGTGGATGGTCTGGTGTGGGTCACCTCAGCCTTTGATCAGCTTTCAGCGCCGGGACTGGAGCAGCCGCTACCGGTTCCTACGGAAAGCACCATGGATTCCCTGTCTCACGCCATCAGCGCCCGTATGGATGCGCTTGGCTGGAAACTTCCTCTGTACGTCTGGTCCCTGCATCCGCGCGCCGGTAAGCCGGAAGGCCGCATCGTGCAGGCGACTGGCTGTCTGTTGCCTGCCGGTTGTCGCACCGAAGGGCTGGCAGAGCAACTCTCCGCCCTGACGCCAGATCTGACCTCACTGGGCCTGCAGCAGACCTGCGGTGAAGTGAAACATAACTTCCTGCTGACGCTTGTCGACCAGCTCATTCGTGAGCCACAGAGCGTGACCGCACCGCTGTCGGTGATGTTCAATCCGTACCGCCCGCTGCCGCTGGCCGGTGTGGTGTTCAGTCAGCCTTCAGCCGGTGCAGAACGCGCCGTGCCGCACCACTGGGGCATGGACAAGCGCTGGGATGTTCTGCCTGAATCAGTCCGGACGCTTCCTGCCGGGCTGCGTCCTCGCAAGCCCGGTATTCCATGGCGCAATGTAATGGCATCTGCTTCTGCGCTCACGATGGTGAGCTGGGCTATGTGGATGAGCATCGCGTATGTCACCAACCGCAGCCAGATTGACGGTGCGAATGCCCAGGCCGCACTTGCCGCCAGACAGAATCAGCCGCTGGAGCTGCGCCTGCACGCGCTGTCTGAACTTCAGAAAACGCTGGCCCGTCTGCAGTACCGTTCTGAGCATGGTGTGCCGTGGTACGAGAAGGCCGGGCTGAGCCAGAACAATGCGCTGCTGGCGGCACTCTGGACACGCTATCAGGACAGCGCGTTGCCGCTGTTGCGCGATGCGGCTGCAGACCATCTGCAGAAGCAGGTCAGTGCCTTTAACGCGCTGCCTCCGGATAGCCCGCTGCGCGAGCAGAGGGCAAAAGCGACCTATGACCAGCTGAAACTTTACCTGATGCTGGCGCGTCCTGAGCATATGGATGGTGCCTGGTTTAGCACGGTGCTGCTTCAGGACTGGCCGAAGCGTGACGGCGTGAAAGACGGTATCTGGCTAGGCGTGGCTCCGTCGCTGCTGTCGTTTTATGGTGCACAACTGGTCACACATCCTGAGTGGAAACTGCGAGCTGATGAAAACATGGTCAGCCAGGCGCGTTCCCTGCTGGTTCGCCTGATGGGCGTGCGTAATAGCGAATCGACCCTGTACCAGAAAATGCTTTCACAGGTGGCACATCTGTATGTCGATATGCGTCTCGAGGACATGACCGGCGATACTGATGCTGCCCGCCTGTTCAGCACCACCGAGATCGTGCCAGGTATGTTTACCCGCCAGGCCTGGGAGCAGGCCGTCCAGCCTGCCATCGAAAAGGTGGTGAAGGCGCGCCGGGACGAGCTCGACTGGGTGTTGACGGACAGCAAACGTCCGGTCAGTAAGCAGGATGAAATCTCCCCGGAAGCACTTAAAAATCGCCTGACGGAGCGTTATTTTGCCGATTTTGGCGGCGCCTGGCTGGAATTCCTCAACAGCCTGCGCTGGAACCAGGCCACCACGCTGTCGGATTCCATTGACCAGCTGACTCTGATGGCCGACGTGCGCCAGTCACCTCTGGTGGCGCTGATGAATACCCTTAATGTGCAGGGGCGTACCGGACAGACCGGGGAGGCGATTTCGGATTCACTGGTGAAATCAGCGAAAAATCTGCTGGGCGGTGACAATACGGATGTCATTGACCAGAGTGCCGGCGTTCACGGCCCGCTGGATGCAACCTTTGGTCCGGTGCTGGCGCTGATGGATAAAAGCAACACCGTTGCGCAGTCGCTGAGCCTGCAGTCGTACCTGACCCGCGTGACGCAGGTTCGGCTGCGCTTGCAGCAGGTGACTAATGCTGCCGACCCTCAGGCCATGACCCAGACCCTTGCTCAGACCGTATTCCAGGGCAAGGCCGTGGATCTGACCGAAACCCGCGACTACGGCAGCCTGATTGCCGCCGGTCTGGGGCAGGAGTGGAGCGGTTTTGGTCGTTCGGTCTTTGTGATTCCGATGGAACAGGCCTGGCAGCAGGTGCTGGCTCCGGCGGCCGCTAGCCTCAATGCTCAGTGGCAACAGGCGGTAGTGGCTGAGTGGAACAGTGCCTTCGGTGGGCGCTATCCATTTAACAATTCCAGCAGTGATGTATCCCTGCCGCTGCTGGCTAAATACCTTAATGTCGATTCCGGGCGTATTGCGCAGTTCCTGCAAAACCGCCTCAAAGGC
>Ga0153918_1001112_pt1 | contig 11198 bp, 16 predicted proteins | sample TSFL002MetaG_FD_104687 | JGI IMG/M metagenome (GOLD analysis project Ga0153918, IMG submission 104687) | Attine ant fungus gardens microbial communities from Florida, USA - TSFL002 MetaG | ecosystem: Host-associated > Fungi > Mycelium > Unclassified | place: USA: Florida, Paynes Creek Historic... | reverse complement strand
TGTGTTACTTACCAACCAGCCAAGACACCAATAGCCATGTTTTGTGCCCAGTATGTTTTCTTAAACACCTAAATTCCGTTGATTCACGATGATTAGCGGACAAATGGGTGCCGCATACTTTCGTCCGGTGGACGGTATCTTGTATCTGCTCGAAGACACGCAGGCGTCACATCATCATGATCTCAGCATCATGCGTTTGTCTTCATTCCGTGTGTGTCCATATATGCACTGATTTTACTCCAGTTCTTGAACAGGTTTCACCTGATATTGTACTAACAAGTTCAAAGTCGGACGACAATTTCATCGACACTATCCGCGACCACTGTGTGTATTGAACACCACTTATATGTAAAGACTCTCCACTTACGTCGGAGTGCTAGTGGATACAACCGGTGCCACATTCCAAATCAGGCCGTACAAAGAATTCAATTCTCTGAAAGGAAGAGATCGTTTGCTATACCTCAGTTGTCTTGCGGATCTCCCTCTGGATGATCACACATCGCTGCATGAGACATCTACAGCAGTTGCAGGTGATGATGGTTTATCACGTAATGCATATGACTTCATGCGGCGGAGACGAGACGAAATAGGCGATCCTACTATGAAGCGTTGGAATGCGTCTATCCGATTGTCTAATTTCTCTAGCATTGAGAACTCTCCACTTTGTGTGCGTCAATGGAACCCTGAAATTGTAAACCTCACCGAAACAGTACCTTCGTAGGTGGCCTCTGCAGGAGCTCTGATCGATTATCTTGTCCGAGAACAAGCAATGAGTGATTTTGATGGTGAAGGACCTCAAGGACTAGAAGTCAGAAATATCGAAATTCTTACTTTGTTAGTCTCAATATGTTACAACTTGGATCAAATGCTTAACGATTTACAGAAACGAGGTTATGCATATCAACACTGATGCCTTAATGTAAGATGTTTCCTGATCTGGTGGTGGTTATACCTGATTGTATCAAGCTCTCTACAGGTTTTTGAAAATGAAAACCACGCTTCAGTCCATTCAGAGAGGTTCAAAGAAGGACTGTCTCTTTATGGTTAGTGATATTTCTGCTTGCAAATTCTTTCAAATAATAGGCCCTTCAAGGAACACTTAATTATACCAAGACTGCATTGGGGCGTTCTCTTCTGTATTCTTGGCTTCTTCGACCTTCACTTTCCATGCATGTCATCAAATCTCGCCATGAAGCTGTAGCATGCTTTTCAAAATTTGAGAATCTGATTTCGGCGAATACTATGCATAATCACCTCAAAGGGATCAAGAATGTTTCTAGAATCCTAGCAAACATGAATGCTGGAAAAGCAAAGTTGTCAGACTGGCAGGCTCTCGCAAAAGTAGGCGATTCGTTTAACCTACGTTCATTGAGTTATATCTTCAGTTTTCTTTCCATACCGTCATGCTTTGTGATGCGATGACGGAGCTTCACAGCGGACAGGTAGTTGACGTTGTGAAACGGGTAGGTCCTTATGTTTCGCAAAGATCCCTCAAGGATTGATCGGCATCCGTTCCAGCTCCTTGCGGAGGTTGACATCTTAGCTATAAAAGAATTGGGAACACGGGTCAACGACATTGTCGGATGAAATAGATTGTTTTTTTTGCGTCGTTTTGCTCACTAATTTGATAGATTGACTGGGAGGAATCTCGGCTTGCTGAGCGTGTCTGTGTCAGGCTTGGGATTGACGAGGAGTTAGATAACAGAAAACATACTTATCACGGGATAGATTCAATCTTGGTATGCGCATTTTGTGTTCACGGTCATTTCAGCCCCTTACGAAGAACTTTCTAGTCCAATGTCGCCTATCAAATCTCTCAAACTGTTCCACCAAGCTTTACGGCGACGCTTAACGTGGTCTATTTTCCTCAGCTAGGTGAAAGGCCATCTGTTTTGTAGACTTGTATCCGATCTCATGTGCAAATATCAAGGTTATCTGGTCTGCATTCCCATCCAAGGGGATTCGGAAGCAGGTCTGCCTCCCATACCAGATAATTGGACAGTGCAGGTAAGGGTGATCATTTCAAGTGCTCTACGTCTTCTGATTTTTGTTCAAGTTCTCCTCTGAGTGAGCTGCAAGCAGTTGTAGACCAATTCATTCCTCATAAATTGTAGTGCCCATGTCTATTTCAAGTCCCCTGAGATGCAAGGTGCCTGAGTATTTGTACCATGTTGCTCACGACTGTTGAAAATGGTTGATTACAGATATGGACACCCATATTGGCGACCTCCACTCTACAATTGTTGACAGAGAAATTGAAATTTTACAAGACCTTCTTCAGGACGTCCTTGTTTACGACAAAATGATTGGAAACGTATGCGATATATGCGCTGAATTGGACTGTCTGCTGTCTTTTGCAGAAGCATCGAATAATCACAATTACCGGCAGCCAGATATGACCGATGATAATGTCATTGAAATTGTAGCCGGAAGGTTTATTTTTCTAACAATTAGAATGCGATGACGATCTCTTATGCGGTTCATCATAGACATCCTTTACAAGAGCAGGTGGTCGACGTATTTGTATCTAATGATATGTGTATAGCTGGTGGCGCAGGCATCCAATCTCCATACCAAGACCGAGATGGTAAAATGCTTAATAGTGTTTTGCTTTGCACAGGAGCAAATGCATGCGGAAAGGTATTTAATGCACATGTGGAAGCGGAAAAGATGGCCCTGAAACGTTTTAGAGTGTATACTTGAAACAGGCATGCATAAACTTGCCTCTTAATATTTGTCCTTACTGTTATTCTAGGTTGCCCTTATCCAGATCATGGCTCAAGTAAGCATTCATTTTCTTCTGAGGTAGAGGTGCTATCTGATTCCTGTCCAGATAGGATGGTAAATGCGAGATTATTCTCTTATATATTAATCTCATTTGGTCAGTTTTGTTCCTGCAGAATATGCTAGGTTGGGACTGGTTGATAAAAGCACAGTTTCATGCGTCTTTGCCTTGTGATTGCCTGACTGATGACCCACTCACTTAGTCTTTACTCGAGTTTCGACTCGCGAGTCCGTTTCCAAGGTCTTAATGACAAACAAAAGATCGAGATCTCTTACTCATCCTCGTTACTCCAGGTCCAGTCTGCGTTCATGATAGATCTGAATCAAGTCTCCTTGTCTCTTCGTAATTGCACAAAGCGGTCATTGATCCTTCTTGATGAGTTCGGGAAAGGGACCTTGTCAACAGGTGAGAGAAGAGGGTAGAAACAAGATAATGCTTATCACATTTTGGTTTACAGATGGAGCTGGCTTATTCTGTGGTGTTCTGAAACATCTACTTGACAGAGGACCCCAATGTCCTAAGGTTCTTGCCGCAACACATTTCCACGAGGTGTTCACGGAACAACTACTAAATCCGCAAAACATTCCCGTTACATTTTGCCACATGCAGGTTATATTCTGCACAAGCGAGGGCAGTAATTCTGAGAGCGACGGATCCATGATATTGTCCCAGAAAAATGACATCAAGACGGGTTCTGGGGAGAAGATTACTTATCTGTATAAAGTGGCAGAAGGATTATCACTCGATTCTCATGCAGGGAAATGTGCCATATTGTGCGGGCTTCCCAGTCGGATTGTTGAAAGAGCAAGATATGTCAGGTGAGCGAATAAGCGTTATGGATGTAACATTGATGTGATACGTATCGTCCCCTGACACCTAGCGAACTGATTTCTCAACATGAAGTCAATCGTTTACTTGATGAAGGGATGAATGAGAAAGAACGGGAGGAACTCAGAGCAGCCGAAGAGATATGTCGAAGATTTCTGGCATGGCAATTGGATGAAAAGGATGGAAAACGTGTTCAGGACAAGATAGCCGAGATCCTAGGTAGAGAAGCATAATGCGATTTAAGTACCATTCATATCGCGTTCATGTTCAAATACTTCGCGGTTGTTTCGCGATCGACAGCTTGCCTTACTCTAAAAGCTTCAAGAAGTAACACTGTTCCGGGTGTGCGCTCATGATTATATGAAGGCGTCACAATGTGAGGATGAGTCTCAACTCTTAGCTGAACTCGCCACATCGCTCCCACCCTAATTGTGAGCCCCAGCACCTCCACATTCTGTGAACAACCTCTAATTTTGCATCTCGCCCTAAATCAGGATTCTCTAGGTCACTCAAGTCTTCAAGAAACCCATGGCGCAGTCGTGTATTGAGTGGAAGGTTGTTGACAGCAAAAGTACGCAGTCGAGCGAGAGAAAGTAGCAAAAGACCAGAGGTTAGGGCTGTGACTTGTTGATGATCAGCAGGTTGTAAAATGAGCAAGCGCTCAATACGTCTTGTGTGGGACAGAGTCAGCACGCATTGCAAAACTGGAGCAGGTTGTTGTTTTGGGAAAAAACATTTACCTCATGCTGTCCCAGACACCCCTCCGTTTCTGTAAGTGCCCATACCGAAATCTTCCTCTTCCTCCCGTCCAAATACCACTTATGGCACCCCCGGCAAGGTATACAATAGCCAATGCTGGAGCTACACCGACAAAAGCAAAAGTGAGTTCCTGTGATTTGAGCAATCGATCGATTCCCGTGAGTGCTTGATCGATGTCAACCTACTAAAACGTTGAGACGAAATCAGTCAAAGGTCATTTATCAAAAACGTCACCTTTGTTTTCTGCACTTGGATAAAAACATTCCGAAGAAGCGTCCCCGCGACGGCACTCCTTAAAGGTGTACGAATATCTTCCTCATAAACCTGCATCACCGGTGTCATATCTCCCAGACGAATTTGTCGCGAGAGGGCAGCAAGTTGTTCATGATCAAAGCCAAGTTCGTCTTTCGCAAGTGAAAGTGTCATGCGTTCCAAGCTCTGAAGAAACAAGTCTTTATTTTACCTCCACACCACAAAATCGATTCGTTCAATTTGGAAAAGCTTACCTCTAAATCAGCAAGGACACCTTCCTTGTGGACCAACATGCCAGTTTCATCATCAGATCCACTGCGTATGGTCATCAAAACATCCCGTAAAGGTTCCAATAACCATCCTCTGACAAAACCTCTCAAGGTTTCGAGTGCGTCTCGAGCGACATCTTCCAGATTGGCACGGGATGCATACAAAGACCTGCACAAATAAAAAACCAGCGGCGGAAAGAGCACAATCTTGGGCCAAATAAGGATCCACCTTTTTGGCCGCAACAACCTTCCGGCCTTGAGCATCTGCCGGTGAGACTTATTCAACTTTGGAAGGGTGTCATTGGATACGTGGACCAAAGCTTCTAAAAAAGATGGATACACCGAAACAACATCGACAGCTGTCCTTTGATCCAAAATCTCGACAAAATGCTGGACTTCAGGCAAGAATTGAGTCATGCCTGACAATCTGCATTCGGGGTGAGTAAGGATCAAAGATAAATTATTTCGCATCTGCGAAAGCTGCCCAAGGATTTCTGCACGTTGATTGCGAATTTTTTCGAGATGGCGTCGACTGGAACGGCATTCGTGGAGAGTCAGAGAGAGAGGGTAGGTGATGTGGTTGGCGATCAAATTCAAGTAGTAAGAGAACGTGTACATGACTTTTTGTGATAACTGAGTCCCGGATCCAGAGGCCACCTGTGGAGGATAGAGCGAGGCTGTAACAGACAAAGGGGACTTGGATAGGTGGGGGAAGCATGCAATGGTCAGGGCATTAGGCTGGAAGGGTGATTTTAGGAAAAGTCTTGCTAGTGAAGAGGGCGTAAAACTAGATAGAGTTAGGCGTTGATTTCGAGAACCAAAAGCAGTGACTACAGCGTCAACTGCTCGGTAAAGACGAATTGGTGTTGCTAAAATATATGCTGGTATAAGCTTACGTTCTGTAGGAGAAAAAAAAAAGATGACACACTCTGTAGCAGATACCAAGCAACATTCAGCTTGGAATGTTCTATGTCTCCCCACCATTCGGCTTCTGCCTCAGCCTCGGTTGCTTGGTCCAGGTAAATTTTCAGTGCCTTGGTATATAATCCGACCATGACCTTGGCTACCACAGCATGTTTCAACGCCTCCTCTTCCGGGTCAGAAACCAGTGAGAAATATTGCGACCCTAGCCTCGAAAGGACAGAGATTGCGTTGTGTACCTGTTGCGTGTTGAGTGGCCGAGATGAAGGGAACGACACAAGAAGAGCATGAAGAGCGTGTTTTGTTGCTGAAGCTTGTGTACGTGGTCCCTCAGAGCCAGAATCCAACCTAGCAGAGGATAGAGACGGAGACGAGGCATTCAAAGCTTGGGTGAAACTGTCAATAAATTCAGAAGACATTTGCTCTTCAAATACCCTTCATCATAATCAAAATAGGGTCACAAGGCGTGACTTGTCTGATTGATACAAGTACATTGTTATATCTCATACCCGACAATTGTCAAGATTAAAAGCAAGGATATCCTCCGCTCCCGCTCTCTCCAATTGATCCATGACAGTAGCGACTTTTGTCTTATCCACCATGACACTCACGCCGAACCAATCCTTCTCTTCCAACCTGCTTATGGTAGGTGCACGTCTGCCAGGAGATATCTTTTCTGCAGCGGCAAGATTGTCCCTGTGGACATTGTACTGGCATACAACGTACCGCTCTGCTGCAATGACACCCGCGATACGCTTCGTAATGACCTTGATGAGGGCGTCGTGCTCGGACGAAAGTGGCTTATTTGTCCTGATCAAGACAGCTTCCGTTTCAATGACCGTGGCTATCGCATGCAAACCAGCAGCACGCATCGTCTCCCCAGATTCTGGAAGAAATTTCCAATATCCGAACTGATAACCAAATACTAGTGTTGTACTCACCTACAAGATCAACTATAGAAACCCATTGCACCCAATCAGATTAATGACATTAAGCTTCTTTCAAACTCACCAATACCATCGGCCAAACCAAGAGAGCACGCAGCTTCCACGCTTCCCCCGACATATTCAATCTTGGTTTTTTGCCCGCCAACTAGTCCCAGCAAGTCATCGACTTCGTTGAAATACTGTTCCGCGATCACATCGAAGCTAGTAACAACACGTTTACCAGCGAGATCTTTTACCGTCTTGATTGGACTGTTCTCAGGAACTTGGACCTGTAGTGAACAGTTGCCAAATCCGAGCCTTATCTCTTCAGTCACTAATTCCTCCATCTGAGATTCAAGGATAACGTCATATCCGGTTATTCCGAGGTGAACATTCCCCTTGCCAACGAAAGAGGGTATATCGGCAGCAGGGAGAAAGATACTATCCAGTGTTTAGAATAGAGGTCACACATCGAAATCCTGCGCTTACAGAGCAATATTCATATTTTGAGCTACACAAACATCGAGACGATTGGGTCTCCGAAACTTTATGTCAGCACCTAGATGGGGCCATCGAGCTAAAAACATTTTAATGTTGCCGCCAGTAAGGACTTACCAGTAAGCAGAGTAGCACACTTCTCGTGCAGTCTGCCTAGTATTCGATTGGGTTAAACTCGTGAACTGACTAAATGAAAGGCAAAAGAACGTACCCTTTTTTGGGATAGCAAATAGTAAACGGCCGTCCAGTGAATCTTGGTCTTTACCAAGGCGCTTCAATCAAATTGCACCATTACACATTATCCTACTCACGCATCTGGTATGAAGAAGATGGTCGATGACTTACTCAATGAGTCATTATGAAAGTTGCGCGATCCAGATAGAGATAAGATACACGCTGGTGGCTGTGTTCGTGCGAAATTTTTCTTTATTTTTCTAAGAAGTCTTCATCTGTCCGCTATACAACCACTTTATCCCACCAAGCTCTTCGATTGACATTCCAGTACCGTGGGTTAATGTTGCCAGAATGGGTGCCCCTCGATGCGAATAACGGCATCTTGTTACTGCGGATGAATCCTCGTGTTGATGCAAACGACAGATATACAATCGCGAGAAGCTCCACTCTACGCCCTTCTAGCAATTGCCAGAAGATGCCATGGGCACAGTACCCTTGTTGCCACGTATAAAATACATCCAAATCTTTCGACTCTACCCAACCATCTATGTCCAGCTCTGGATATTCATCCCACTGGCAAAGACAATCCCTACCTCCAAACCGAAGTCGAAACGTCCCTGTTTTTCCTCTGAGCAGTAGACGTCTTGTACACGCTGTACCCGAGTATTCTGCTCCGGACCGTCGAATCCATGATGGTCTTGCTGAGGAGTGCCTCAAGACACTCCAGGTCCCATTCTCCAACGAACTTATGGACGAAGATCCTAAGATCACGGACTGCCAGCTCATCGGCTCTTATAATTGGACAAAGAGACCTCATGCCACGATCATTGTCCCAGGTAAGAAGAGCTCAATTTTTCATTATTGGCCGATGCGAATATTGCGATATGTTCAGGCTCTCCCCCTGAATGGGCTAATAGAGCCCTTCCCTACAACGTCCAACCTGACATGGGTTTCCATTATGTCGACCAGAATAGTCATAGAATGCCTTCAGCTAATCTGTTGCCCTTGATTGTGGCTGTTAACCAAAAGCAGAAGGATGAAGGGACATCACCTTTTCCTTGGAGCTCCGTTGACTTTGTGACTGACCGCAATGGTCTCCGAAAGCTACTGCGATGGATCATCGGCGGTGAGGTCAGAGAATTCAGGATTGACGTAGAGCTTGTTGGAACGAAGACTATTTTATTTAGCAGATGGGAGAAGCGTACACAGGAGCGATTTAATGGACGGACCTACGGGTTTAAATTCGAAAAGGCGTCAACCAATCATGCCTTGGGCTGCGAGGAAGGTTCCGGGCATCATCGAATCAATTCCTATGTAAGGTTGTCTTATCAGTTAAATATCCCAAAACTGATCTATTTAGGATTTCAATGGCCTCAAGGTGGTGGTCAGATATGAGGTCGATGCCTGCATGCCACAGTCTCGCAGACGCTTTTCCACGAGAAATGAGGCGTCAACTCTGGATAGTCTTGCAGACGCAATGTCAAACATCAATCTCACAAGCACGGCCGCACCCTTCAGTTCCAGCACTATGCCTACTTTGAACATCATCAATGCCGGCACATATGTGCCGCAGGCGTCTATTATTGAATTGACCACAGTGGCAGAATACCGTAGGGATACATATAGTTGGCAAGATGCTTACCCACAGTTGTTCTTGTCCCAGACTGCCCATCATTTTTTGGCTATTCACGCTCGCGGACGATTTACTTCTGTGGAGAAACGGAAGCTGTCATCTCAAACTGATTTTCAGACTGTTCGAGAACAGATGAAACCAGCTCTAAAGAAGCTACGGAAGGCTCTTGAAGTTATTCAGCGTCTCGTCATTGAGCATGGCAGCAAAAAGAAGCTTACCTTGGTCTGCTCCGAAGGGCAACTGGCTGTTTACGAACGTAGGAGTCGGATGAGTTGCCTCCCTGATGAAGCCATATCTTGCTTTGATCAGCCAAAAAGTCACATATAATTTTAGAATTTCGGACGCACTATGATTTTGAAGTCTGTATCAATCTGATCGTTATAGTTCTGGACTTTATCATATAGACCCTTTTGTCCTCGAATTCGAACTCGGTCGGTCATTTGATATTCCGTCGTGCCTGAAGTATATTTAAACCAATTCGGAGAGGATGTATCCTCCCATTAAATCGAGAAGAATCTCCTTGCCTCAGCCAACCCCCTGATGTTTTCTCCAAAACATTTACCACGCCATCTCTAACCCAACAATCACCACGTCTTGACTGGTGTATCCATAAAAATAGAGAATTTCATACGCTCACTCGCAAACGTCGCATGGAATATCATGATTCTTACAATTAAACTGACTTGGTCAATCATCGATTTCTTTGTCCGGGCCGGCTTGCCCATACTCATCCATGAATTGAGACAGTGTCCCTGGCACGGCGGATATTTAGATTGCAGAGTGGTAATATATAGGAGGGAGAGGGACGTCGCGGATAGAGTGCGGAGAACTAAGATGGTCTATCATTTTGGAATACTCTCACATAAATAGTTTACGGTGGCTCGTGGATTCAAAAGTCACTCGGCATTTCTCGGTTTGTCTCAATCATCTGTAGATCGAGCTGAGCTATTGGTAAGGATAGATTGTTCAATACTCTGTGTGAATCGATGGCGTAGTTGGAAAGCGCGTCTATCTAACTGGGTTAATTCCTGGGCAGGCAGAAGGTCCTCAGTTTGAACCTGAGTCGATGCACAAAGCGGATATCCGCCTGAATTGGGATTGTTGACTAGATCTGCCACTATTTCGTGATGCTCTCCCGATTTTTATTTGTAACGGGGTGTACGCAGTCTGCGGTAGTCTACTGTCCACGGAGGCTCGCTGTCTCTGAAAAATATACAAATCGTGTCATACGAAAGAGACAAATACAGAATGAAAAAGAAGTAGAGAAAAATATAGGTGAAATGGGCTGAGTGAGTAGCAGGGCATAGCTAAGTGAGCATGGATCAAGTTCCATACGTCAGGGTTTGTGCCCAAGGAGAGGGGACAGGGTGGGAGAGTGCGTTCCCAGAATCTTTGGCTGGTTCGGGGGGCTATGGCGGCTCTCTGGGTGGTGTGAAGTAGATGTAATGGGGTCGCCTACGAAGAAAACAAATTATAATAAGCCAATACAATGAGCAACAGTCCTACAGTGGAAAAAGGTTGTTGTCATGTGCGCGCAAATGTTGATGCTGCTATAGAGAAAAACAATCATGTTACCATCGTCGCATTCTTGCTAGAATTAGGCATCTGTACCGGGGTAGATAATTGTGGTGCATTTACAGACAATGCTTTCGGTAAGAGCGGAGTTGATGTGAGGGGGGATGGAAGGGGGACCTTTAGGCTCTCCTTTGATGCTCCGTTTGGGCGGCGGATCCAAAAGCGTACGCTTGTCCTTGCGTTTTCTAGGCTGGCTCGGTCCATCTTTTGTTCTGCACCCTGAGCTGCATCATCAGTCCCAGAAAATTTGCCCCTGTCCCCGCCACAACGCTCCATCTTCAGAAAAACACGCCCAGAACACATATTATGCCGCACAGAACTCTATGAAAATCACTCAGTGACACATTTAGAAAAGGTTAGTAATTCACAGACCATCCATGCACTATCCACGTATTTATAATAGTTATAGGTTGTCATAATCCAATTACAGATCTCCTGCAGAGTAGCCTTGTCATCGGTAGCCTTGATAGTTCGATAAATTAATTGCGCATAGGTGAAAGGCGGCTTGGGTGACATGATCTTGGGGCATTCCAATACTGGAGGTTCATCGCCTTTCTTACACTTTTTCAAGTGGGCAC
>Ga0153918_1001108_pt1 | contig 11239 bp, 9 predicted proteins | sample TSFL002MetaG_FD_104687 | JGI IMG/M metagenome (GOLD analysis project Ga0153918, IMG submission 104687) | Attine ant fungus gardens microbial communities from Florida, USA - TSFL002 MetaG | ecosystem: Host-associated > Fungi > Mycelium > Unclassified | place: USA: Florida, Paynes Creek Historic... | reverse complement strand
TTGCGGGTTGGGTCTTGGGCAAAATCTTCTTCGCTTACCGAGTTGTGGCGTTTAAACCAATCGGCTGGTTGAAGGGTATTGAAAAGGTCTGCCAGCTTTTGGTGCACTTCTTTCCAGTTTTGCTTCAATACATCTAACGAGTATTGATCTACGGCGCTGCCATCTGGATTTTTAATAAAATCATTATCCAAGTGCTGATATTTCCGCTCGCCTATGCCCATAATTTCAGCCATCATATCATGGACGGCCACTAAATGACCTAACAAATAAACAGGCCGGTTTTTACCCGGAGCAATGGGTTTTAAAAGAATTTCATCAGGCTGGTCAAAGAAAAACTTTTCTATCCGGCTAATTTGCAGATTCCAGGCATTAAGCGCCATGGCGATAAATAGTTGCTGTTGTTCCATAGGGATTTAATTGAATGAATACTAAGATAGAAGGCTGATGTTAACATGAAATATCTTGATACAATTTTGAAATTGAAATGATGATATTCACCCCATCCCTAACCTTGTTTCGGCACAGAGGACTGGTATGAGACCAAGTATGTGGGTGCCGAAACAAGTTCGGCACAACCAACCTACAGACGAACTTCCACTAATCTTTAATCTCTAATAACTCATTAACGAATTAACTACGCATCTACTCATCCGCACATTTTGCCTGATTGCCGATACATTTTGCTATATATGTATTTATAAACCGTTGTTTTGTTTTATGCATCGTTTCAGGTTTACTTCTTATGTTATACATGCCGCCGGCTGGTTGCTTTTCCTGATTTTCCCGGTGCTGTTTCTAAACAACGGATTTAAAACCGGTGGTACCTGGGTTTTGCTTGGATCATCATTCTACTGGTTGTTTTGCCTCACCTACATGGTGCTGTTTTATTTTAACCTGGGCTATCTTATTCCAGAGTTTTTGCTAAAAAAGAAGTATATCCCCTATTCGGTTATCATTCTTTTTCTGCTGGGGCTGGTCTACTTTCTTCAACCGTTTGATAAGCTGCTGGCACATAATCCGCGTGTGCAATCAGAATTACAGGCCATTGCGGCGGCGCAACAGTCGGTGTTAAAACCCGTTGGACCGGCCACAGATAGCATGCTGAATAATGGCCGTCTGTTTGGCCCACTCCCCCACCAGGATTTGCGCATGCAGGATCCAAATGCTAAATCAGCTTCAGGGATTAGTCCGCTACTGGAACACTCACGCAATATTGACACCATTAGCCTGGTAATATTTGCCCTGCTTATGGCCCTAAGCATCGCCATTGGCACAACGCAACAGTGGCAAACTACCGAGCAAAAAGTAGTCAAGGCCGAGGCGGAGAAGGCCAATGCCGAGCTATCGTTTCTCAAGGCACAGATAAATCCGCATTTTTTGTTCAATACGCTTAATAACATTTATACGCTATCGGTTACTGGGTCAGCGCATACTTCAGAGAGTATCATGAAGCTCTCTAACATTATGCGCTATGTAACTGATGAAGTGAGCGAGGATTTTGTATGGCTGCAAAATGAACTCAATTGCCTGAACGATTATATAGACCTGCAGCGCCTGCGCCTGGGCAAAAAAACAAAGGTGAATTTTACCGTAAAGGGTAACATATTAAAGCATAAAATTGCCCCGTTAATTCTTATTCCATTTGTAGAAAACATGTTTAAATACGGCATCAGCAAGCAGGAAGAAAGCATATTAAACATGGAACTGATTGCCGAAGCCGATGCCATCACCTTTTTTTGCGAGAACCGCATTTTTAAAACAGCATCAACCGAACGCACCGGCGTAGGCATTGCCAACACCCGCCAACGGCTGGAGTTTATTTACCCCGGCAAACATTTGCTCAATATTGATAACGATGACCAAACTTTTCGCGTTAAACTAACATTGCATAGCTAACAACATATCCATGACGCCACTACGCTGCATAGCCATCGATGATGAGCCACTTGCGCTCGAACTGATGAAGAAATACATCAGTATGTACCCTCAACTGCAGCTGGTGCGTACGTTTGAGGATGCCGTATCAGGCGCTGAGTTTTTGAAACTCAATATGGTTGATGTTTTGTTTGTTGATATCAATATGCCCGATATATCAGGCATTGATCTGGTACGATCACTGGACCCAAAGCCTATTATCATCTTTACTACCGCCTATAAAAATTTCGCTTTTGAAGGCTTTGAACTCGAAGCGTTGGATTATCTGCTCAAACCTATTGATGCCAGCCGTTTTGCTAAAGCGGTAGAAAAAGCGGTAGAGTTTCATCAATATAAAAACGCTTCTGCAAGCCAACCCCAACAAGATAGTTTATATGTATACTCTGAGTATCGCATGGTAAAAATAAATCTGAATGACATTGATTACCTGGAAAGTATGGAAGACTATGTTAAGATCCATACCCATACCAACCCGAAACCCATACTCACACTGATGCCGTTAAAAAAAGCATTAGAGAAACTCCCGGCAGATAGATTTCAACGCATACACCGCAGTTACGTGGTAGCCGTTAACAAAATTAAATCCATCCAAAATCGTAAAGTGCAAATTGGCAGTACAGAGCTGCCTATAAGCGATAGCTACAGCAGCTTTGCCAAAGAGTGGAAGAAGTAAGCCCACCGCCTTCTTAATGAGAGCTAACAGGCGTCCAAAGTCACAACTCATCTTCCTATAGGCTATCATGCAATAACTGCCCCTTTAGGAAGGTTATATACCTCATCGACACAATCCCCTCATTCACCGTTACCTTATTGCCTGCCGCCGGGTTTATGCGCAACTTGGTCTTAAGCTAAATCTAGCGCAATTTATGACGGCAATGAACAACAGACATATCCTCGTTTTGGATAAGGACAACGCGATGATGAGCATGGTACACGACATCATGTTTTACGGCTATACAGATGTGCACATTGTAAGCAACGGTCAACATCTGCAATTGGCCGCCCAGGCGTGCCGGCCTGATCTGATTATCCTGGATTTCCTATCGGCCAGTGCCAGTGGTGCCGAGTTGTGTCGCATAATCAAGGCTGATAAATTATTAAAAGATATTCCGTTGGTTGTAATTGCCGGTCACCGGCATATTCAATCAAACCTGGCTGGTTATTGTGATGCTTTACTGATGCCGTCAGTTGACACGAATGAGCTGGCCGAGCAGATCAACTACCTGATTGCTTCCTGATTATCTTCCCTTACCATTATCTTCTCATCTTTTCTGTATGAAAAAAATGTTCGTCTCTTGCCTGGCGCTTGTTGCTTTAATGTGCTGTTTTATATGGTATATACTCTCTGAAGCTTTTGGCAGGGCAAAAGGGTTATAAGCCCATCGCTAATTGAGCAACTTTTTAATTAATCGTTTTATTGTATATTGACGCACGTTTTTTGTCGATACATTTACGCTCCTCGTCGATACACTCGCAGCTTTTGCTATACTTAAACGGTATTTTCATGTATTGATTTAAACAAGCCGCATATTTGCCAAACAAAACGCGCACAACCTGATTAAACCTTAAATGAAACTTAAAAAGAACATTGCCACCAGCGAGAACGGCTTTATTTTTAATCCTTCCACCGGCGATTCTTTCAGCAGCAACCCGATAGCTGCCGAGATACTCACGCTGATGAAAGCCGGCCAATCTGCCGAGGATATTAAAACCGAGATATTGAACCGCTATGATGTTGACCGCGCCCAATTAGAGCGCGACTGGGAAGATTGGGTAATGCAGCTGCGCGATGCTAACTTAATAGACCTATAACCTTGACTACTCATAACAAAACATTAGTTATTGCCGTAACCGCGTTGAACGCGGTGGATAATCCCGGACCGGGCGTAGCGGTGATCCGCGCGCTGCGTGAGGGGTTTGGTAAGCACATTAGGATCATCGGGCTATCTTATGAATCGCTGGAGCCGGGCGTTTACCTGCATGAGCTGGTTAACAAAACCTACCAGATCCCCTACCCATCGGCCGGAGCCGAAGCATTGGTGGAGCGACTGCAATACATCCACGGACAGGAGCAGATTGACGTGGTAATTCCCAACTTTGATGCCGAGCTTTATAATTTTATTAAAGTAAGCGCACGGCTGAGTATGATGGGTATACATACCTACTTGCCAACAGGAGAGCAATTAGATGCCCGCGATAAGATCAACCTAAGCAAACTGGGCAAAAAGCATCATTTGTTTGTGCCTGAGGACAATATTGTAACTCGTGCTGATGACCTGAAAAAAGCTGCCGAGGAGCTCGATTATCCAATGGTGGTAAAAGGCAAATATTACGAGGCCTACATTGCACAATCAGAAGAGCAGGCGCGCAAATACTTTTATCAATTGAGTGCCAAATGGGGCTTACCCGTTATCTGTCAAAAGTTTATCAAAGGTACCGAGATCAACGTGGCCGTACTGAGCGATGGAGAAAAGGCGATTAGCATCATCCCAATGCGCAAATTGTATATAACAGATAAAGGCAAGGCTTGGGCCGGTATTACTATTGAGGATGACGACCTGCTGCAACTGGCAAGCAATTTTGTAAAAGCTACCAAATGGCGCGGCGCCTTCGAACTGGAAATTATGCGCGACCCGGACGGCAAGCCTTACATCATGGAAGTAAACCCACGTTTCCCCGCCTGGATCTATTTAACGGCCGCTGCCGGCCAAAATCAGCCTGCGGCTCTGGTAAAAATGGCCCTGGGCGAAAAAGTAGACGAATTTAACGAGTACCAGGTAGGCAAAATGTTTATCCGCTATGCCTGGGATCATGTTACTGACGTAAGCGAGTTTCAGCAGCTTTCAGCCTTTGGCGAATTATAGAAGAAAAAAAACTTAAAGCGCAAAGCTTGAAAGCCTATTAACAATATCACAATAAAAATCAACGCTTTGGGCTTTATGCTTTGAGCTAACAAGAAAATGACAAAATTAAAATACGAGCGCCCCGTCATCAAAAAAATGAACGCCGGATTGATGAACAAGTTCGGTACACGTACCGAGTTTCAGCCGGTGCGTGCCATTGATGGCGTGCCTGTACTTTCGTTGATAGAGAGCTATGGTTCTCCGCTGTTTGTACTCTCAGAGCGACAGATCAGACGCAACTATCAATCGGCCGCGCGATCATTTAAAACGCGGTACCCTAAAGTACAGTTTGCCTGGAGTTATAAAACCAACTACCTTAATGCCGTTTGCCAGATTTTTCACCAGGAAGGTAGTTGGGCAGAGGTGGTATCGGGCTTTGAATACCGCAAGGCTTTGGGCAATGGCGTGGCCGGTAATCAGATCATTTTTAACGGGCCGGATAAACATCGCAATGATCTGCTGCTAGCGATAGAGAACGATTCGCTCATCCACATTGATAATTTTGACGAACTATATAGCCTGATTGCGCTTTGCACCGAGATAAATAAAAAGCCGCGCGTAGCCATCCGCGTAAATATGGATACCGGCGTGTACCCACTATGGGACCGCTTTGGATTCAACTATGAGAACGGCCAGGCTTGGAACGCTATTTCTAAAATAGTGGCATTGGGCAAAATGCAACTAATTGGCCTGCATTGCCATATCGGTACATTTATGCTCACCACATCGGCTTATGCGGTGGCTGCAACCAAAATGTGCGAATTGGCTACCCGCTGCAAAAACTTGCTACATAATCCGGTAGAATATTTAGATCTGGGCGGCGGTTTCCCGTCAACCAATACCCTGCGCGGCGCTTATTTGCCGGGAGTGGATACGGTACCGTCTATAGACGATTTTGCAGAAGCCATCACCACCATTATTTTAGAGTACGGTTTTAAGCAGGAAGAATTACCGTTGCTGATATTGGAAACCGGTCGCGCGTTGATTGACGATGCTGGGTATCTGCTGGGCAGCGTAGTAGCCAACAAACGTTTGAGCGACGGACGGCGCGCCACTATTGTCAACTTTGGGGTAAACACCTTGTTCACTGCTTTTTGGTATGAGCATAAGATTACCCCCGCGCAAGATTTTACCGAGCATACAGAAGACATGGTGCTTTACGGACCATTATGCATGAATATTGATGTAGTGCGCGAAAATATCAGTCTGCCTCTGCTTAATCCCGGCGACCATGTAGTGGTGCACAAAGTGGGCGCTTACAACATGACCCAATGGATGCAATTTATCACCACCAGACCGGCTGTGGTAATGATTGACGAGCAACAACAGGTGCATTTAGTGCGACAGGCCGAAAACCTTGAATATATTGAGCAGATGGAGCAGGTGCCAGCGCATTTGAATCACCTCAGCCTCGATTCATCTTTAAAGGAGAAAGCACTGTAAACTATTTGGTTAAAAAAGTAGCGAAACATAAAGATGAGTTCAAATAACAATTCGCCATTCTGGGGTTTAGGGGGCTTTATAGCGGCAACGCTTAACAGCTATTCCATCCTGTTTTTTTCACAGAACAGGGTACTGGCCGTGCTGTTATTACTAGCATCTTTTCTTAACCCTGCGGCTGGCCTCAGCGGACTGTTATGCGTTTGCGCATCCGTGCTGCTGGTAAATGCACTGGGGTATTATAAAGAAAGCATCCAGACGGGGCTTTACAGTTTTAACTCGTTGCTGCTGGGTATCGGTTTCGGTACATTTTATCATTATAACATTGCCTTTTGGCTGTGGCTGGCGGCTGCCTGCTTGTTTACCGTCACACTAACCGTAGTACTTACGGCCTGGTTGGGTAAATACGGTTTGCCGGTGTTATCGCTGCCATTTATTATATCGTTTTGGTTATTGCTGGTGGCGGCCAACGGTTATGAGGGCATGGGCCTGATGCAGAAAGAAAGCTCGCTGCTGAATGAGATGTACACCGGCGGTCACACCTATATCGCCGGTTTTCTGTCTCAATTGGCTAGATTATCCTTCGGGCATTATCCAGATCTGTTTTTCCGTTCGCTTAGTTCCGTGTTCTTTCAAAACAGCATTATCGCTGGTTTAATTATGGGGTTAGGGCTATTTATCCACTCGCGCATCGGTTTTAGCTTACTCATTATTGGCTTTATTACTGCTTGTGTATTTAATCAGTTAACCGGTGTGTATCCCGATGGTATTAGTCATTATCACCTTGGCGCTAACTTTATGATGGTGTCGGTAGCTATCGGCGGCTTCTTTTTGATCCCATCATGGCGGTCTTATGTCTGGGCTATCGTTACCGTGCCGGTGGCATTTCTATTAGTTAATGCTTTTACACGGATACTGGGTGTACATAATCTCCCTATATTTTCGCTGCCGTTTTGCGTCCTTACCATCACACTGCTTTACTTTTTTATGCTGAGGACAACCCCCGGCAAGTTACAGCTTACGCCTATTCAGCATTACTCGCCAGAGATCAACCTGTATCAATACCTCAATAACCGTGCGCGATTACAGGAATTGCAATACGTTAAATTAGGTTTGCCTTTCATTGGCACCTGGACCGTATCACAAGGCTATGACGGCGGCATTACCCATAAAGACGATTGGGGCAAAGCACTTGATTTTGTAGTAACTGACGAAGACCACCAGACTTATAAAAACTACGGCGCCCATCCCGAAGACTTTTATTGCTTCAACAAACCCGTGCTGGCCTGCGCTGATGGCGTAATTGAAGATATCGTAAATCATATTGAAGACAATCCAATAGGACAGGTAAACACCGGGCAGAACTGGGGAAACACCGTTGTAATTAAGCACCTGACAGGTTTCTATACCAAGGTATCGCACCTGAAACAAAACTCTGTTAAGCTAAAAGTTGGCGACTATGTAAAGCAGGGCGATATAGTTGGCCAATGTGGCAATTCGGGTCGGTCGCCAGAGCCGCATCTTCATTTCCAGGCGCAAACAACGCCATTTATCGGCTCAAAGACTTTAGCTTATCCCTTTGCTTATTTTGTGGGCAAACAAGGTTTCCATAGCTTTGAAACACCAGTATTGGGTGATGAATTGCATGCAGTAGATATCAATATACCAATGAAACAAGCGTTTACCTGGCAACCAGGTTACATGGCAAGGATAGTGGCAGGCAGTAAGTCTGAAACACTGGAGGTATTTACCGATGCTTATAACCACGCTTACATTTGCAGCAAAGAAACCAACGCAACGGCCTATTTTATTAATAACGGCACATCGTTTTACTTTACCAGTTTTTACGGCAATCATAACTCGCTGTTGCACTATTTTTACCTGGCGGCTTACCGGGTGGTTTTTACTGTAGATGAGCACATCACCGTTACAGATACCTATCCACTGCAATTAAAAAACCTACAAACCAGTATCTGGTTGCATGACCTGATAGCTCCATTTTTTCAGTTTATCAAACGCAGATACAAAAGCAGCGCCGCATACCGGCGTCAGGAAATTGTTATAAACTCAACCGGCATTACCGAAGTAATGGGTAACAAACGTGAAAACATGCAAGCTACCATCAGCATCGGCGGCAGTGTGTTAAAAGAATTTAGCATTAATTTAAAAGGGCAAAACGTTAGCGCACAATGGCATACAAACAATACTTACTAGTCATCGCTCTGCTCCTGTTATTTGGCGTTGCACATGCCCAGCAGGTTCCGGATTATCAGCAAGCTGACAGCACCACCCAAGCGCTTTACTTGGCCGGCAAATGGCAGGCATTGATTGATTATACTGACCAAACCGACGTCCAGAGATTGAATTTCCCTGCCCTGCACCAACGCGCAGCCTATGCCCGTTTTATGACCGGCAATTACAGCGCAGCGCTGGCCCAATATCAGCAAGTACTGAAACATGATTCATATAATCCTACTGCACACTATATGAGTATGCTCTGTCAGCAATACCTAAATCGCGGCAGCAATGCATCTTATCAGGCAAAGTTTGTTGATACTGCGGCGCTCAATAAAGAAAACATTACTCCTTTTGGTCTCATTGAGGCAGGTTTAGAGGCCAGCGCCAAAATCCCAAACACTGCGTTACGCGGTACAGGCTTTTACTCACGTGCGTCATTAAGCAACCGTTTGGGCTGGCGTTTGCAACTGGATCAATCGGTGGCGGTGTATCATCAGTCCATTTCAGTTGTAGGAAATAGTGATACACGGGATTTCAATTTTCAGGATTTCAGCTTTAATAATGATCAGTTTGAGTACTACGCCAGACTAGGCTATACCTTGACAAGTAATTTGACCTTATTAGGCGCCTACCATTATCTTCATACCAAATTCGGGACAGACAGCTATCAGAACCATATAGAACTGGCGGGCTTAAAATACGCGGCTCCATATTTTACGCTTCAGATCGATGCAAACTTCAGTCGCATCAGCAACAGCGGTTTGCAGCAATATAATGGCGAACTGACCGTTTATCCTACCGGCAGCTTAAACCTTTATACCATATCCAGGGTCAGTATACAAAACGGATACTTGAGCAGCACCGTATTTAATCAGCGTCTGGGCTTTAAAGCTTTTAAATGTTGTTGGCTGGAAGGCAGCATCAACGTTGGCCGTATGGATAATTACCTGGAGGCAGATGCTCTATATGTTTACAACGCTGTAGACGTTACTACATTTAAAGCGGGCGGCACGCTGTATTATCAGTTAGGGCGACACATGCTGGCCTACGCAAACTATGCTTTTGAAGACAAAGAGAACCATTATAACACAAACGCAACCTATCAACAAAACTCAATTACCGGAGGCCTCACATGGAAATTTTAAAACGTTCATTTTTAACAACGGGGATGGTACTGCTTGCAGCGGCGGCAATGGCACAAAACAACATAGCCATACAGCGGGCCTTTAAAAACAGCTATGCTGATGAAGCAAAAAAAAGCTACCAAGCCGCTATTAACGATATGACCCCGTACTACGCTGATGGCAATTATGAGATTAACCTGCGTTTGGGCTGGCTTTATTTTCTGAACAAGAACTACCCTACATCACAAAGTTACTATCAAAAAGCTGTTAACCTGCGCCCAAACGCCATAGAAGCCCGTTTTGGTCTGGTAAAACCGCTCTCGTTATTGGAAAGTGTAGATAAAGTGTTAGAGCAATATACCGCCATCCTGAAAATTGACCCGCAAAATACGCAAGCTAATTACTGGACAGGCGTAATCAGCTATAATCGTAAGCAATATAATGATGCTATCAGGTATTTCACTAAAGTAGTAGGCCTGTATCCGTTTGATTATGATGGCAATCAAATGCTGGGCTGGAGCTACCTGATGGCGGGTAAAAAAACCGAAGCCAGAGGTTATTTTGAACGCGGCCTACTTATCAAACCCGATGACTCATCATGCATCGACGGCCTTTCAAGAGCTAACAAATAGCTTCTTATTAGTAGAACTACATATTTGTGGCTCCTATATGGATAATCATATCAAACAAAAAGAGCCACAATTATGTGGCTCTACATTTTTATATCTTTCTTATTTCCCGAACGGCGGTCTGCCGGTTAGTTGATGATACAACGGCAAGTCATTGCGTGGCTTGGCCGGCACGTGGAAGTTTTTACAGTAGTAAACCTCCAGGTGCAATTCATCACGTCCGTTGCGTATAACGGCAATGTCTTTCACACGTTTCACCTCGTCAAAAAACGGGCGCACGTCTATATCAACGCTCTCATTTTGATCCTGGCCAATAATTACGCAGTCTTTACCTTTCAATGTGTTTGGATCAACCAAAAACGCCAGGTTACGCGGATCATCGCTGAAGCAAACAATCGGACGCGCACCTTTCAATGCCCAGTCTACCTTACCGGCCAGCCACCAGCGCGGACTGCCGGCAAAAATATTCGGATTATTCAACCAGCCCTCCTGCTCAAACCGGGTTTTAATATCATCATAATCCACACCCTGAATGGTTGGGTCAACATTATCGCCGTGAGCAACTTTCACTATCCATTTAGGGCCATACCATTGCCAGAAGCCAGTAACCATGTGCAATCCAAATACAGAAAGCGTAATGAAAGTAAATAATACCGAAAACCTTAACCACCTGCGTGTACTGCGACCGTTAGTACTGTTCAATTTCTGATCGATAGCGTAGCCCAGCGGCATAAACAACATCATGTATCCAGGGGCCTGCCAATGGAAATGGTATTGCAGGTTTGACCACAAGGTAACTACCGTAAAGAAAACAATAGGCAAAATAGCCACCCAGAAGTTAAAGCTATAAGCCAGCCTGCGTTTCCGGTTTTTATACGATTTAATTAACTCTCGCATCAGCGGTATCCAAACCCACGGCAATACAACAAGCGCCTGCCCGCCAATACTGCGAAGAAACCAATCAACATGT
>Ga0153918_1001106_pt1 | contig 11263 bp, 10 predicted proteins | sample TSFL002MetaG_FD_104687 | JGI IMG/M metagenome (GOLD analysis project Ga0153918, IMG submission 104687) | Attine ant fungus gardens microbial communities from Florida, USA - TSFL002 MetaG | ecosystem: Host-associated > Fungi > Mycelium > Unclassified | place: USA: Florida, Paynes Creek Historic... | reverse complement strand
GTCCTAGTCGACGAAAATTAATGTGGTAACTTGGACAAATGTAAAGATTTTTGCATGCCTGGCAATCGTCAAACGTTCCCTTAATGGCAATATTGTGAACGTTTGAGTCAGTGACGGTGGTCATTTGGGCCTCTTGGATTGGCGAGACGCGACCTTTTGGATGGAGGATGAAGATGGACACATTGGATTTGCCTCGGAGACCATAAATAGCCGCACTATGAGATGTTGGAGACTCTTTCAGTAACTGAATTATTATGACACACCTGCCCGTATCCCCGCTTGTCGCACCGACGACGGTCAACTTCTCCGGCTCCTTCCCAATTGCCTTTCTTGCATTTTTTCTTCTGAGGAAGAACTCGAAAAGATTTCCGAGCAGTTGCAGCGCAACATCCTTGAATGCGAAAGTTGGTCCGTGAAACAATTCGAGGACAAATTTCCTGTCTTCGAGCCTGACGAGCGGGGTAACATCTTGGTGACGGAATGTTTTATATGATCTCTCGACAAGGTCTCGTAGGTCGTATATAGAGAGCTCCTCAGGTGAGATGTAGAGAGAAAGTATCTCTACAGAAAGATCGACGAAGGAATGTGTGTTCCAGGCAGTTTTCCAATTGGATGGTAGCTCGGGTATATGTTCCGGGATATAAAGACCACCGTCTGGTGCTAAGCCTGCGAAAACTGCCTGCGGTAGTGATTCAGCATTGATCAAATACTTTCTTGAGGCAAATTACTTGCCTCCTCGAAGGAGAGTCCATTGCTACGTCCTCTTGTCGAGAAGTACTTCATCGTGATGTGAGGACATAAATATTTTCTGATCAATCAGATGCATTGCTTGGTTGTATTTGGATGAGTTCGGAACTGATATTATTCATGTAACAATTTGTGTCACTCTTCGATAAACAGCGGGTCCAAAAATTCTTGATCAGTTTTCAATGTCAAATACCATCTTATGGTTTTAAACCACAACTGTGTTTTCGAAAAGACCGGTAACAAGTATGATGAACCAAGCCAACCATTCAAAAAACGTCCCAGACACTTGGATGTCTTGCATTAATGTGCCTTTCTTAAAATAAACCACTTCATGTGATAATCACCTTCACCAGAACCTTGCTATTCGAATCGCATGGCTCCTGAATCACTTGGAGCCAGTACCAACCCAATGTCGCCCCTCATCTAATTTTTCTAGTTCTTCCTTGGACTAGTTGATTATCGTTTCTCAAAACAATTACCTTTGGCGCGAAGAAAACATTATCGTCTGTCTCCAAGGGAGGGTCGGACCAGCTAGACGGCGACTCAAATCTTCCCCCTCATTTATCTAAAAAAACAAGACGAGGTACAAAATTCTAGGGTTATGTGACTGATGTTTTCGATCCCGCAACAAACAGATTCCGCAACAAACAAACTAGTGCTAAGACGCGGGCGTCCTAAACAGGGCCTTGCACCAGGGGTGTATCTACGGAAGGAATAAGGCTAGAGGAGTAATGCGACTGATAACCACCCCGCTTTAGGTATTTACATTACCTAGTATCAAACCTGGAGCAAGATATGTCGAGACGAGATATTCAAGATAAAAGATAAGAAATGTTCAAGCTACTCTGGGATTAATGCTGTAAAATTGAAGGTAAGTCAACTACATCGTAACTAAGCACCATGCTCACCTCACGATCATTTTCGAAGGAGTCCGAGCGGACACAAATATCTACACTACCATCAGCAGCAAGCAAGAGAAACCATCCTCTTCTGTTCCAAGTATGAAAAATGACTTCTCTTGGTCCATAGTGACCGACCGAAAGTGCCGTATTAAACAGTGGTGATCGAAGCCAGGAATAACTTCCCTGGTCTGGGCATTCAACAATTCCTCTCTTTCATCTGCATACCATGCCAAAAGGAACATTTTGACCCAGCGCCAGTCCGCCAGAAGGCCAAGAATGGTTTTAGCTCAAACTACCTTCGGTAGCCAAGTATTTGGTCTCTAGCTATCTAGCTCGTTTCCTCTTTTCTAGAAACCATATTATTTCATCAATCCAAGATGTTCCCTTTGTGGTCTCGGCGAGTTTACTACGAGGAATAACAAACGTGGTTCCGTCATAGTTCGACATGTCACAGTGATATATCTATCACACTGAAGCAATGAATTTGCATAGAATGTCATGATCCTTGCTAACGTACAGGGTTCTAATAAAGAAAGCCATGAACCGCCACCAGTCATCAGTCATTTCTATGCCGTTCAAATCTTCAGTGGTCAAAGATCGATGGTGTTGAAATACGCTAAAGACCTTCGCAAAGTGACTTGCCTCTGCGAATTTGAGCTCGGCACAGCTCAATCTCAGTTGGCACCGCTAACATTGAGGCTAACAAAATTCCCGAGGAATCTGCAAACCCAACCGACCCAATCTTGAATTCCTTCTCCTGTTTCATCCGCTCAAGGTCATGATTTGAATTTGGATCTAGGTTTTCCTGATTAAGCTGAAAAAACACATTCACACTAAAGCACAAATACCAGTCAACTTTTCACCAACTCGATGAAAGAGAGAAAAGAGAAACTGACTAGGCAAGACCGCCACACACACCCTCAATGCTGATGAGTGCGAATACAAAAGACACACTGATCACCTCCAATTCGCTCGAGAAAAAGCCGTAAGCAGACTCTAGAATGAGTAAGGAAAAAATGACAGCTTGCATGATGGCAGGTAAAGGAAGGAGGCGTGCGGGAAGTGCAGGTAGACCAAAGGAAATGGAAGATCGAGAGAGGAAGACTGTTGTTTGGTAGACCAACTAGTTTCGTTGATCGATGAGTTCGCAACTTAAGAAGAGGACAACAACATACCTGCCAGAAGGGGTAATAATCCTTTACAGAATGTATGATTTTGCCTAGAAGCCAGTGCTTATCTGGAGAGGGAACAGGATAAAGTAACGTAGGAGCAATGCCCTGATGCAAGTGTTTAGTTGAACCTCAGGTCAGAGCCCTAAGGGACGAACCTGATTAATAGTGTATTCAAACTGTCATGGTAGGTCCGGGCTCAGCGAGCCGAGGTTGTATATAGTTGAAACACGCACTAAATATACCAAAACTAGTAGTTATATTAGAATAAATGAAGAAGTCGAGAAGAAAATCATACTTACAGAGGGGAAGCATATATTTCGACAGTAAAGGTTTGACAAGACGCCATTTGTCATCCAAGCTAAGTACAACTTCTCTCTTTGGCAACGAAGCCAATACATCTTCCTCCTCTCTGATTTCCTCCTCATTGGTTGCGAGAGATGTATAAGGCAAATCGGAGACCACCTCTGATGAGCTTGCCAAAGCTTCGTAACTTGTAGGAGGGAGAGAAAAGAATGCCGTGTTCAGTGGTAGAAAGAAGAAATAAGTTAGGGGGATAGCGAGTGGCATAACCTCATCAAGAGAGAGAAACTAAGACGGCCCAGTTCTGCACGTGAAGAAAAGACATACCGAGGAGAGACCAATACCGAGTTGGACACCAAGCTTGCGGAGTTCCCACCAGAGGAAAGCTCCAACAAGACCCGCAGCACCTGTTCCGGAAGCGAAATACCTAACATGACCTCATGAGAGGATGGAAGGAAGCTAGTGGCAAACTACGAACCCGACACCATGACCACCGACAGAAGGGGGAGCATAGGTCGTTGACAACTGTAGGAAAGTCAATTCTCCAAGGCCTGAATAACAAATAAGCTTCATCATCGATGTCAGGAACAAGAAGTCTACACACCAGATGAAAATGAAGCCAGGCCAATTCCGATCAACCTCATAGGCAATGGCTCTAACAATGCAACAACCTGAAAAGTGGTCAAACACGATGAAGGAGAAAGATATCAAAGACTCACAATCATTCCGATCATGCTCAATATACAGCAGCCTATCAGTCGCCTGGCATAGCGTATCTGACCCTTTAGTATATAGGGCCATCCAACCTTTGCAATGAATGATGGAGCAATATTGAAGAAAGCTATAATTCCTTTGGGTGTTGAGGGAGGCACAAGGTCCAGTGCAGCAGAGAGAATAATAACATAAAGCACTAGTGTGGCTTTAAGACCATCATCTCATGATGGGGATGGAGATATACGAACCATTATTGAAAAGGCCGAATAGGAAGAACGAAATTGCCAGGTTCCGCAGGAGCCGACGTCCGTGAGCTTCAAATAAACATTTTAGGAGGCTAAATGATCATTCAATAGTTCTGGCGTACGTTTTTGTCTTGAAGCGTCTGTAGTATCGCTGGTCTCTGGTGGTTCATTCAGTAATCGGTCACTCTGCATACGAGGCTCGCGACCACCAACCGAGGCGGCAAAAGAGTGGCGCATTCGGGAGAAATCACAGAAAATAGAGCGTTGTAAGTTGTTTCTAGGGGAATATCTCAGTCAATGATCATATTACTATGTTGAGGGAGGACTGGAGATGGAAGTAGTGATAGACAATGTGATAGACAATGTGCCAACTAGGACATGTGATCGTGGCTTTGTCTACATCACATTGTTGGGTCTGATCGTTGTATTAGTTCTCATGCTTGAAATGCTTCAAAGTTTTGGGAGTCAACCAAACATCACAGTCCACCATTTCTCGGTTCAGCAACCTTCAGAAGTGTCTCGATCACTGTTACTTCAGGAGGGCCGAAATCTAGTCTTTCAAGGCGTTGGTGAGGAGTCGTGGAGCTCTCGTCGCGTCTTGAAGCCATTAAGAGCTGATTTACACTGTTGTAAGTCTTTCACATTCACAAGTGATTTTTGGCAGGACTCACATCTCGAACTAGCTCGGTTTTGCTATTCATTGGCACCACCTCTCATTTCGGGAACAAGATCGACCGATCTAAAGGAGTGGGGGTCACCCGCAAATGAGGACGAGTTCTTCAGTTTGAATAATCTTGTTGAATTTATTAGTACAGATTTCACTCAAGCTCCCAAACGCAAGCTGACTGATGGAGATACATATTCCATAAAGGGAAGGAGGCTTGACAACAAGCCTCTGAACCTTCTCATACCCCAAGTGATTGCCTTTACTCTGGTTAAGGCCTTTTTCTGATGATAATAAGCCCCACATCTTGACCTCACCGTTCTTTCAACCCACGAGTCGTCAAGTTAACATCGCCCCTTACCGAAAATCTAAACCCACGATGATTGCCCCATACGAATTACCCCTTGACAGCTCCAATGAATACAGTCGCTGTGCATGGGTAATTCCAGTTCGTGGCCAACTTCCATGGTCTGAGTCGTCGTCAGCAGTGTTACTTGACTCTCCACAAGACCCTCCTGCTCCTCCTAATACTCAAATGAATGAATTCACGTGGACAACCTCTTCGGTCAGAAAATTTTGGGAGTTCCTCATTGGCATCCGCGAGGCTAGAAATATTGGTTCCCTCGGGATCTCTTTTCACGCAGCCCGATCTCTATCCTCATCCCCTGAGAGATCGAGCCGGGCGACGAGGAATGTTACCACAAATACAACTGATGCAGATCTTTGTGAGGTCTCCATTTCTTCCGTGGACCATTTCAAGATATATCATGATTGGCCTCGGTCCTCTCAGCTTCGTAATGTCCTCCATGCCTGGTCCTTTGAGTCAGAGGGATGTAAATATCGTCTATTTGTTGGTGCCAAGCTTGTGTTGCTCGACAACAAATCCAGAGGTGTGATGATACTGTGAATCTCACCACGTATCTCCAAAATTATTCCGCAAACCACTCGCGTTCAGGTAAGCCATCCCTTATTTCGCACCGGTTATTAATTTCAACCAGGTATTTCCTTCTTTGTGATGTTGCACATGGATCTCCAGTCTATTGCGGAGACAGAGTGATGAAAATGATGAATGGCAGTCTTCTCCATGTGTTCTATTGGATCACGCGCAACTTTATCGCAACTTTATCTCCCCACACTCTTCCCATCCCACGCTCGTGGGGTTTTGGATGCTTCTTCTATAAAAACTTGATCTTACATTTCCCTCCACTACCTGAGCTATCTTTGACAATCCCATCTACCGGTTCAGCAGATATTATGAATACAACGGATGAAGATCAAGTGAAACGGCAGGAACAGGAGGCACAGTTTGGGACACTGCATCAGAACGCGATTGGACATAAAGCACGAAGAAGGTTTTTCTTTTCGCCTCTAGACCCCGTGTCAGCGGAAGCCGTGCACAAAGATGCGGAAACTGTGCAGTATACACCTGAAGAAGAGGTTCGTTGAAGTTACTGAATGATGTTCTGAAGCCTAAAGTGGGATGTGTAGAAGAAAGTTCGGCGAAAGATAGATAACGCTGTACTCCCTTTGATTATCGTTAGGTGAGATATCTTCACCAGATTGTATTTGCGCTGCTGACAAAACCATTTGAGCTATTGTTGTGAGTGACCTTCGTATAATTATCCTCAAAAGATGTTCAGTCAACTTTGTTGGGACCTACAGTCAATCAATTCGGTAAGATATCGAGATCCACCAAATATAGTCTGCCTTCCATCACTTATACCTTGGCCAGACCGTACAAACATGTTAGTAATGAGACGTTCAGACTTAACAATGGGCTGAACTTGCTACGTACAGCGGCAATGCCCACGTCATTCAAGCTTTCAACGATAACTATGTGGGTCTTTTTCTGTCCAGGAACGACGATGGGTTCATTTTCTTTCAGGGCATCACGAGTAATCAGAAATGGACGCTAGCTCTGAGCATTTTCTATGTAGGGTATTGTGAGTTTCACATCAGTTTTTGTGAATGGCATCATCTGACAGATCTCAGGTCTGCTTGAAATGCCGGCAAATAGTAAGGCTGCCGGTTTTAGTCTTGTTCGGTAGCGTGCGCTAACGCAGATTTCATCCTAGTTTTGCAACGACAAATCGGGGCAAATAGATTGTGAGTTCAAATTTCTGAAAGGGAAGGGCGTCTTACTCATACTTTGGTAGCTTTTTCTTATCGCTCACGTTCTGGGGTATATGCTCACTTTCTTTCACCTATGCCAAAGGATATGCCGGCCTTCTGGTGTTGCGGTGCGCGTAACTCATTGCAGGAGAGAAAGTGACAGGCTTATAGAATCATGCAGTGTACTCATGGGGATAGGGGAAGCTGGGTACTACGCAGGTGTCATATATTATCTATCATTCTGGTATAAGCGGTACGTCACTTTGTCTCGGACAAGACTTGCTATTCAACGATTGCAGGAGTGAATTGGCATTTAGAATCAGGTTGGGTTACATTCCTTTTGGCGCAATCCGTGGCTCAACTGTTTTAGTCTTGTAATGACTGGTGTCGTACCTGGAGCCATTGGTGTGGGTGGCAATGCAACCATATAATGATTGTACTTGACTGGTTTATAGGGATTGATTGCCTTTGGCCTAGTGCGTGCACACACATCGCTTTTGAAGGGGCAAGTATTTTCCACTGCAATTCATGATAGTCCCTTTATTCAAAAATTTGTAGATGGCAATTTCTCTTCCTCGTGTGTTTCTCGTTCCGTTTGTGTCCAGACGCTAACTGTCTTGTTCAGATAGAGGCTATTCCAACAATCATCATGGGCACAGTTATCTTGTTTTTCCTCCCACCCTTCCCATTTTCTGCATCATTCTTGTCGCCCCGTGAACGAGCTATAGCTCAAGCTAGATTGAATCGAGACCATAAACCTCAGTCACATGGAGGGATGACTGGATGGCAAGGTTTCAAAGCTATCGTAGTGGATCCGAATGCTTGGCTTTTCATGACTGTTTACGCCAGTTGTGAGTGTCTGCTATCTTTGTTCTAGATTCTGATTTTACGTTGATCAGTCAACGTAGGAGTTGCGACAATATCATACTTCCTTCCTACAGTGCGTGGTACCTTGTATGGGCAACGTCCTTGCTTCTGACAACCGATGTTAAGCTCATCAAGGACCTTGGATTCTCCTCTATCAACGCGCAGGGGCTCACTGTCGCTCCGTATGTTGTCGGCTGGTTCATGGTCATAATTCAGTCTTGGCATAGCGACTACACTAAGGATAGAGGGTATCATATAATGTTCTCCGCCACGCTATCGGCCATTGGGTACATCATTCTCGCTGCCGTGGCGCACAAGAGCATAGGTGCTGCCTATTTCGCATTGTTTCTTGTTGTTGGGGGAAACTATAGTCTGTTCCCACTCGTAATGCAAGTGCCCAGTTAATCCAACTTTTTTCAGAGCGGCTGAATGATATCTTTAGGAGCTGGGCTGCGAATACATTTTCGCCCACGTCGAAGAGGGGAGTTGGGACTGCTTTCGTGGTGTCGATATCGAATTGTGTCTCCATGTGAGTTACGTTAATTTTTGGCGTTGAAGTATGATTTATTCATGCTTTACAAAATGCAGTGCCTCACCTCAAATATATTTTGACCCCGAAGACTCATTCCGTAAAGGACACGCGATTTCTGCGGGGTAAGATATTCGAGATCTTTTCGAAATCTGATTAACCTGTTGATTTTTGTGAAGGTGCTTGGCCCTATGCATTTTGGCTGCTTTTGTGTTACGTACGAGGCTGAGCATGATGAATAGGAGAAATCAGAGAATTCTGCAAGAGAGGGTATCCGGGGATGAAGGGAAGAGTGGTTTAGAGCCTGAGCAGGAGGATGGTGAGATTTGGGATAATGATCCCCGATATGTTTTCTTGGTTTAATACTTGATCTCTTAACACTTGGATGTTGGTTGAACCTGGTGGTTTCAGTACCCAAGCTCAGAATGCTGTCTTCAGTTCGTAACCTCTTGAGCTGGGGTCTGTAGATAGTCATGGGATTGTGCCTAGGGGTCTGTCTATATACCTAGTTTGCCGCGTTGTGGTTAATAAATACATCAACTTTTGAGAATACTGAACGTGGGAACGGGGCATATACCGACCAATCTGTCTTCCCAACATGTCCTCTACGAGCCTTGAGCAGCTTGTGTTATTCAAAACCCAAAATCCAAGGGCATCCCAGGAATTTCTTGACAGAGCATCGCCACTGCTGAAGGATATAAAGTACACAAAGGCGAACGATGACAGTATGTATTTAAGTAGTCTGCAGGCTGGCTTTTTGATTGTGAGGAATAGTCTGGCTGGTGGTTGAACAGCTGGTGATGGCCGCATTAGACGTCGGTAGATTGGACATTGCAAAAGTACGGTTAACTTATTTGCCTTGTCTTTCCTGATAACAACATACTCTGGGTAGACAGCATGGGAAGCCCTTGCCGATCGAATAGGTCAAGAGTCACCTCGCGTTATACTGCTCCAAGGTCTTTTACTGGAAGCCACAGTATCTCCAGAAACTTCTCTTCGTTTCTATGAGACAGAAGCCCAGAACCACGCGCATAATCCAGTGAGAGATCATTCAATGGCGTATATTTCCCTAAAGGTTTTTTGACTTGCGTGTAGATGTTTTGGAAACGCCAAGTCGCGGTTCTTCGTCGGATGGGAAAGACGGAGGATGCAGTGAATGAGCTCAGATCACTCCTGGATACTTTCTACAATGACCTTGAAGGGTGGCTTGAATTGGCGGATATTTATTCCTCATGTTGCCAGTATGTCCTCACGTTCCTAGGTTTTACTGTATTTGACATTTATATCATATTCATCTCCTTGCGGGTCTAAAGATACCTCTCAGCTTTGCAAGCTCTTTCACAAGCTCTCCTTTTAGCCCCTCAGAATCCATTCACTTTCCTCCAGTTCGCCGAAACTGCTTTCACAGCCGGGGATATTCCTCTCGCGCTGAAGAATTTCCTTATAGTAATCGACATGAACGATAGTGATGTATCTGTGCCTCAGGACCAGTCGCCCACCGGAATCAGTGTAAGGGCTTGGTGGGGAGTCAAACTTGTACGTCGACTGCGTTTCCGTGTAATCAGGAATTGAATTAAACGTCTCTGTTTCTAGTGCGCCCGCAGACTGTTGTATCCTCCTGCAGGTGGGATTGCTGAATCTATCTCCAAGACAGCAATACCCAAAAACTTGAAAATGATTGATCAGATGGCGACAGAACGCGTTTTGACGTCATATAGTGGCGAGCGGGGCATCCATAATAGAGACGTTGTGTCCCGGTGGATGTCCAATATGTAAGGAAGGGCCTATCTTACGTTTGTTTCTTTATTATACGAATCCAGGATGCCAGGAAATCAATTCCACGGTCTGTTAGAGTCTTCTTCTACATGTCGCTTTTGCACGTGCAACTGTTTGATCAGGGGTACTGTAGATAGTATCACAATGAACCCACGTGATATGTATCAAATATATGTATCCAGGACACCTCCCACCTTCTACCATGGCTAATACCTTTCGCAGATTTTCCGAGGCTTTCAGTAAAGTCAGCAAAAGTTTCAAGGCCAGCCCGGTGGATACCACAACGGTGCTTGCAGATTTTGTATTTACGGCCAGGAAGAATTACCTCGAGGCTATACAGGAAGTACCCAGCAGGGGAGGAGAGTGGACTGTTGTGATGGGCAACGAGTCATGCGGTGACATTCCTTATCACGTCACCAAGCAATTGTGTCTTCTGACCATATTCCCTAGACTTGGATAGTATAGCCAGTTCTATAGCTTATGCCTGGGTCGAGTCAGAAGTCCACAGGCGGCCGACAGTACCCCTTATCCCTATGCAACGAGAAGATCTCCATCTGCGTGCAGAGAATATCTACGCTCTCAATCTAGCGGGAATTTATAAGCCCCGAGACCAGCTTCTTTTCCTCACGGATATCCCTCAACTGAACGACTCTGATACCTCTTTTCCATCACAAAGATTTGTGCTTGTCGATCATAACAAAATCAAAGACCGATATTTCCATCATAACGTTGATGGTCGTGTTGTTGCCATTGTGGACCACCGGGAAGATGAGGGGTTATACAAGGATACTGCTGATCCTCGTATAGTTCTTCCTTGTGGAAGTTGTTGCTCGCATATCACGACTAGCGTTCTTCCATCTCGCGACAATCCTTTGGGGATCAGTATACCTCGTGAACTCGCGACACTCCTTCTCTGTGGGATTATGATTGATACAGATGGCCTGCGTCCAAGAGGCAAAGCTCTTCAAGTCGACCGTGACGCAGCAATGATCCTCATCCCTCTTTCAACCTATTCTGAAATGATCCCAATATCCCTTTCTCAAGGTGGAATGAGGCCAGATGAAAATGCTGTGCACGATGATAAGTCTATCAAGGATTTGACGTCTACACTCTATCGAAAGAAGATGGATCTTTCCCATCTCGGAACTCGTGATCTCCTCAGAAGAGATTGCAAGGTGTACGATTACTGCGTCGAGTGGCTTCCAGGTTCTCCCCTAATTCGAGTGGGCCTATCG
>Ga0153918_1001105_pt1 | contig 11266 bp, 11 predicted proteins | sample TSFL002MetaG_FD_104687 | JGI IMG/M metagenome (GOLD analysis project Ga0153918, IMG submission 104687) | Attine ant fungus gardens microbial communities from Florida, USA - TSFL002 MetaG | ecosystem: Host-associated > Fungi > Mycelium > Unclassified | place: USA: Florida, Paynes Creek Historic... | reverse complement strand
CGGCTCCAGCAGCGACATTACGCGCGCGCCCGATTTCGGGATAAACGGCTCCGGCACGCGGAAGATATCGCCGTAGAGCGCGTTAAAGCGCTGCGCGATATCGCGGCTCAGCTCCAGATGCTGCTTCTGATCTTCGCCCACCGGCACCTGGTTGGTCTGGTAAAGCAGAATGTCCGCCGCCATCAGCACCGGATAGTCGAACAGCCCGGCGTTGATGTTCTCTTCATAGCGCGCCGACTTGTCTTTGAACTGGGTCATACGGCTCAGCTCGCCGAAATAGGCGTAGCAGTTCAGCACCCAGCTCAGCTGCGCGTGTTCCGGCACGTGCGACTGCACGAAGATGGTGCTCTTGCTGGGATCGATGCCGCAGGCGAGATAGAGCGCCAGCGTATCCAGCGTGGCCTTACGCAGCGCCGCCGGATCCTGACGAACGGTGATGGCGTGCAGATCGACGATGCAGTAAATGCAGTGGAAATCGTCCTGCATCTGCACCCACTGACGCAGCGCACCCATATAGTTGCCAATGGTAAGTTCGCCGGACGGCTGTGCGCCGCTGAAAACAATGGGTTTGCTCATGCTTGTGTCCTGATTAGTGCAGCCCGAGTAGGGGCAAAAGTTCATCAAAAGAGTCGAGTGTCAGGTCAGGGTTGCTGCCGGCGATCGGCTCGCCGTAGTTGTAGCCGTAGGTCATGGCGACGTTCGGCACGCCGGCAGCCTGGGCGGCCTGAATATCGTTGCGCGAGTCGCCGACAAACAGCAGCTGGTTCGGCAGCACGCCGAAGCGGCCCAGTACCAGAAATATCGCCGCCGGGTGCGGCTTTTTCACGATCACGTCATCGCCGCCGATGATCAGCGTAAACGCCTCGGCGATGCCGAGCGACTCCAGCAGCGGCGCGACGAACGGCGTCGGCTTGTTGGTGACGATCGCCATCGGAAAACCTTTCGCATGCAGCGCCAGCAGCGTCTCTTTCACCTGCGGAAACAGCGTGCTGCCCGCTTCCACCGTGTCGACATAGTGCTTATCAAACAGCGCGCGCGCGTCGCGCTGCTCGTCGGGCTGCGGTTCGCGGCCCAGCGCCCAGTTCAGCGCGCGCGACATCATCACGTCGGCGCCGTTGCCGATCCAGGTGGAGGCGCGCTCGACGCCCGCAGGCGGCAGCTGCAGATCCGCCAGCGCGCGGTCGATCGCCTGCGCCAGACCCGGCGCGCTGTGCACCAGGGTGCCGTCGAGATCGAACGCCAGCGCGCGGATATCAGTGAAATGAGCCATTAACCTTCTCCAGTTCGTGACGCATTTCATCGATCACTTTCTTGTAGTCGGGATGGCCGAAAATTGCCGAGCCGGCGACGAACATATCCGCGCCAGCGGCGGCGATCTGAGCGATATTGTCGATCTTCACCCCGCCGTCCACTTCCAGGCGAATGTTATAGCCGCCGTGATCGATGCGTCTGCGCGCTTCGCGCAGCTTATCCAGCGTGCCGGGAATAAAGGACTGACCGCCGAAACCGGGGTTCACCGACATAATCAGGATCACGTCGAGCTTATCCATCACATAGTCGAGATAGCTCAGCGGCGTGGCGGGGTTAAACACCAGGCCCGCTTTGCAGCCGTGCTCTTTGATCAGCTGCAGCGTGCGGTCGACGTGCTCGCTCGCTTCGGGATGAAAAGTGATATAGCTGGCGCCAGCTTTGGCGAAATCCGGGATCAGCGCATCGACCGGCTTCACCATCAGATGCACGTCAATCGGCGCGGTAATGCCGTAGTCGCGCAGCGCTTTCAGCACCATCGGCCCCATCGTGAGGTTGGGAACGTAGTGGTTGTCCATCACGTCGAAATGCACCACGTCGCCGCCGGCGGCTAACGCTTTTGCGGTATCTTCACCCAGGCGGGCAAAATCCGCCGAGAGGATTGAAGGGGCCAGCAAATATTGTTTCATCCGATTCTCCCAATGTTGTGCGCCAGCCCTGCGGCTGACGTAATGCCTGGTCGCGGACGAAACAGACTAGCAGTAAAGTGCCAGCAGTTCGTCGACCTGTGTGCGACCCGTTATGCTCCGGCTGATAGAACGCCGCGCTTTAACCACATGTAATACTGCATCCTGATACCAGAGACGCGTCAGCGCGGTATCGTGATTCGAGATCAGAACCGGTATGCGGCTCTCCAGCGCCAGCCGCGACGCCAGTTCGGCGAGATGCTGCTGCTCACGCAGGCTGAAGCTGTTGGTGTGGTAGGCCGTAAAGTTGGCCGTTGCCGACAGCGGCGCATAGGGTGGATCGCAATAGACCACCGAACCCGCCTGCGCGTTGGTCAGGGTAACATCGTACGATTCACAGACAAAGGTCGCCTTTTGCGCCCGTTCGGCAAACCACAGCAGCTCGGCTTCAGGAAAGTAGGGCTTGCGGTAGCGACCGAAAGGCACGTTGAACTCGCCGCGCAGGTTATAGCGGCACAGGCCGTTGTAGCCGTGGCGGTTGAGATAGAGAAACAGCAGCGCGCGCTCATAGGGATCGCTGCTGGCGTTAAAGGCGATGCGGCGCAGATAGTAGCACTCCGACGTATTGCCTTCAGGCGAAAACAGCCGACGCGCGTCTTCAATAAAGGCCGCGCTGCGGTGCTTGACGATGTTGTAGAGGTTGATCAGGTCGCTGTTGATATCCGCCAGGTGATAGCGCGCATAGTCGGTGTTGAGAAACACCGAACCCGCGCCGACAAAAGGCTCAATCAGGCAGTCGCCTTGCGGCAGATGGCGACGGATATCCTCCATCAGAGGATATTTGCCTCCTGCCCATTTCAGGAAAGCGCGATTTTTCTTCATGCTGTCGTGGTTATACATCTTATTGTGGAGCTGTGGCGGACCGACAGCAGAACGGCGCTTATCAACGGGGCCGGTTCGATCGGCCCCACATGGTTTACTGGCTGGCTTCTTTCTTCACCTGGCTCACAGGCTTCACCCAGGGGTTTTGCGCGCGCACTTCAGCGGGCAGCGAAGCGACGGCGCGTCGGGCGTCTGCCGAGGTCGCGTAAGAACCGCTCACCAGCACGTACCATGGCTGGCCGTTGCGAGTGGTTTTATAAACGTGGTAGCCGCTAAGATTCTGTTTTTTCGCCCAGGCGTTCAGGCTCTCCGCGCGTGACGCGCCGCTCAGCTGCAGCGTGTAGTTACCGCCCGGCACCGACTTGCCTGCTGCTGCGCTGCTGCTGGCCGCCGTTGCGCTGCCGCCTGTCGCGCCGTTGATCGCAGGACGCGCCGGCGTGGTATGGGTGCGGCTTTCGCTGGCTGCAGGTCGGCTGGCGGTCGCGGATTTGTGCGCAGGCTCGCGCGACGTATGCGACGGCGCAGCGGTGCGCGGCGTAGTCGGACGCGTCGCCGCAGGCGCGCTAATGCTGTTGCTGCTGCCGGCGCTGCCGCTAATGGTCGCTGGCGCGGTTGGCAGCGAGCTGCCGCCCTGCGCGGCGCTGTCGACCTGCTGCTGCTGATTGCTCAGCGCGCTGTTGAGGTCGCCAGGCAGCGTGACGCGCTGCTGGTTAGCAGGCGTCTCTACCGGCGCGGCCTGCGTCGGCGTAGAGGAGACCGGCGGCATAGAGACGTCGCGCGGCGCGCTGTTGTCAGCCGGCGCGCTGCCTGTTGTCGCCCCTTCTGCTGGCGCACTCTGGCCGCCGCTCATGGCGGTCGAGCCGGAAAGATCGATGCTCTTCTCGCCGCCGTTGCCGCCGGTGGAAGCCGGTGCGTTACTGGCGCTCTTGCCTGCGGCCGGTTTGCTCTCGTCCGGGCCTTTCAGCGCCGAACCAATGCCGAGCACCAGCAGCAACAGCACCAGAATGCCGATGCCCATCATCATATGCTGGCGCGAAACCGGCACCTTAACCTTAGGCGCGGAAGACGTCTTACGCGGGCGCGAGGGACGGCGGTCGCTGGCGTCAGGTTTTAACTCGTCTTCGGGTTTAAACTCATCCATTTTGCCTCCTCCGTAAAGCGGCATTCGGCCATGCGCACCCCGCGCGCCGCGTCACCACTTAACTGCTTATGTTCAGGGTTTCTGACAGTCGTTAATCGCAGCCAGCACCATATCATGCGCCACGCCGCCGCGCACTTCAGAGCGGCCCAGCGCCAGCGGCAGCACCAGCCGCAGCTCGCCCGCCAGCACCTTTTTGTCGCGCAGCATATGCGGCAGGTAATCTTCCGCCTGCATGCTTTGCGGACCGTGCACCGGCAGACCGGCGCGCTGCAGCAGCGCGATAATGCGCTGGATGTCCGCCTCGCTGAACTGGCCGAGACGTTGCGCGGTGCGCGCCGCCATCACCATGCCCACCGCGACGGCTTCGCCGTGCAGCCAGTTGCCGTAGCCCATGTGCGCTTCGATGGCGTGGCCGAAGGTGTGACCCAGATTCAGCAGCGCGCGCTGGCCGTGCTCATGCTCGTCCGCCGCCACGACCTCTGCCTTCAGCTCGCAGCAGCGACGAATGCACCAGGCGATCGCCTGTTCATCCAGCGCCAGCAGCGCGTCCAGGTTCTGCTCCAGCCAGCAAAAGAAGTCGCCGTCCAGAATGATGCCGTATTTGATCACTTCCGCCAGGCCCGACGCAAGTTCGCGCGGCGGCAGCGTGCGCAGACAGTCGGTATCGATCACCACCGATGCGGGCTGGTAGAAGGCGCCGATCATGTTTTTGCCTAACGGATGGTTAACGGCCGTTTTGCCGCCGACCGACGAATCGACCTGCGACAGCAGCGTGGTGGGCACCTGAATAAAGCGCACGCCGCGCTGATAGCTGGCGGCCGCAAAACCGGTAAGATCGCCGATCACGCCGCCACCCAGCGCAATAAGCGTGGTGTCGCGACCGTGCGGCTTCTGCAGTAACGCGGTAAAGACCTCATCCATCACGGCCAGCGTTTTGTACTGCTCGCCGTCGGGTAAAATCACCTGATCCACTTTGACGCCCGCAGCCGTCAGCCGCGCCGAAAGCGCGTCAAGATAGAGCGGCTCCAGCGTCTGGTTGGTGACCAGCATCGCGTTATCACCCGCTTTTAGCGGCCAAAAAGAAGCCGGATCCTTGAACAGTCCGGCGGCAATGGTGATGGGATAGCTACGCTCTCCCAGTGAGACGGTGATCTTCTCCATGATGCTCGATACCTGTTACTGAGCCTTTCGGCATTAGATCAGTTTTTTTCCAACATGTGGATAATCTGGTTGGCCACCACTTTCGCACTTTGATCGTCAGTACGAATGGTGACATCCGCGATCTCTTCATAGAGCGGGTTGCGCTCGTCCGCCAGCGCTTCAAGCACTTCGCGCGGCGGGGAATCAACCTGCAGCAGCGGACGCTTTTTATCGCGTTGCGTGCGTGCCAGCTGTTTCTCGATGGTGGTTTCAAGATACACCACGACACCACGGGCGGAGAGACGATTGCGTGTTTCCCGAGATTTGACGGAACCGCCGCCGGTCGCCAGGACAATGCCCTGCTTCTCGGTCAGCTCGTTGATAATTTTTTCTTCGCGGTCACGAAATCCAGCTTCGCCCTCGACGTCAAATACCCAGCCCACATCCGCTCCGGTACGTCGCTCAATTTCCTGATCGGAATCGAAAAATTCCATATTGAGTTGCTGAGCTAACTGACGACCAATAGTGCTTTTGCCGGCACCCATCGGCCCAACCAGAAAGATATTGCGTTTCTCTGCCATTTTGTCGGTATTACTAAGAATTCGTTGATGATACCCCGCGTTCAGCGATTTCGCTGGCGGGACAGGAACTGAGACCTCATGAGCGTTAGCAAGAGTCAGACGAAAAATTATCTCAACACTCAAGGCCGTTTGGCAACCGAATAAATCGCTCGCCGGCATTCCCCTTGCGGGGCCGGTGTGCGGTGCGCGAAACGATACGCATTAGCGCTGCGCTTTTTACGCGCCGCCTTCAGAGGAAACTTCTGACCCTGACGGATACGCGCCGTCGGGACGGTTACAGCGTTCTAAAAATCGCTAAACCTTGTAAGCTAATTCCTGCCCTGCGTCAACGCAGTTGGCACTGGAGGGCGCATTTTCCGGTTTATCCGGCCGTAAGCGCTGCTTCCCTGACCAATCGCGGCGTAATGAAGATAACCAGCTCGCGCTTTTTATTTTCCGTGGTCTGATGGCGAAACAGCGCGCCTAATAGCGGAATATCGCCCAGTAGCGGCACCCGACTTTCGCCCTGGCTGCGCTGCTGCTGGAAAATACCGCCCAGCGCCAGGGTTTCGCCATCTTTTAGCGTGACCTGGGTTTCAATTTCCTGCTTGTCGATAGAGAGTATGCTGCTGTCGCCGTTCTGGATGGCGCGGCCCGGCACATTCTGGCTGAGCCGGATGCGCAGCAGAATACGCCCGTTGCCCAGCACGTTGGGCGTGACCTCCATCCCCAGCACCGCCTCTTTGAATTCGATGGTGGTGGCGCCGCTGTTGCCCGCCGAAACCTCATAGGGAATTTCGCTGCCCTGCTTGATGGTCGCCTTCTGCTGATGCGAGGTGAGCAGGCGCGGGCTGGCGATAATCTCCACCTGATTCTCCTGCTCCAGCGCGCTCAGCTCCAGGTCGAGCAGCTGGCCGCCGATGCGCGCCAGGGTGACGCCCGCGGCGATGCCCGGCGAGCCTGCCGCCAGCGGGATCGCCAGCCGGGGATGGTGCAGCGCCTCGCTGACCGCCTCAGCGCCAGCGGGCAGGCTCCAGCTGACGCCGAGTTCGCGCAGCGTCTCCTCGCTGATGGTGACGATATGCGCCGCCAGCTCCACCTGCTCAAGCGGTACGTCAAGCGCCTGCAGCCAGCGCTCCGTCTCCTTAAGCGCCGCCGCCGTATCGCGCAGCAGCAGCGCGTTGGCGCGCGCATCCAGCGTCACGCTGCCGCGCGGCGTCATCAGCGACAGCCGCTCGCTCTGCAGGCTGCGATAGACCTCCTCCGCGCTGGCGTAGCGTAGCGTCACGGCGCGCAGCACCAGCGGCTGCTGCTCAATAGCGATGGCCTGCTCGGCCTGCGCCTCTTCTCGCTGATGCTGGCGCCAGCTGTCGGGATAGACCAGCAGCACATTCTCCTCCTCCACCACGGTGAGCCCGGCCAGCCGCGTCACCAGCGACAGCGCCTGCCGCCAGGGCACGTCGTCGAGCCGCAGCGAAAGCTGGCCCTCTACGCCCGGCGCGATTAACAGATTCACGCGCTGATAATCCGCCAGCGCCTGCAAAATACGCTCAACCGGCGCGTCGTCGAAATTAAGGCTGAGCCGCTGGCTGCTGGCCTGCGCCGGCGCGAGCAGGACGCATGCCACCAGCAGAAGTATCATCCTGAACACAGGCGCCTCCCTTCAGTGAAAATGTGATGCGCTGCGGCGCACAGCCACGGCCTGTTGTGAGCGTCAGGCTGCGCGGCGTGATAGCGCCCAGCTGCCAGCCCGCCAGCGGCAGAGGTATTGCCGACGCCACCGTCACCCTGGCGCCCTGCGGCGCAACCAGCCAGGCGCGCAGGCTGGCTCCGCGTCCCAGCACGCCCTGCAGCCGCCAGTGGGTCAGCGTGTCCGGCGGCGGGCACGCCGGGCTGGCCAGCGGCTGAAAGGGATCGCGCGGCGCGGCGCTCAGGCTGAACGTCGCCAGCGCGACACACAGCCATTTAGCGCGCATCGTCGCTCTCCAGCCAGAGTCTGGCCTGCACGTTTCCCTGCTGCGCCTCCAGCAGAAAGCGCGCGGGGAAAGGCGTCGCGGTGCGCGCCAGCTCGGCAAACAGCGGCTGAAACTGCGGCCACGCCAGCAGCAGGGTTAAGGCGCGCGGCGCAGACTCCGGCTGCCACGCCGTCAGCTGGCTGCCGCGCGCCGCGAGAAGCGTCTCAAGCGGCGCGGCGCGCGCGGTGAGCTGACGCGCCGTCTCGTCGAGCTGCGACCGCAACAGGCTTTCCGCAGGCAGCGCCCTGAGCTGCGCCTGCTGCTGCCGAGAACGCTGTTCGAGCGCTGCGAGATCGGCGCGCAGCGACTGCTGCGCCCGCTGCTGAGGCCGAAGCAGCAGCAGCCATATTCCCAGCATCGCCGCCGCCAGGCACGCCGTCGCGACCGCAAGCCGGGCGCGCAGCGGCAGGTGCAGCCAGCGTTCCAGCGCGCTATTCATCGTCGACCTCGCCAGGGTAGGCGCGCAGCGTGAAGCGATAGAGCCCGTCCGGCTGACGCTCGACGCTGCCCTGCTTTATCGCCGCGAACAGCGGCAGGCCGCCCAGCCGCCGACGCAGCTCGCCTATTGCCTGCATACTCTGCGCGCGCCCCTCGATGCTGAGCCGCTCTGGCTGTTTCTCTACGCGATCGAGCCACAGCGGGTCGGGCAGCAGCGCCGGCAGGGCCTGCCAGAACTGATGCCAGCGCAGCAGCTGGTCGGCGTGACGGCGGACGCGGCGCCACTGCGCCTGTTGTGCGGCCAGCTGCTGCTGCAAGGCGCGGCGCTGGGCGAGCCGGTCGCCGCTTTCCGCCAGCGCGGCGCGCGCCTCACGCTGCGCGGCCTGCAGCCGCTGGCTGGCGCAATCGAGGCGCCACAGCAGCAAAGCCGCCGTCAGCGCCAGCAGCAGCAGCGCGGCGGCACCAATGCTCAGGCTGACGCGCCGCTGACGCCGCAGGCGGGCCTGCCGCCACGGCAGCAAATTCACCGCGATCATGGGCAATCCTCCGGGCGCAGCGCCAGGCCAGCGGCGATGCAAAACGCCGCCTCCTGCTGCGGCAGCGGCGGCTGCCGGTAAGCAAACAGCCGCAACGGCGAAAAAGGCGTGAAGGCGTCAGGCAGAGCGACAGAGGATGGCGCGCAGCTGTACAGCGCGCGCGCCTGAGGGAAATAGCGCGGCGGCAGCGTCTCCGCCGCGCTGTCCGCCGCCGCGCTGCCGACCATGCCTTCGCTGGCGCGGCTATACCAGAGCCACTGCGCATCCTGATAGAGCAGCAGCGCGGCGTCCTCAGCCAGCCCGGCGGCCAGCGCGGTCTGCGCCAGCGCGTGAGTGGCGAGTTCAAAAACCGCAGGCCGCAGCGCGCTCTGTTGCAGCGGCGCCAGCCACTGCGCAATCGCCTCGCGCCGCGCGGCCGTCACATAGAGCTGGCGATCCGCTTCGCTGGCGCGGTAGTCGAGCGCCAGCGCGTCAGGCTCGACGGGAAAGAGACGCTGCGCCGCCGCCGTCACGTAACGCCCCAGCGCCGGCTCCTGCAGACGCTGAGCAGGCAGCGCCAGCGGCCGCTGCAGCACCAGCTGCGCAGGCAGCGCGACGCGCAGCGAATAGCGCTGCGGCAGCTGCCGCTGCAGGTCGCGCAGCGCCGCCTGCAGTTCAGGCGAAGATTGCAGCAGGCCGTTTCTTAACGTATCTTGCGGCAGCCCTTGCTGCCACCAGCGGCAGAGTTGCCAGCCGCCGCGTCGGCGCTGTACGGCGAGAGCGCAGAGCTGCGTATTCTGAATATCCAGTCCGACTTGCCATGTCTGAAAAGCCATGCGCGCGATCTCCTTATCTACAGGGGCAAAAGGACATATCAAAGCGTCTGGCTTGCCTTTATACTACCGCGCGGTTGTTTATAAACTGCCCAAACGACAACAGATGGGAAATTCCAGGTGAAGTTCGTAAAGTATTTATTAATCCTTGCAGTGTGTTGCGTCTTGCTGGGAGCTGGCTCGATTTATGGTTTGTACAAATACATAGAGCCGCAGTTGCCTGACGTTAACACGCTGAAAGATGTGCGCCTGCAAACACCCATGCAGGTGTACAGCGCGGATGGCGAGCTGATCGCCCAGTATGGCGAGAAACGCCGTATCCCATTAACGTTGCAGCAGATGCCGCCCGTGATGCTCAAAGCTTTTATCGCCACGGAAGACAGCCGTTTCTATGAGCACCACGGCGTGGATCCGGTGGGCATTTTCCGTGCGGCGAGCATCGCGTTGATGTCTGGCCACGCCTCGCAGGGCGCGAGCACCATCACGCAGCAGCTGGCGCGTAACTTCTTCCTGAGCCCGGAACGCACCCTGATGCGTAAAATCAAGGAAGCGTTTCTCGCCATTCGCATTGAGCAGCTGCTGAATAAAGATGAGATCCTCGAACTCTATCTGAACAAAATTTATCTCGGCTACCGCGCCTATGGCGTCGGCGCCGCGGCGCAGGTCTACTTCGGCAAACCGGTCGACCAGCTTTCCCTGAGCGAAATGGCGATGATCGCCGGCCTGCCGAAAGCGCCGTCGACCTTCAACCCGCTCTATTCCCACAGCCGCGCGCTGGCGCGTCGCAACGTGGTGCTGGCGCGTATGCTGGATCAGCATTACATCACCCAGCAGCAGTATGACGAGGCGCGCAGCACGCCGCTAGTGGCGGTCTATCACGGCCCGGAAATCGCCTTCTCCTCTCCCTATCTCAGCGAGATGGTGCGTCAGGAGATGGTGAAGCGCTACGGCGACGGCGCCTACAACGACGGTTACAAGGTCTACACCACCGTGACGCGTCGTCTGCAGCAGGCGGCGCAGGATGCGGTGCGCAACAACGTGCTGGCTTACGATATGCGCCACGGCTACCGCGGCCCGACCAGCGTGCTGTGGAAGGTGGGCGAACCCGCCTGGAGTCAGGAGCAGATCCTGAAGGCGCTGAAACCGCTGCCCGCTTATGGGCCGCTGCTGCCTGCTGTCGTGACGCAGGCGAGCAGTAACGAAGCGACCGCGATGCTAAAAGACGGCACCAGCGTCTCGCTGGGCCTTGCCGGCGTGCGCTGGGCGCGCGCCTTTAAATCGGATACCGTGCAGGGCCCGACGCCGCGCAGCGTGACGCAGGTTATCCAGACAGGCCAGCAGATTTGGGTGCGCAAAGTCGATAACGACTGGTGGCTGGCGCAGGTGCCGGACGTCAACTCCGCGCTGGTGTCGCTCGATCCGCAAACCGGCGCGGTGCGCGCGCTGGTGGGCGGATTCGACTTTAACCAGAGCATGTTCAACCGCGCCACCCAGGCGCTGCGCCAGGTCGGCTCCAACATCAAGCCGTTCCTCTACACTGCGGCGATGGATCGCGGCCTGACGCTCGCCTCGATTCTCAACGACGTGCCGATTTCACGCTGGGATGCGGGCGCGGGCGCCGACTGGCGGCCGAAAAACTCGCCGCCAACCTACGACGGTCCGATTCGTCTGCGTCAGGGGTTAGGTCAGTCGAAAAACGTGGTGATGGTGCGCGCCATGCGCGCGATGGGCGTCGACTACGCGGCGGAGTACCTGCAGCGCTTCGGCTTCCCGGCGCAGAATATCGTGCATACCGAATCGCTGGCGCT